>Ga0247814_10000013_pt1 | contig 312804 bp, 328 predicted proteins | sample UWRJL179409R1_FD_179947 | JGI IMG/M metagenome (GOLD analysis project Ga0247814, IMG submission 179947) | Plant litter microbial communities from Arlington Agricultural Research Station in Wisconsin, United States - UWRJ-L179-409R-1 | ecosystem: Environmental > Terrestrial > Plant litter >...
AACAAAACCCCAGTTAATACCGGGGTTTTGCAATAAATATTGGTGCGAAGAGCGGGACTTGAACCCGCACGGCCGTGAAGCCAAGAGATTTTAAGTCTCTCGTGTCTACCAATTCCACCATCCTCGCTTACTGGAGGCACCTACGGGTAACGCTCCCGTCTACACGGTTTTGCAGACCGTTGCCTGAACTTCTCGGCCAAGGCGCCATCCTGTTGGTTGATTATACCAGAACATTAAGCATAAAGCAGAGTTATAATAGAGATAGCATGAAAAACTTTATTCCCGTTTTAGTAAATACAGCCGTAGCAAATATCACTACCAGTTTCCTTTGGTTCGCCTTGACGTTTTGGGTGTATTTGGAAACCCGCTCAGTTCTCGCGACCGGTTTAATCGGTGGTACGTACATGTTACTCGTTGCTATTTCTAGTTTATTCTTTGGTACATTAGTTGATCAACATCGAAAAAAAGTTGTCATGGTTGCATCGGGGCTATTCACGCTCGTTACGTATTTAATTGCTGCATTAGTATTTGTTCTTACCCCTGCCGGTGCACTGCTTGATTGGACTGGACCATTCTTATGGATATTCGCTGCCATTGTACTCATCGGTTCGGTCGTAGAAAACATGCGAAACATAGCGCTCTCAACCACTGTTACCTTATTAGTACCTAAAGAAAAGTACGCTAACGCCAATGGACTTGTTGGCACGGTGCAAGGACTCGGTTTTCTCGTTACATCAGTATTTAGCGGGTTATCTATCGGGTTTCTTGGCATGGGTTGGACATTGGCAATTGCCCTTATAGTCACATTACTCGCGACCATTCACCTAGTATTTTTTGTCAAAATTCCTGAAGAAAAAATTGCCCACGACCCCGACCTTGCTAACAAAAAAATCGACATCAAAGGCAGTATTGCGGCTATTAAAGTCGTGCCCGGTTTATTTGGGTTAATCATATTCTCGACCTTTAACAACTTCATTGGCGGAATCTATATGGCACTCATGGACCCATACGGCCTTACATTATTCTCCGTTCAAATTTGGGGAATCGTTTTAGGAGTTACAAGTACCGGGTTTATTATCGGTGGCATTATCATTGCAAAACGAGGGCTTGGTAAGAAGCCACTTCGTACGCTCCTTATAGCAAATATAGTCATGGCTACAATAGGTATATTATTTGGCATTCGCGAATTCTGGCTTATCTATGCAATTGGTATTTTCTTATACATGCTACTTATTCCAATTATCGAGGCTACCGAGCAAACAATTATCCAAACCGTCGTTCCACTCAAGCGCCAAGGTCGAGTATTCGGGTTTGCCCAAAGTTTCGAAGCTGCAGCATCCCCTATTACAGCTATCCTTATAGGACCTATTGCTCAGTTCTGGGTAATTCCATATATGAATAGTACTGAAGGCAAAGCGCAATTAGGATGGCTCCTGGGCTCTGGTGACGCGCGCGGCATTGCGCTATTATTTATTATTGGCGGGTTAATTATGCTGATTGCCGCCATTCTGGCCTTTAAAACCAGGTCATACAAAGTTTTATCTCAGTTCTACAGCAAAACTTAATAATTGAGTACTATACTACGAACAAAGTTACTATTTCGAAAGGGTACATATGAAAAGAAAATCTGCCATTATTATTGCTGCCATCGTGGGCGCGTTACTACTAACCGGGCTTGGTGTGGCTGGTGGAATATATATCCAAACACAACAAAAGACCGACCCTTTAACGGCACTTAATGCAACCTCAGACGGGAACTCTACTGTAACAAACGAAGAAAGCACTATTGCTGCTATTGCTGAAAAGGTTGGCCCGAGCGTGGTGTCTATCACCACCAAAAGCCAAGCAGCTTCGTACTACGGCACAGCTACACAAGAAGGCGCTGGTACGGGTATTGTCGTAAGTTCAGACGGCTATATTATGACGAATAATCATGTTATTGAAGATGCCAACGATGTAGTCGTTATCGACAGCACTGGTGAACAGTACGAAGATGTGACTGTCATTGGTCGCGACCCACTTAACGATGTAGCATTCTTAAAAATTAAATCAGACACCACGTTTAAACCGGCGACTCTTGGCAACAGCGCAACACTCCGCATCGGCCAACAGGTTGTCGCTATCGGCAATGCACTCGGTCAATATAGCAACACTGTTACAAGCGGTATCGTATCAGGTGTTGGCCGCCCTATCACTGCGTCTTCTGGCGATGGTGCAACAGAGTCACTCACCGACCTCATTCAAACCGATGCTTCAATCAACCCAGGAAATTCTGGTGGACCGTTGCTAAACATGGCTGGCCAAGTTATTGGTATTAATACAGCCGTGGCTGCAGATGCCAACGGAATCGGCTTCTCGATTCCTATCAATTCAACAAAGGGTGTTTTAGCTGGTGTACTCGCAAATGGCAAAGTCAGCCGTTCGTTCATGGGCGTCAACTACGTTAGTATTACTGCTGATATTACAAAAGAATACAAGCTTACTGTTAAAGAAGGTGCTTATGTATTCAAGACTGACGGTTCGGCAGTTGCCAGTGGTAGCCCAGCTGAAAAAGCCGGCCTAAAAAATGGTGATGTGATAACAAAAATCAACGACAGTGTTATTGGTAAACAAGGCGGCCTTTCAAGCATTATTGGACAGTACAAGCCGGGCGATAAAGTTACCGTTACGTACGTTCGTGATGGCAAAGAACAAACGACCGAGCTTACCTTTAGTGCGTACTCTTCGTAGCCTGTGGAAAACTTTGTAAAAAGAGTATACTATGTAGCATGTTTAACAGTGCCCACTACACATCAGAAACTTCCTCTATTCCCGCTCCACAAGAAGCTGATGTATCGGATGCGTACGTTACCCTTGATAAAAAGCTAGAAAGAAAGCTAGACAGTCGAAGCTGGTTAAGTCAAAAACTTGCCGCTTTCGCACTCATTATCGCAAGTATCGCTACCCCTTACTGGACAGACGTTGAGTCGAATCGCGCAGAGCAAGCGGCAGCTGAAGTATCGATTAACTTTATTGGCAACCCTATCGATGAGGCAAATGAAGACAATGCTATTGTTTTCATTGATGGGTTTAATACTTCCAATGCTGATTACTTCACGAAAATTATTGGGCCAGCCGTACAGCAATTGAGCGATGGTAAACTTATGTCACTGGGTTATAACAATGCGCTATTAGGTCGTGAAAGTATCCTTAAAAAGACTCTCGAAACTCTCAAAAAAGATGGTATCAAGACCGTATCATTCGTTGGCTATAGCATGGGTGGAATTGTTGCAATTGAGCTCGCTGCAGATGTTGTCACTCATTCAGATATCAACGTAAACCTTATAACACCAATGCACACTCCAAATGGTTTTGACGGGTTGCAACCTAACCAAAAAAATGAGCTTGGCTTTATTCAGTTACTCGCAGATTGGGTACCTGGTGCAGTCGACTCGTCCTGGATTCGTTTTGCCGGTGAATTATATTTTTACAAGGACAACTATACTAAAGGTACATTCAAAGCGTGGGATATTGTCCAAAACGTCGGGGTTATCGGCGACAATATCGGGCGCTTCAGCCGTACTGCTTCGTCCGTATGGGCCACAGTTAATGATCCTGAGCACGCATCTATGAAATTACTTACCGAACAAGGATTTAAGATTAGTGAATTTGATATGTCAAAAGAAATGGAAACTATTGCCAATCAAAGCGACGAGAAACAAACACCTTTATTAATGTATGTTCGCATGAGCAATGATGCACTAGTTAACGACGAAGGTTCCTCTGAAGGCTTCAGAGAAGACGCCTACGATAATGGTGTGAGATTTTATAGTTACTACGTACCGGATGCTATTCATTCTCAGTACTACAAGTCGGTTGACGAGTACATGCGAATGTTTGACCTTGCAAGTCAGTCAATCAAAAAAGGAATCGCAGATGAAACAGCCAAACATGCGTTTTTTCTTTTAACTCAACAAAATAGCGTACTTGAAAAAAGTGATTAGACCTTAAGGATCGTAATCCATTATCATTATTGTATCGGCCGTTTGGTCTGTACCTGCAGAGTTAGTAACAATAGCTCTGTATTGATCTGCGTCGTTTGCAGAGGATAATGTTGGCGTTTTGTACGTCCTGCTTGTCGCACCTGAAATATTAGCAAAAGACCCACCCGATGGTTTGCGTTGCCATTGGATAGACGGTGTTGCAGTACAGTTATACGAAACTGACATCGTTATCGTATTACCTGTTGAACCCTGGAAAGCGAATACTTTTGTTCCACCTGGTAATACACTTCCCGTAAATACTGAGCCTTCGGCATACTTATTCGCACTAGGGTCTTGGGCGTTGTACACAATTGGTGCCGGTGGAGTGATAGATGTTGGTGTATTATCACTACTCGTCACTCGATAGAATGCATTTGCTGCAGGGTTACAGGCAGTCAGCGTATAGGTCGTAGGGGTTGAAGCAGTATTCAGTACGTAGTAAAACTCATTAGTGCCACTTGGTTTGACACCCTTACCACCATTTGCGGTAGCAATTGAAGTTGGATACGTTCCGTTATTTATATAATCTATAGCAATTGCTTTTGAGGCTTGGGCAGCGTCAGTTTTTACAGCAGCTTCTGATGCTCGTTTTGTGATTCCATTATAAGAAACGATAGTTATTGCTGCGAGTATGGCAATTACCACTACTACGATAAGGAGTTCGACAATTGTAAAACCGCGATTTTTATTTGGTGCCCACATGACCCTTATTGTATCAGATAACCTTATGCGCTAAGGCAACTGCATTTTCGATTATATTTTCTTCAGGGGTGGCGCCATTTCCGTAACTAAAGATATACCAGTTGCGGCCCTTGAGAACGTTAAGTTGGCCGTTTAACTGGTTAAAGTAGGCGTTGTCGCCAAGGTCTTTGATAATTTCTACGCCAAGGTCTGGAATCCCAGAAACAAACTCTGTTTTGTTTTGCTCTATGCCGTCATCGTTAATTCCTGCACGAAGAATAACCGCAGCGACAATCATTGATTCAGTATTAGAAGTACCGTCTGTGTAGCCACAACGGCTGGTTGCAAAGTCACCAGCGATAACCGCAGGGTCATCTGCACTTTTAAAAGCACTATTACCAAGCAACTCTTGCGCCTCAAGGTTTGTAAATGCGTCGCATGCCACGACAGGTGGATAATCAACCTTTGGACCACTATTAGCGATAAAGAATATAATCCCAGCAATAATTGCAAGAACAGCAACGACGACAGCTGCGCCAATAATAAGTTCTTTTTTATACAAAGTTGGTTGAGTTTCGGTTGGTACTTCGGCAGGTGTTTCTTTAAGTTCGGGTTTTTCAGTCATGCTTTAATAATAGCAAAAAATCAAGCTCTCCCCTATTCAACTCGACGGGCAAATACTTCATCAGTTTCACGCATAATAATTTCGGCGGTTTTAGGCCCAACGCCATAGAGTTTTTGAAGGCGTTTCGAAAACTCCGTTTCATTCTCGCTACTCTCTAACATCAGATAAAGAGAACCATCATAAAAATCGATAAGTTGTTGCATACATACACGCAAGCCCTTGGCGGTAACGTGTTCATAGCGTGTATAGCCGCCTTCGTGTAGTACGCCGGTCAATCGTCGTTCACCCAATTCTAAAATCGCCCAAGGTGTATCGATTTTCTTTTTTACAAAGAGCTTCCAAGTATTTACCGCAACCGTCGATTGAATTGGCTTTCCGAACAAGTACGACAACAAGAACCAACGAAACATATCGTTGTCGCCAGAAAGCACGTCGAGGTCGAAATCGGCGGCGTAATGTTGGGGTTTTGGTTTGCGTGGCATTATTCTATTATAGTATTAAATTATGAATTACAAGGCTATTGATTGGACCATCGACTTTCGCAAGCATCCTGATAAATACCACATTGGGCGTGGCGAACAGGGTGTGTTATTAGTAAAACCTTACAAAAGCGAGATACTTCCCTACTGGAAGTTCGCAACACCCGACAAGGCCAAAACCTCAGCAGATAAAATACTTGCTATGTTTTATGAATACAAAAAGCAAAACGATTTTGTCGGCATGGACATGGCCAGAAAATTCTTACAGATGGCTTCACGCGCTCTCGGCGCTATGCCAATCACAAAGGTGGTAAAAAGTATGACGGGCCGGTACCTGACGATAAAAAGGGTCAGAGCGGTGCGCATGGCAGGAAAGAATTACCAAAAACTCAAGAAGACCCTATCAAGGCCGAATCTGCACGGATATTTTATAAGCGATACGAAGAAGCTAAGAATGATTTAGACTATCAGGAAATGGCAAAAGTGCACAAACGCAACCTTGAGGTATAGTAATACCAACATGATAATAGAAAAACTCCGCTTTTACGAACGCCCCGACATGGCCACCTGGCCCTTCTTCCTGTCGCCTATTAAGCAGATTATTAACGATGACCTTATTTTTAACAATCAAGTGACCTTCCTAGTTGGCGAAAATGGTTCGGGTAAATCGACACTTATTGAAGCAATCGCCGAAGTGTACGGGCTTGATGTCCGCGGTGGGCATGGCGGGCGGCAATATGCTTCAAACGGACCACCGAAAGGTATTCTTGCTGAGCACTTAAAACTAGAGCTGACAGTTAGAGGCCACAAGGCCAAGAACCGCGGTGCACAAGGTTTCTTTCTTCGCTCAGAGTCGGCACTTGGTATGCTGGAATTCATGAGTGATGTCGGTGTTCCAGGCTATGGCAATAATAGCTTCCGCAGTATTAGTCATGGCGAAGGCTATATTCAAGTACTTGCCAGTAAATTCCAGTCGGGCGGGTTACTCCTTCTCGACGAGCCTGAAGCCGCACTTTCTTTCAGCTCATCGTTAGCGCTTATTCAAGAATTACAAAAAGCAATTAAAAACGGTTCACAAATAATTTGTGCAACCCACTCGCCTATTATTTGTGCATTTCCGGGTGCAGAAATTCTTGAATTAAGTGATGAAGGGATTCAGAAAAAAGAGTGGTCAGAATTGGCGCTCGTACAACACTGGCAGCGATTCATGGCTCTGCCCGACGGCTATCTTAACGACTTATAATTTCGTAGACTTTTTCCGCAATAAGTTTATAGCCTTCTGTATTCGGGTGTATGCCATCCGGTAACAAATCTAAATGATCCTTCGTTGCCGCGTAAATATCTATCACGGGTGTTCTCGTCGTTTTGGCCACGCGTAATATAGCTGGCACGACTTCATTTCTTACAATGGTGCCATTAATAGTTTCTGGGTTTGTTTCAGTTTTAGGATTGTATGCAACCGGCACAGTCAGCAAATATACCTTTGGTCGACTTGGTAAGTTTTTATATACACCCACAAATGCTGCCAATTCTTTTTCGTACAACACAGAATCCCAATGGTCGCTACTTGAATCGTTGGTACCAAGCATTATTAAAACGATGTCAGGGTCTGCAGCTTGGCTCTCTTTATAAAAGTTCTCTTTTCCATACGGAAAAAGGTCAGTGCTTAACAAAGAGCGTGCGCCAAGGCCATAATTAGTTACTTTATAACGGTCGCCGAGCAATGTTTGCAATTGGGCCGGGTACGACTTCTTGTTAATCTCATCCACAGAAAGCCGTGCGCCCTCCGTAATACTATCGCCAATCGCGGCAACTTTAATAATTTTATCTCGAGTTGCATATGCAGGAATAGCTATCGTAACTACAACAAAAATTACAAACCCAATGGTGAGTGCAATTAAAATACCAGCGGTAGTTTTAAGTTGTTCTTTAACCGTTCGCAGCTTCATCTCGAATTGCTTTATCAATTGTCTTGTTTTCAGAACTCTTCATTTCAGTAAGAAGGTCAGCAACATCTATACCTTGTTTCTCGGCTAGGCGTTCAAGAATACTTACAATAGTCTTAATATCTACCTCTGCTTTAAGGTCTGAATGGTAATCAAGTTCTGTACGAGCTTCAGATAACTTTGCTTCGCGGCGTTGGCTCATGATAACGAATGTTGATAGCAAGATTGCTTCAATAGATACTGTGGTCGTTAAGAAGCTAAATGGATACTCGTCGATAATTAAGTCGTGGCCAAATACACCAGAGTTTAAAAGGATCCAAAATAGAAAAAAGCTGACATTTATAATAAGAAATGGCATTGAGCCAGCTATTTTAGTTACAGCGCTAGAAATGCGGTCGCTACGAGTGTGAATTTTCTTGGTTTCGAGGTTTTTGTTGATTGCCATAATGGATTTAGTATATCACCTACACTTTATCAATTTCTTTTAAAAATGCGTTAGCCCAGTTCTTGTAACTTATATTGTTTGGATGAAATAAATCGGGTGCAAACCCAAGTACGCTCTGGTGTTGAGTAGTTTCTAATTGCAAATCAACAAAATGAAGGTTCGAATAATTGCGCAGTTCTTCTTGAATTATCACACTTCCCTGTTTGCCGTTTGCTGTGCTGCCTGGCCTACTATTAAAAAGTGGCATGTTAGAAACGAACGTTCCATCTGGCAAGGTCTTAAGTACTTCTTTAAATTTCGCTTTGTATTGCTGGGCGTTAAATTCTTTAATGTCATTCGCACCAATCTGGATGGTAATGAAATCAGGTTTTAGCGTAGCAACAATAGGCGCCTGGTCTTTTAGGTAATCGTCAAACTTAGCGCCGGTTTTGCTAATATTGATAATGCGCACCGATTTGCCTTCATTCGCTTCAATGCTTTTTGCAATTAAACCAACGTAGCCTTTCATCGGGTTCGTCGCGCCAATACCTTGTGCTGCAGAATCGCCGAGTGCTAAGTAGGTTATTTCACCACTTTCATTTGCTTTGCTAGCCCAGAAATCGTGATAGCGGTTGACGCTAGTGGCAAGCCAAATAAGGGCGATAATTTCGACAAAAATAAAGACGCCGACAACAATAAGTATCATTTTAGCGCCTCGTTTCTTTATTAGGTTTTTTAGAAGTTTTATCACTTCTTCTAGCATAGCAAAAAACTACTTCTTATATTCCAATATTTCGCCAGGCTGACAATCGAGTGCTTCGCATATCGCTTCGAGTGTCGAGAATCGTATAGCCTTTGCTTTCGCATTCTTTAAAATCGATAAGTTAGCCATAGTAATGCCCACCTTTTCAGAAAGTTCCGTGAGGCTCATTTTGCGCTTCGCAAGCATCACATCTAAATTAATAACGAGTGCCATAGTGCTAGACCGTGAGGTCGTTCTCCGACTTAATATCGACGGCATTTTGCACAAGTTTTTGAAGCACCGCAGCAAAAGTTGCAATGACACTTGCAGCGAAAATAATAACGAGTCCAACCAGCAATGACCCGGGCGAATCGTCTTTATCGGCAACGTAGAATATATATGGCATTGCGAGTACAAAGAAACCAGCAATAGCCACAGCGCATACTTTTATATTGCGGAATGCTTTGACGGATAATAACGAGAATGCTCGATTGGTATCAATATAGTTAATAAGTTTCGTAGCTTGAAACAAAGCAAAGAAGAACGGGACGGCAGGGATATACAGACTCAGCAGTATTGGATCGTAGCCACCAAGCCCAGGAGTGCCGACAAGCCACGGAATACCAAAAGCGCAAACATAAAGCACGACTATTCCGAGTAAAAATATGACCGATTGTAAGAATAAGGTTGAGCTGTGTTTCATGGTGCCTCCTTTAGTTGTATTCCTAAAGTATAGCAAGCTATTTATCGTTTATCAATATATGTTTATTGTTTAACGAATATTTATTTACTCATAAGTATTAGTTTGAATCCAAGCTATTAATCGAGCAATATAGTCTTCCCGTAGTTCCGGTGTTAAAAGCCTATGTGGCGCATTTGGCATGACTTCGTAAGACAATAACGATCGATTCGAAACCGCATGCCCGTAATTCTTTGAAGTCTGGCTCGGTATAGCCTCGTCTGCTTCTGCTTCAATAATTTGAATCTTCCCGTTAAAGTCGTGAAGTGCTCGAAGCGATTTGGTTTGCGTAAAATCAAGTACTTGTTTGCGCCATTCAATGGTTTCAGGTGTTATCTGGGCAAGTTGCGGTTCGTCATAGCCTTCATCTGGATAATTCGCAGGTACGCGTAAAGACAGTGAATAAACATCACGCTCGGTAGATAGTATTGCAGCCGTGTAGCTGCCAAAACTGCTTCCTACCACGCTTATATACGCCCTCTCGCCTACTTTTTGGCGAAGATAGTCATATGCAGCACCGGCATCTTTAATAAAATCACTTCTACTAAATTCAGCTAAATCCCCTTCACTGTCTTTGTTACCGCGCATGTCATAGGTCATTGTCGTACTGCCTAAGTTAGTTAAGGCCTGGGCCGCTTCAATATTTTGACTCCCAGCCCAGCCTTGAATAAACAAATAAGCATTGTCGCTCGACTTTTGTTCATTAATGAAAAGGTTACCAGCTAGTGTGTAGCCGTCGGATTCGAATGTAATTTCACTCATGTCTATAACTGTACCTTAGTAACCCAAGAAAGAATCGGTTTTAATGCTTGTTGTCTGAACACCTATTTCGGTAAGTAAGTCTTTTGTAGCTGACACAAACTTAGGGTTTCCCGATAAATAGAATGTTTGATTAATATCCTGCTGGCCTACAAGTTCACGAAATTCATCAGGGTTCGTAGGATAGAACGAAGTGGTAGCACTTTGGCTTGTAAGTTCTTTGAAAGCGTGGCCTTTTCCATCTACGTGAATGAGCGTTGTCGTTACGGGAAGCTGATGGGCTTTTGCGTAAGCGAGCATAGAACGAAACGGCGTAATACCAATGCCCTGAGCAAGGAATACGTGCTTAGTTTGGTCTTTAGCAAACGTAAAATTCAAGACTGGACCAAACAGGAACATTTTTTCACCCGGCTCCATTTTCAGAAGTTTATTCTTGTATTTACTGCCAGTAGCAGTGTGCGTACTAAATGATACGTACTTTTCGTCAGGTGATGAAGACAGCGTAAACGGGTGCGGCCGATAAAATCTAGGTAAAACAAACAAGCCGTGTTGACCGGCTTTATGGTTCAGCTTTGATTTTATGCTGAAGTGAAATGTGTAGATATCGTCGGTTTCAAGTTGTTTGTCGACAAAGGTAAGGATAGAAATAAAGCTCATATGTATAGCTTAGTGGTTAGTGAAGAGAATAGCCAGATGCGAAGTTAGTTTAGAAAATTAAAATAGCCCAACCGCAGGCAGAGGGGTTCGCAACTTTCGTTGGAACGCGCCTCTGCCTACAAGTTGGACTAGAGTTGCCTATCGGCTCAGAATTCGGCGCTCACACCTCTCGTCATGCTCCGGGCCTCGGCCAGCGAAATTGCCGGCAGCGTAATGCTCTCGATTGCAACAACCTTACCCCACGAAGTGAACACCTTGTAGGGGTCGCTGTAGTAGGTTCCGTAGATCACCTGCAGGGATTTGCCAATACCCAGGGTGTTTGGGTAATCGTCGCTACCCACATCGAGTTCGACCTCGATGCTGTCAATCACCTTCTCCATCGTCCAGCCATTGAAGCTGAGTCGGTAGCTCGGCTTTACCAGCTTGCGGCGCCAATCTTGGAACCGCTGAGAACGCGAGCGAAGGACACGTTCGTGGTAGAACAGAGCACTCGTCGTTTCGATGAGTTTACGACCGTTCCCCTGCTCAGCATCCAGAAGCAAGCCTGGAATGGCGTGCCGAAGGTCGACGCGGAAGAACAGCTCTTCACCGTTCTCGAACGTAATCTTCAGACGCTCGCGGTCGACGTCTTCAACATTGGACAGGTCGATTCGGTGTGCCTTTACGGGCACTATTTCAATGGGCATAGGGTCACCTATCATTCTTGTCAGAAGGCATAGCCTTGCTGCCTGCGCGGTGCAGGGTGTGTATAGTTATGAGGGATTGAAGGGGAGGTTGCAAGCATAAGAGGAATCGTTATCTACATAACTACTAATTCCGTTTAATAATTACAAGAATTTATATGAATTATCTCTCTTTGTGATATTTATATCAATAACCGCGATGCATGTTCCGCAAGTTGAGCAACATCCTGCACAGACGTAATGAGTTTATGCAAAACAACTTGAAATAACTCCGTTTGCATTCCCCAGTCAATTATTTTTTCTAAAATAACGCCCTTAAATAACGTAATCCATTCTTTTTTCGTCGTTTGGCGTGCGGTTTTTTTCAGTATGTTTTTTACTGAAGATAAATCACCTTCAATTTCGGAAAGTTTTTTTCCATTTTGAATTGCTAGGTCCTTAAGCTCTTCGATAGCTTCGTCAATTGCATGGTCTACTTTTGGTAGCTCTGAAATCGTAAAATGGCTATCATCGTTTGCCATGTCTTCTGCTTCTTGAGCCCAAGGGTCAACAGCTATATGCTCTCTTTTCACTTCAGACGCCCATGCGTTCAAGGCAACTAGCAATTCATCCCATCCAACGAATCCACCATCTCTAATTTTACTTGTTCCTGGCACATCATATTGAACCTTGTAGTTATTAACCCTCGGATAAAAAGCAAATCTTTCAGACGTTTCCCTGTTTGTGAGCAACGCAGCTTCATTCTCGCTGTTTTCAAGAACTGTTTCAGTGTAAACAAACTCATCAGGTTCGTAACCCGCTTGCTTGATTGCTTTTCCTAACGCTTGTTTTTGAGCTTTAGTAACTTCAATACTCATAGTAAATAGATTATATCAGCTTTTTATCAGGATGGTCACACTATAACAATGTGCGCCCGAACAGACACTTCTCAAACTTTTATACTATATATTAAACGAACCTCAATTTTCAGCTCCTACACTTCTAGAAATAATAACGGTTTTAGTACTCAAATTATTTACTAGTGCTACTTCTCATTTCATCTAGGCTTGCCATTACGAGCTTTTTAATCAGCATAGAGGTTAATTCAAATGTTTCAGGGAAACTTATAATACCCGTGGTTATCTTGCAGCCTTCAAGTTCTTTTGTGTGATTTTCGGCAACTGGAGGTCGAACGTGAAGTCTTACATACGGAGCTTTATAGCTGAACCAAGCAAACATACCGTTATAATCATAGCCTTCGTAACAATAACCAGGAATGCCAAAATAACTAATCGTTTCTATGGCGTCAGGCGCTAGCTCACGAATAGCAGTTCTGATTAATGTCAGCTTATTCTGGATATCCTTGGGATATTCTAGAATGTATTCATCTACGCCACCAGGAACGATAATTTTCTTGTTCGAGTTACTCATAATTCTTAATCGTAACATAAATAAACCCATTAGATTATTCGGCGTATTGGCTAAATTGGTGCGGGATAGGGGTACGACTTTACACGAAATATGGAATGAACTGATGCGATGGAGAGTAGTTCTTGATTCAGCATATAGCCGTCAGAAGTATATGAACCGAGATTAGGGAGTTACACAATCAAAAGAAGGTATAGACTAGATAATATATCTTATTTAATACGAGGTAACGTATGAGCGACAAGCCAAAAGCGCCAAAAGTCAAACCTACCCTAAACGAGGACGAACAAAGACACAAGCTATTCACTGGCCTCACGATTAGGTCACTTGCTCAACTATCTGGCTACTTGGATAAAAACAGCACATTAAACTCGCAACATATTTATCCGCCCAACATTGCGAACGCCAAGCACTTCGTAATCTCTGGAATGCTAGATGAAGTAGAAAAAAGTGCAATCAGTTTACTTGAAACAGCTTCTTTCATTGACGAGAGCAATAAGTCTGGCGGTACGCAATCAGAAGAGACAAAGCAACAAATCGAAGAAATGAAAGACGTACTTCCCGGACTTGAAGGTAATATATATCAATCAAAAATTGACGAGCTGACCTTATGGGAAAGAAAGTTAACCGAACAAACCGTTGATCTCGTAGGCTTTCGCCATATAAAGAAAGATGGCTACTATAGACACTACGTTATTCTGAGAGAGATTGAAAAACTCAAAAAACTAAAGAGTGATTTTTTAGAATATTATGGGGCTGATACAAAAAACATTCAGTTTCAAATTGATGAGCTAAAATCAAACGCCGACAGAATTGCGTCGACGTTAGATCTAGATAAGTGTTTCTACGTTCAGAATGCAAATGCAAAAAACGGTGATCGGTTTAAAATCGCTAATTTTAAAGATCGTTTGAATAGAACTCTGCCCTGGATGACTGCTAGTGAGAAAATAATGGTTGGGCAAACTTATATTCAATATAGCGAACAAAGTTCAAGTCTACACCCCGGGATCGCTCAGCTTAAGGAATCAAAGAGGGATATGAAAGAAGTCGATAACCACTTTATGAGAGTTGCGCTCCTTGAATCGACCGTAATATTTACTGCAAAGGACTGCTTAAATATACATAATATTAATGGAGATTTAGCCAACTATCACAGGGCAATGAAACAAAATGATTATCCAAAGAAGTTAATGGCAGAATCCACAAAATCTGAAATCGAAAAAGGCGACTACGTTATTGCCTATAGTGACCTAGCCCAGGTTACTAAAGTTATTAAGAGTAAGTTTGGATACAGGAGCTTTCGAGTCAGATACCTTGAAAGAGCTCCTATCCCCGAGCTTGGTGATCAGGAAGAAATGCCAGCAAGATACGTATTTCTATACCAAAAGCGAGCTGCCGTGGCAACCGAAGTAATTAAATTGCTTGAAGACGGCTCCGGCAAAAAGCCCAATATGCAACGAGTTAACAACTCAATAACAAAACAGATTCTTGAACTTTGGAATGAGGCTGGAGGTAAAGAACGTGCAAATGGTGACATTCCAGCCAGTCAGAAGAAGTTAGCAGAATATATAGAGAAACAAAAAAAGGAAATGGCAGCCATTTTACAAAAACAGCCTAAGCAATAAGCTGCTATCATCTTCTTGGCTATTTAGCACGATACCTGCAGGGTGTACAATACGTAGATAATGAGACTTGTTAATGATACTTATGATGTAATCTTTGATACGAATGCCATAAAAGGCAAATATTGGATTGACCAAAAGATTCGGGCGAATACCGCTAGTGTACAGAACGAAATCATATTCTCAACAAACCTCTATCTTCCTGAAGTAGTAAAACGAGAATGGCAAAGATACTACGCAATTAATGCTAATGCCCACCACGATGCTATTCGCATTGCCACGAAACAACTAGGTTTTATGAATATTCGAACCGCCAAACAACCTGAATTTGATCTCGAAAAAACTAATAGAAAATCACAGAAAATCCTAAAAGATTTAGGATTTAAGTTCATACCTACACCACACGATAAAATTGATTTTAAGAATTTAATTGAACTTGCACTCACAAAGAAACCTCCTTTTGTCCCGCTTGACGACACCGATAAAGGTTTTAAGGATGCCGTGATCGCACATACTGCCGTCGAACACGCAAAGAGACATCCTTCGCGTAAAGCAGTATTTATCACTAGTGATAAACTGCTTACAGCTTACCTCAAAAATATTACATCCGAACTACCCAACTTCAAGATATTTAAAGAGTTTAAAGACTTCATTGAAGAGATGAAACTAAAAAATAATGCTTTGAGTAAAGATTTAACCAATAAAGCAAGTGAAGCATTTTTCGTTGAAGATTCAAAAACAGGTTTCTATTACGAGATGGGTGTCAATGCAACCCTAAAAAAAGATTATGCCACCAAGTTTAGCGACTTAGCCGAGATTAAAAAACACCTAGATGATGTAGAACTTGAGGGTAGCAGAATCACCGTAGTATCTTCTTCAACTGGTAGCTGGAAAAAGGCATCAAGCCAATTATTTATTTCGGATTCAAGCTTTAAATCAAAAACTGCTAATAAAATTATCTGGAATACGGACATAGACCTTGTTCAAAGGTACGCCGTTACTCTTCCATCATCAGACCCTGTTGTTGATGACAGCAAATACCACGTGGATCACATTACTCTTTATCAACTAGAGTGGTCGACTTTATTAGATGGACGCAAAAAGCTTACCCAACCTGAACTAATATCAGTCAATTTTGTGTCCGAATCCAAGAAAGTTAGTGCTGTAGCAAGTAGTAGCGCTCTTCGGAATCTGCTCGGAATCAATTTAGAGCGTGCGCAGCAATCTGTATCTTTGGCAAGTAGTTTTGCATCCTCTCTAGCTATCCCTGACACCAGCCCAATTACTAGTCAAATACTTGAAAGTATTAAAGTACCTGATATGTCCTGGATTACTCAAAAGTTTGCTACGCCATCTCTTTTGGAGTCTATATCTGCAGCAACCAATGAGGCAACACGATTGTCGAGCATAGTATCAGGAATAACATCTAATATGCCCGATACGTCTTGGGTTAGCGATGCCTTAGCATCAAAAACCTTAACAGGTATCACGGGCACTATAGCTACTAGTAAGCCTTTGGTGTCTAGCCTTAACTTAACATCATCTCCGATCTCTACTATCATTAGCGGAAGTAATTCTACTAATTTAACAAGTAAAACCTCACGACCACTCGACATAATCTTGGCAAAAGAGCCTTCTTCAAAAAAGCAAAACCCCGACATATAATCAGGGCTTATCGTTATCAGGTATGTTAACGTGCATACGTATTGTATGACGAAATATTAAACTGCTATTGGTTTCATCTCAGACTTAAAACGAATTTGATTTTCGCCAGATTTTAGTAAAGTTAACAGGGACGAGTGTAAACAACTGTTATTTCCGGGTGGATTTTACTTAGACAAGAAAAATAAAGTTTACACTGCAGAAATCAGTCCAATTTACATTTTACAGCCAAAGAAAAAGGACACCGAAGTGTCCAATAAATCCCTTATGGTGCGGGTACAGGGACTCTAACCCCAGCTCGCTTTGCGCTCGCCGGGCTTCTGGACTCATTTCTTCTGGATGAGGTCTGGGTTAGAGACAGTATATTCAGACCAATAAAATAGCACCAGCATTCACTGGTGCAATTTTATTGGTGCGGGTACAGGGACTCTAACCCTGGACCTCATCCTTGGCAAGGATGCGCTCTAACAGCTGAGCTACACCCGCATAACCTGAATTAGTATACCGTGACCGAGGGTAAAAAGCAAATGGAATCGCAGATATGGTAAACTACAATGAACATCGTACACTACATAATCAAGGAAATAATGTGAATCCAAATACTCCAGAAACCCCTACGCCAATCGAAACAACACCAACAGAAGCTATACCTACAGCGCCCCTCGCTGTAACACCACCGGTTTCTCCAGTAACACCTCTCAATCCTCCAGCAAACGATACGCCTATGGCAATAGAAAAGAAGCCACGTAAGAAATTGCTTATCGGCCTGATTATTACAGCTGCTGTTCTTATAATCGGTGCCCTTACTGCGTTCTTAATTGTGTCTAATTTAACTAACCAGGCCAAAGACGCCGCATCATCTTACCGAAAAGCGCTTGATATTCACCTGGCTGCAGTTCTGGATGTCACCAACATTAAAGATCGCCTTGACCTTTACCCTAAAAAGCCAAGCCTTGAAAAGGTTGCTCAAGGTGAAGCACTGAGCAAAGAATACAAAGAAGCGATTGCGTTACAAACGCGCTATAACAAAATGCTCGACGATAGTTATTCGACTGTCGCAGAGCGATATGCAACACTCGACCTTAAACCATGGCTGACAGATTTAGTAGCTGCACTTGATAACAGCCTCGATACGAGTATTGTCGATGTCACAGATGAAGCCTCTCTTGCTACTGCAAAAGAAAATGTTAAGAACATCGAAACAAAATCTACTAACTTATCTAACCTTGCAAAACGCCTTCGTTCATATGTATACGCTGAAAAGTATCGTGAATATCAAACAAAATCTGCTGACGCCCTCGAAGGTATGGCAAAGTCCCGCACCGAACTTGCAAAGCTTGTGACTGAATCGAATGATTTATCTGCTAAATTACTCGAAAGCCAAAAAACCGGTAATACTGAAGCGACTGAAAAACTTGCAGCCGAAGTGCGGTCCGCTAAAATCAGTAACGGTTTCAAATCGCCAACAATCGCCCGTGACTACCAAGCATTCGCAGCTACTGTAAATACGAATAATCAAAAACTAGTTCAGACAATATCAGCTGACGGATATGGACTTACAGTTTACAACCGAAGTAGCGACGCAGTAGATGCACTGCTAGCCTTCCAAAAAGAAATTAAAAAATAAAGCTTCTATAAATATAAAATATCCATCTTTACGGATGGATATTTTATTTGGTGGCTCCTCCCAGATTTGAACTGGGGACGCCTGCCTCTTCAGGGCAGCGCTCTACCACTGAGCTAAAGAGCCAAATTCTTTTGGACTTCATCTATTTTACTAGAGGTAGAGCGTTCTGACAAGGCTACTTACGGTTTAAGCCGGTACCAATGTCGCGCATTGCGTCAATGAATTCGATTGGGAAGAGCATTGTGGTCTTCTGACTTGGCTCGGTGCTAATGCGTTCGATCGTGTTTAACGTACGAAGGTTTAATGCACCAGGAGTGCCGGAGATGATGGCTGCAGCCTCTGCAAGGGCTTTAGCGGCCTCTTTCTCACCTTGTGAGTTAATCACGTTACTACGGCGTTCACGCTCGGCTTCTGCTTGTTTAGCCATTGCGCGTTTCATGTCTTGTGGAAGTTCGATGTTTTGCATTTTCACGTTTTCAATGTCAATTCCCCATTGTGAAGCTTGCACGTCAACGATTTCTTTAATCTTCAAGCTAATTTCTTCGCGCTTTGAAAGGAGTTCATCGAGTTCGAAGTTACCAGTAACGTCACGAAGTGCAGCTTGGGCAAATTGGCTTGCTGCGTAGGTATAGTTAGTAGTTTCAAGTACAGCCTTAGGTGCATCGACAACACGAAAGTACACAACCGCATCAATGTTTGCTGTTACGTTGTCACGAGTAATGACTTCTTGTTTAGGAATGTCCAAAGGTGTTGAACGGATATCAACTCGGATCATTTGTTGAATAATTGGAATCACAATGCGCAAACCTGGTTGGCGTGTTCCTGTGTGTTTACCAAGTGTTAGTACAACACCGCGTTGGTATTGGTTCACAACTTTTAATCCGCTTAAAATAAAAATTGCGATGGCAATAATAATTGTCCAAGTTAATACATCCATGAAAACTCCTTGTTTATACCTCCATTGTAACAGCTAAAACTGTTCAAGGAAGTTTGAGGCGAAGGTTGAGTTTAGTTTTTGCTTAGCTTCGAAGCGTTCTTCGGCAAGTACAATAAACTTTTCAACCAGTTGCATTGGTGAAACGCCAGCAAGGCGCCAGTTGTGGCTATACAGACTTCCTGGTAATGGGTTTACTTCGTTGAAGTACACAACGTTCGTGACGCTATCAATAAGCAGGTCAACGCGCGACATTCCCGTTGCGCCAATTGCTTTATATACCGCAGCGGCAACTTCGAGTGCTCGTACAGACAAATCGTCCGGTAGTTTAGCAGGCACTTCGCTGTAGCCTTGCGCACCAGAGCTTGAGTGTTTGCCGCCGCTCTTTTTACCGCCACCGTTAATATACTTGGTGTTGAAGTCGAAGAAATCATCAGATTGCGTCAGTGGGCGTTCAATTAATGCAGCAGTAATGACATCGTTACCCATCATAGGGATAGTGACTTCAATTAAGTTCTCGACGCCTTCTTCGACAATAATCTTTTCGTCGTAGTACGCAGCAACTTCGAGGGCGTTCGCAAGTTCTTCTTTATCGGCAACTTTGCTAATACCAATACTCGAGCCAAGGTGAGCTGGTTTTACAAATAGCGGAAACTTAAGTTCTTCAGTAATACGTTGCACTTCTTCGTCGAGGTTTGTCGTAACGTCTTGGTTCGTTAAGAATACGAATTTCGACACAGGAATTTCATTTGCGAAAGCGATTTGCTTAGCAAGCACTTTATCCATAGCAATAACACTCGCGTCCATGTCGGCACCAACAAATGGAATGCCAGCCATGCGCAGTAAGCCCATAAGTGAGCCATCTTCGCCGTTCGCACCGTGCATTGCCGGGAAAGCAACATCAATGCGCTGTTTGTTGATTGTCAGGCCACCGTCAAATGTTACGATTGCAGCTTTTGTCTTCGCTTCAATTTCAACAATTTTCTTAGTTCTGTAGATGTCGATGTTCTTAAAAATATCGCCACTTACCCATTTACCGGTTTTCGTAATGTACACCGGAACAACTTGATAGTTTTTCGTTAATTCAAGCGGTTTAATAACTGACGAAAGCGCAGTAATAATAGAGATGTCGTGTTCGGGTGATTTTCCCCCAAAGAATACCGCAACGGTTTTTTTCATATCACTTATTATAGCAGGCTACTTATAATTATCAGTCCAGTCGTTTTGCATAAGTACAACATCGCCAGCTGCAACGAATTGGTCAAGGTGTGTGTAGAATTCCAGTGGGTTTTCAATTTCGATTAATTCACCGGTAAATTTATTGTTTATGAGGCCGGTTTTAATAAATTCAGTCACCGAGTTTTTCATTAATACTACGACGTCTGCGCTATCTGCAGCTTGTTCACCAATAGCAATATGGACGCTTTCGGTTTTGTCACCCTGCTCTACTAAGCCTGGAGTTACGTATACGCGGCGTGTAGCTTCACTGTCCTTTAATAGTTCAAGGCCAACACGTACGCCGTCACTGTTGCCGTTATACGTGTCGTCAATCACCCAAGCGCCGTGCATTATACGTGGTTGCATGCGGTGTTCGAATGGCTTCACTTTTTTTAGGCCCGCTTCAATTTGCTGCGGCGTAATGCCAAGCTCAAGTGCCATCACAATACCCGCGACCGTTACTCCAACAGTATGCAACCCAATCAAGGCAGTTTCAGCTTGAATAGTAATGTCGTTATTTGTAAGTGTGAAAGTAGTACCGGTAACAGAAGTATTGGCATTCGTTACCTTCCACTCACTTATTCCTGCTTGGCTGAAAACTAAATCACCTGGATTAGTATTTTCGTGAACTAATTCACTCTCGTCGTTTACATATAATTTTGATTTCTCAACAAACTCTGCAATTTCAAAAATAGTGCCAACGGTGCGATCAAGTGTTTTAAATGATTCCAAGTGCGCTTCGTTAATACCCGTCATGATTGCATATTCAGGGTGAGATAGTTGCGAGAGGTATCGAACATCCCCAACCTTTTCTTCACCAAGTTCAAAAATAAGGACTTCTTCATCGCCGGTTAATTTTGTTGCGAAACGGCTAATACCAATTGCCGTATTCATGTTTCCAGGAGTTGCCGCAACTTTCTTTCCTTCACTTAACACTGCGAGCAAAATTTCTTTCGCAGTCGTCTTGCCATAGCTTCCAACAATGCCAATGCGTGTTGCTGGATGCTTTAATAAAATCTTTTGAGCGTTTGCAATAATAGCTCGTTCGCGTGGCTTTTGGATAACAATAACGCCAACAACTAATGGCACTAGTAATCCGAAGGCTAAAATAAGTGGCTTTAAAATAAGCAGAGCGATTGCACCGATTAACCATGCAACAACACCCATAGTTATGAACAAATACACGCCAAGAATTACAGCAAGAATAATAACTACATCAACAACATATAATGCCAAGAGTAATAGCTTCACCTTTTTTGTCATATCGAGCTGGCGGCGTTTAATAACCGTCCGGAAATCACTCGTTCGGTTATACCAGGCAGCGTAACGACCGAAACGATATTCGGTGTCTTGTAGCATATACAAAAGAACTTTCGGGTAGCGGGCAATATAGCGTGTCCAATATTTTAGAATCATAGGAATAAGTCCAGTTCTTTCGTAACCGCAGCAAAGTCATCATTATACACAAAGTGCCCGGCTTCTGGCACGACAATCAATCGAGAGTCTTTAATTAATCGCTCCATAGTAACAGCATCCTTCACTGGAGTTTCGAAATCGTTCTCTCCCCAAATAAGAAGTGTAGGAACATTAATTGATGGCACTTCAGGCAGCAAGTCTTCGTTAATAGTTTTAAGGAAGATTGGTTGCATTTCGCCTGCTAATAAATAATCAGTGCTGCCAGCTGCATCATATAGCTTTGCCCGCAAGCTGGTTCGTAGTTGGCGTAAACCAGGAACCGACGTAACGGCTTTGCCGACTTTAGCCGCTGCTTTAAACGTCTGCTTCTTCAATGATTTCGGAGGTTTAATGCCGGCTGCACCGACAAGTATAACCTTACTGGGTTTTAATAAGCCTTTAGCGAAACTTTTAATAATAACTCGACCGCCAAATGAGTGGCCAAGAACAGCGTGCAAATCGGTAATTTTCAATTTTTTCAGTAAGTCACTGGTAAGTTGCGCGTAATCACCTACACCCCAAACGTCATTTGGCTTGGGGCTCGAGCCGTACCCAGGAAAATCAAAACGAAGCACCGAAAAGCCTTTTTTTACTAAGTGCGCTGCGACAGCATCAAAAGTACCAAGCGACATACCCCAGCCGTGCAACAACAACACGGTCTTACCGGTACCCTCTTTTTTGTATTCGATTAACTGGCCGTTAACAAGGAGTTTCATATAGTCATCATTATATGCTAAAAGACTGCGCCGTTACAGAGTATAATGAGTATTATGTCCCGAGGTATTCCCCTAGCTGAACGTATGCGTCCGCAAACACTCGACGAAGTGATAGGCCAAACACACCTGCTTGGTAACAAAGAAATTATTCGTCAAATCGTTAAAAACCGCGAACCGGTCAGCCTTATTTTATGGGGGCCACCTGGTAGCGGTAAAACTACCCTCGCTCGTATTATCGCTCAAGAAGTTCAAGCAGAGTTTATTGAAATCTCCGCTGTCACTAGTGGCAAAAAAGATGTTGAACGAATTGTCGAGCACGCCCGTCAAAACTGGAACTTACAACTGCGCACAATTCTTTTTGTCGATGAAATTCACCGCTTCAACAAAGCCCAACAAGATGCCTTTTTGCCACACGTTGAATCTGGCCTTATTACACTTATCGGTGCAACTACCGAAAACCCAAGTTTCGAGGTTATTACTCCGCTGTTAAGTCGTAGCCGAGTACTCGTTTTAGAACCGCTTGATAAAAAAGACATTATCGCCATCCTTAAACATGCCGTTGCAGTAGAAAAAGTCGAGAAACGCATTTCTGCCGAAGCTATCGATTACATTGCCGAACTTTCTGGCGGTGATGCCCGTGTTGCCTTAGGTAACCTTGAACTAGCGTTAACTATGTCGAAGAAAGTAGACATTGAAGTAGTAAAATCAGCTGCACAAAAACGTTTACCGGGTTACGACAAAAAGGGTGACATGCACTATAACGTTATTTCGGCATTTATAAAAAGTATGCGCGGCAGCAATGTTGATGCAACACTTTACTATCTTGCCCGAATGATTGATGCGGGTGAAGATCCTAAATTTATCGCTCGACGTATGGTGATTTTCGCTTCAGAAGATATTGGCTTGGCTGGCAATGGCGCTCTAGGCTTAGCCCTCAATGCATTCCAAGCTGTTGAACGCGTCGGCATGCCAGAATCAAATTACATTTTATTCCACGTTGCCACTGCCCTAGCGAAATCGGAAAAGTCACGTGCTACAACTGACGCTATGCATAATGCCCAAGCACTTGCGAAACAATACCAAGACGCTCCCGTACCTATTCACCTTCGTAACGCACCGACAAAACTTATGAAAGATTTAGATTATGGAAAAGGTTACGAATGGAAAGCTGATTTCAAACATCAAAAAGGCTTTTTACCAGACGAATTGAAGAACCAGAAAATCTTCTAGAATTTACGCTTAAGTGCTTCGTACACACCGTTTGTCCAGCCAAAGCCGTCTTGGAGTACATATTCCCCGCCACCGCCAAGTCCATCGTCGCTTTCAACATTGTACTTTTCAACAAATTTTTGCGACTGCGCATATACTTTTTCGTTAAGCTCAATCCAGCGTTTAGAAATTTCTTCAGCAAGGTCATCGTGTCCGTAGTTACGAAGGCCTTTAATAGCGACCCATTGCAAAGGCGCCCAACCATTTGGAGCATCCCATTGTTGGCCATTTTCAATTAAGGTCGTCACAAGTCCACCAGGCTGCAAGAAGTCTTTTCGAATGACGTCAGCAACTCGATCAGCTTGTTCTTGAGTTGCCATGTTAACGAATAGCGGAAATACTCCCGCTAAACTTGTAACACTCGTTTGAGTACTGTGATGGAAATTGAAATCTCTAAAGAACCCTTGCTCCTCATTCCACAAGTAGTCTTGAACAGCTTGCTTGCGAGCTTTTGCTTTCTTCCTAAATTGACGTGCTTTTAAGAAGTTGAATGAAGCTTTGTAGGCATCAGCAATTGTTGATTCTAAGTGGTACAGTAAACTGTTTAAATCAACAGGAATAATATCTGCCGTGTGAATGGTTTTAATATCCATTGGGTCAGTAAACCAGCGTGAACTAAAGTCCCAACCAGATTCCGCAGCAGCACGAAGGTGAAGGTACAGCCGCCTATTGTCTACACGTCCAGATTTTTCAGCAGTTTCAACATCTTCCTTGAGCGATTCTGGGCGCGGTGTCGTTTTATTGTCGTAGTAACGGTTTAACAGTGAACCGTCAGGCATTTCTACCAAACGCCGATAGGCTAAATGGTCAGTGTCAGAAAGTTTTGCGCGCCCCTTCATCCAAAAACGGTATTCAGCAGTTAAGTATGGCAAGTAATCGCGGAGGACTTGCTTGCCTTTCTTCTGCATAAGTAACTCAACCATGTGTGAGAAAAACGGCGGTTGCGAACGGCTTAATAAATACGACCGGTTGGCAGTTGGAATATAGCCATACTTACGAATTTGGTAGGTATAGTTTTTCATCATACCTTCAATAGAACGCCAACGATTACTTGATGCTAAGCCGAGCATAATAAAATAGGTATCCCAATAGAACTGCTCATTAAAACGCCCACCCGGAACGATATATTTATGAGGCAATGCCAACAAAGAACCGCGACTTACCCTGTTACGACGCTCGAGGAACGTCCACAGCTCATCGATGTGTTCGAGTGGCGTGTGGTCGGGGCTGCTTTCGTATACGCGCTGGTACACCCCTTCAGTTCCATCATAAAAATGCCGAGTAACGAAATCACGAAGGTCAAAGTCAGGATCTTTTTTAAGAAGTTTATATTCTTCTTTAATAGAACGAAGGCGATGTGCGGGCATGAGGTCAACAAAAGTTTTTCCATCGCCATATACGTTCATTCGCTGAACATCAAGAAGTAATTCGCCAAGGCTTTCGTCGACATCTTTGTCGTTTTTCAAAAGAATTCCGGTTGTTTTTACCAGTGCAGATTTAAGCGGGTCCGTAATGATTCCAGTGTTTATCTTTCTTGCCATATTTATTTAGTATAAACTTAGGGGCTTTGATATGCCACACTTATGGCGAATATTAAGAAAAAGGAAATAAAAAATAGCTGGATATTATTCCAGCTATTTTTTGTACCGTGCGTAAAACTATTTGTTTCGTTTACGTTGGTTAGGGTCAAGGAATCGCTTACGAAGGCGAACGCTCTTTGGTGTTACTTCAAGTAGCTCGTCGTCTTCAAGGAAGTCGATTGATTGCTCAAGGCTAAGGTCAGTAAATGGAGTCAACTGAATTGTTCCGTCGCTTGATGAAGTACGCATGTTAGTAAGTTGCTTACCGCGACAAACGTTAACATCTAGGTCACCTGAACGGTTGTATAGACCAACAATCATACCTTGATACACTGTTGTACCTGGGCCAACGTAGAGTGTTCCACGGGCTGCGGCGTTATCAAGTGCAAAGGCAGTAGTTGCACCAGCTTCAGTAGCGATAAGTGCACCATTACGAAGTTGTTGTAGCTTTGGACCAAGTGGTTGGTAACCGTACGGCAAGCTGTTCATAATGATAGTACCCTTAGTAGCAGTCATAAGAATGTTACGAAGACCAATCATTGCACGTGTAGGAATAATGAAAGTCACGCGAGTTGCACCAGAAGCAGTTTGTTCTTGCTTAAGGGTAGTTGCACGGCGTGCACCCATTTCTTGGCTTACAGCACCAAGGAATTCACCACCGACTTCAACGAGAAGTTCTTCGACCGGTTCTTTAACGACACCATCTTCTTCGATTGTCACAGCTTGTGGACGACCAACTTCAAATTCGTAGTCTTCACGGCGAAGTGTTTCGATAAGAACTGAAAGGTGAAGTTCACCACGTCCAGATACAACAAATCCAATACCTTCATCGCGAACACGAAGTGATACGTTTGTTTCAAGTTCTTGCTGCAAACGGTCACCAATTTGGCGGCTTGTGTTGTACTTCGCTTCTTTACCCTTGAGTGGGCTCGTGTTAGGGCCTAGGTACATGCTAAGTGTCGGTGCTTCAACGTCAATAACTGGAAGCGCTTCTGGGTTTTCCTTGTCAGCAAGTGTTTCACCGATGTGCGCATCACCAATACCAGTAATAGCAACAATGTCACCAGCACCAGCTGCGTCGATTTCTTCACGGTTAAGACCACGATAACCAAATACTTTATCAACCTTAGAGGCAACAATGTCACCTTCGCGTTTCATAAGTACAATGCCTTGGCCTTTTTTGATTGTTCCACGAGTAATACGGCCAATTGCGTATTTACCTTGGAAAGTATCGTATGCGAGTGAAGTAACAAGCATTTGAAATGGCTTGTCGATTTCAACGGTTGGAGCAGGAATGTCATTGATGATAGATTCGAAGATTACTGTAAGGTCAGTGTGTTCTGCTGGGTTGTCAGGAAGTGTAGTCCACGCTTTACCTTCACGGCCGATTGCATAGTATACAGGGTAGTGTAATTGGTCGTCGCTAATAGCAAGTTCCAAGAAGAGGTCAGAAACTTCGTCAATCACTTCGTCAATACGGCGTGATGGCTTGTCGATTTTGTTGATAACAACAACTGGCTTCAAACCAAGTTCAAGCGCTTTTGAAAGTACAAACTTAGTTTGTGGCATTGGGCCTTCTTGAGCGTCAACGATAAGAAGTACACCGTCAGCCATGTTAAGGGTACGTTCAACTTCACCAGAGAAGTCGGCGTGTCCTGGGGTGTCGATAATGTTAATCTTGTAGTCACCGTAGTAAACAGAGGTTTGCTTAGCGGTAATTGTAATACCGCGTTCGTGTTCTTGGTCACCACTGTCCATGATCAATGATTGATCCATTTCAGCTTGGTGTGAACCAAAAGTATTACTTTGCTTTAGTAGGCCATCGAGAAGAGTAGTCTTTCCGTGGTCAACGTGAGCGATGATTGCAACGTTGCGAATTTGTTTTGGGTCTTTCATAAAAATATGCCCTCCTCTGGGCTGTCATAAAACGCTATTTTAAAAGCTATATATAATTACGTTAATTATAGCATATTTATACCTTTCAGCATAGGGCGGATTATCAGCACTGCTAAAATGGTCACCAATAAAAAAAGACGACACATATCGTCTACTTTTATTGGTGCGCGCGAGAGGACTTGAACCTCCACGTCCTTGCGGACACCAGCCCCTCAAGCTGACGCGTCTACCAATTCCGCCACGCGCGCATTGCGGTCTATTATAACACCGTGCCAGACATTTTTAAAGTGTTACCTATTACCTTCGCTAAGATATATTGCAATCAGGGGTCAATTCGTGTACAATCTTGTCAAGTAAGGGCGATTAGCTCAGTTGGCTAGAGCATCTCGTTTACACCGAGAGGGTCGGGGGTTCGAATCCCTCATCGCCCACCATAATAAAAAACTCACTATCGCGGTGAGTTTTTTATGTTGGAGAAATAATTCTTGTTTAAGGGGTGTCGTATACCATACGGTCACCAACCGACCAGAAACGAACATCGTTAAACCGGTCAGCACCCGAAACGAGCATGAAGTCATTTTGAAGTGAGTGTACACTCTTAGTGTTAATTGATTGCATTGTTGCTTGGTATAAACCAATTGCCGGTGCATCAGCAAGCCATTGGTTGGCAAAAGTAATATATTTCGCATTACGTAAATCGGGTTCAACACGCGCACGGGCACTCGCTAGGGCGTCATCACTGATAGAGCTCTTGTAGTTAGAGAAATTTAAGCCTGACGTTGCTTGTGAGCTGTGCCAATACGCATACACATCTGGGTCGCCACCAATAGTAAGTTGGTACAGAAGCACGTCGTATTGGCGCGGCTGTAGCACATCTTGCACTACGTTTTGAGATGGATCGCTTGGGTCAACAATATTTGTTGTTACTGTCACGCCAAGTGCGCGCCACTGCTTTGCCAGAATCTCGAGCGCTTTTTCGAAATCATTATTCTTTGTAGTAACAACATTAAGTGTAAGTGGTTGGCCATCTTTCATGCGAACACTTCCCTGCACTGCCCAGCCAGCTTCATTAAGCAGCTGGTTAGCCTTATTAAAATCGTACACCGGAGCAGTCGGAATTTTGCCATACACCTGGCTGTCGATAAACGGCAAGTAGAGTTCCGGCAAATCTGGCGAGAGGTTATTCCGTACTTCTTGAGTATTCGTACCCGTTTGCAAGGCTTGGCGAACTCGTTTGTCTTGCAGTACAGGGCTGACGGTATTCATGAGTGCATACACACCACTATTCACCGGTCGGTGTTCAACATTATAACGCTCAGTACCAATTGAATTTGAATCAGTCACCGTTAAGTCGGTTGCTGCGTTTACTTCAGATGTCGCCAACGCCCTTTTCACTGAATCTACATCTTTATAGACGTGTAGCTGAACACGATCAAGTTTTGGTGTTCCCTTAAAATACGATTCGCTTTTCGCAAGGTGAATAATTTTTCGTCCATTCGCAACATCCACCTCTTGCAAGAGTCGCAGAGTAAATGGCCCGCTTCCTACTGGTTTAGAGCTAAATGAATCCTCTCGAAGCGAAGCTGGTTCAACATCGCGTAACACGTGCTCAGGCAAAATTGGCAGGTATCGAAGCGCATGAGGGAATGCGGCATATACAGACGGCAGTTCAAAAGCAACGGTTCGGCTATCAATTTCTTTCGCGACAATATTATCCCAACCGGTAATTGTCGAGCGCGTTGCTGGGTTTTTCAAAAGGTTTACGGTAAATACTACGTCACGTGCGCGTACATACAAACCATCGTCCCAACGAGCATCAGGGCGAATAGTATAGGTGTAGGTTTTGCCATCTGGGCTCATCACCATACTATCGGCTAAATCGTAATTCAATTTACCGCTTTTGTCGTAGGTAACCAAACGAGAGAAAAGCAATTCTCCTGCCGTTTCTTCAGCGCTTGATTTTGCAAATAGAGGGTTCAGCGTATCAACAGGGCCAAGCACCGCTTCGGCATAGGTGCCATTTGTCGCATTAGCAGTAGTGCGATAATTATTTTGGTACCACAAATACTGAAGGCCCGTAGCACCAATAATAATACCGATTGCAAGCACCCAAAGTGCTATGCGGCGGCGAACCTCACGGAAATTATCAAGACGTTTAAAGACGAAACGACGGGCATGCTTTATGCTTGCACCCTCGACCCTTTTCATGCGACGCGAAAGTTCTTTTGAGCTAAAGCTCATTTTTGGAATGCGACGCCACTTACTTGGTTCGTTATTTGCCACGCGTACAACCTTTTTTTATTAGCTAGGAATAAGTAAACCGGCCAAGATAGACACGATAAATATAACTGCAAAAATTACGGTTACCTCAAAGAGGTTCTTATCAATACCGCGACGTGTCGTGTAAAGTTCACCAGATGCACCAAAACCAGCACCGAGGGTTGCACCACGTTGCTGTAATAGAATTGAAACAACCATCAGAACAGCTGAAGCAATCATGACGATTTGAAGAATTGTGTCGATACTCATTTAATTACTCCTACTAGTTTCACTGCGTATTTCTACTGCAGCACTTACTATATAGTTTATCAGACTTAGAATAATTCCGGTAATAATTGAGTTGCCAAATGACATCGCTACACCAGGGGCGAGGGCAAGTGAGATATAAACAATCACCCCGTTAACGATAATCGTGAATAGACCGAGCGTCAGCAAAATTGCTGGGAGCGAAACAATTACAAGCAGTGGTTTAAACAAACTATTGATAATTGAGAAGATAAAACCAGCAAACAGAAAACCCCACACACCAGCAGTAACATCAACGTTGTTTATGCCTGTTCCGAGTAAACGAAAAGCCACCCAAAAACCTAATGTGGTGAGTGCCCAACGCAAAACAAATACAAGGAACTGTGCTTTCATAATTACCTTAAGTATATCACAGCGAGGTCGGCAAAGCCGCTGACAGATTGCGGTTTCCTTCTTCAGTTACCAGGATATCGTCTTCGATACGAACGCCAATTCCCTCTTCTGGTATATAGATTCCCGGTTCAACCGTCAGCACCATTCCAGGCTGAAAAGTTTCGAACCCGCCAAGTGAATCATGTACATCAATACCAAGACCATGGCTTACAGCATGCGGGAAATACTTTCGGTAATCTGCAGGTGCATTCAATAAACCCAAACTTTTTAAAGCTTTTTTCATAATTTCGTCTGATTGAAATTGATAATCTTTCATGCTAAACCCCGGTGCAATTAAGTCAATAATAGCTTTATGGGCTTTCTCCACCGCACCATGCACTTCTATCTCTCGATCGGACGGCTTACCGATTGCGTAGGTACGAGTAATATCTGCAGCGTACCCACCAACCTTTGCGCCAGCATCGATGAGGACCATTCCGTTCACTGGCAATAAGTCATTATTCGCAACGTAGTGCAGTGTGCAGGCATTCTTTCCCATACCAACTATTGGCTCGTACGCATGGCCTTCGGCGCCGGCAGAACGGAATTCATACGTTAATGTCGCTTCAATTTCATATTCATACTGCGAAGATGGGATTGTTTGGCGAACTTTATTAAAGCCTTCGATCGAAATGTCGATAGCCTGCTGAATAAGCCCAATCTCTTCTGAGGACTTAATAGCCTTCAACCTCGAAAGTTCTTTACGGCAGTCGACAACTTCAGAGAAGAACCGTTGCAACACGGTGTGTAGTTTTTGTAGTGCCGGATTTAAGACGAAGTCGTAGTCTTTCGCATGCGGATCGCGCAAAATAGTGCGCACTACCGAATGCTCTTCGTTTATTTCTTTTAATAAGTTCTTATACTCGTCATCAGAAATTACTTCTGGAATACCGCTAATTTCCGAAGCCTCATCCGCACTCATACCGCCGTCAAAAATACGGTGAATATCACTTTTAAAAGGTGAAACTAGCCAACTTTTTTCGTTGAGTACAACGAGTTGCCAGTTCGGTTCTGTAATACCAGTCAGCCAAAAGAAACCCGATTCCTGAACAAAAGGACCAGCGCTATCATTGGTTTGCTGCATGGAGCTAAAAGCGGTTAATACTGCGGGTTCACCATCTAGGATTTTATTGAATTTTTCGCGTCGCTGTTCGTATATGGTTGCAGATGTCATGGCTATTAGTATAGCTCAGCAAAGAGATTAAAGTGAATAACGAACTATGTCCAGGTAGGCTTAGGAAGTACCCATGCCGTTGCGCCATTATCGAATTCTGATGGTGGTTTTGTCGTCACACTACCAACATTCCAACCAGAAAGGTTTTGGTTAAATGAGGTGGCAAATTTGAACATGTTTGTCATATCAACAACTTTAGAAGTGTCCCATCCACTGATGTTTTGGTTAAAGACAGTAGCACTCTGAAACATCCGGGCCATATCTGTAACTTTAGAAGTATTCCAGCTAGCGATGTTTTGGTTGAAATTAGTGGCGTAGAACATATTATTCATATTCGTCACTTTACCAGTATTCCATGACCCAATGTTTTGATTAAAAGCAGGTGCTGCATAAAACATGTTGTTCATATTTGTCACATTACCAGTATTCCAAGAACCGATATTTTGATTAAAAGCGGTAGCGGCATAAAACATACCATTCATGTCTGTCACTTTGGCCGTATTCCACGAACCAATGTTTTGATTGAAAGCAGGTGCAGTCGCAAACATACCACTCATATTTGTTACTTCAGAGGTATTCCATGATCCAATGTTTTGATTGAAAACAGTAGCACCAGAAAACATGTTGCTCATGTTCTTTACAGACACGGGGGGCGCAGAAACTTTTTGAATATTCTTAGAATTTGCAAAACTCATTGCAGTGGGCGAAATACCCTCACTCCATTGCCGAACTTCTTTCAAACATGGCCGATTCCCTGCAGCAATACTCGTTGTATTAATAGTTGTAATTGGTCCTTTGTACTTTACAGTCTTCTCTCCGGCGGTTGCATAGGTATGTGATTGCAATGTAGTACTCAACGCCTGAGTAGACCCATCGCCCCAATCAATAACGCTTCCAGCGGAGCTCGTAGGAGAAGTAATCGGCAGCTGCACGGTTAAACCTGTACACCCAGTCAATGTCGTGTCGTACGTAAAGATAGTCCAGTCCGGAGTAGCGCCCTCACCGCCCGCACAAGTACCCTGTACTGCATCGCTTTTCTTTGCCGAGTCAATAAAGTAATAAATGCCGCTTACAGCGTTGCTTCTACCTTCAATACAGTAACCCTTCGAATCCCCAGAAACATAGTTAACCGTTACCCTATCGCGCGCCTCAAAGCTTGCAGGAATGTCTAGAGGATAACCCGTAGTACTAAAGTTGCGCGTATCTTCCATCGCACTAGCGGCTGCACTTAGGTCGCTCTTTACCTCTTTAACAGATAGTTGATTTTGCCATTGACCGTATCCAACTACAGAAACTCCGGCTAATATACCGAGAACAAGAATAACAATTGTCAGTTCGACGATTGTGAATCCTTTTTGTGCGTGGTTTGTGTATTTTTTATAAAATGGCACAGTTTTTGTCCTTTTTATGTAACTGTCACGATAATAGCATGAGCGTTATTGGCTGTGCAAATAACCGTACAGTACCTTGGCTTTCTTGTCGCCAACCACAGCAGCAAGCTCGGCCTCGGTTGCTGCTTCAACAGCTCGTAAACTACCGAGAGTTTTAATGAGCGTTCGGCGTGTAGTTGGGCCAATGCCCGGAATCTCTTCAAGCACGCTTGCCGTTTGCTTCTGACGCTTAAGAACCGTGTGATAACTGACTGCGAAGCGGTGTGATTCGTCGCGGATTCTTTGGAACAGTTTCGTAAGGTCGCTGTACTTACTAAAAGTACTTCCTTGTAGGTTTTTGGAGTGCGATGAGGCATTTCGCTGGTCAGGGTGCAGGTTTACAATGTAAAATTCACCAGAACGTTCAACAAAAATACCATCCGCAGGCTCTTTTCGTAATGACTCAATATAACTCACATCAAGGTTAGAGCGCGTAGCGTGAACAATCACTTCTTCTTCGCGTTTTGCGATGCTAATAATAGGAATGCTTAAAGATTGCGCTTCCATTGCTTGAATAGAAGCTTCGAGCTGACCTTTGCCACCATCAATCAGTAATAAATGTGGCACTCCCCAGGCTTTAATATTCTTTGGCGACAACCGACGAAAAATCGTTTCGTACATATTCGCATAATCATCGTTACGTTCGAGTTTCGTTTTGTATTTTCGATAATCGCTTCGGCTACTGACACCATTCAAAAATACTACCTGGCTTGCTACGACATTCGTTCCGCTCATGTGCGAAATATCGAAACCCTCAATACGCACTGGAACTTTATCCATAAGAAATAAATCACGCAGCAGCACCAACGCCTTATCCTTACTGATATCAAGGAATTCTTTATCACCAAACATAATACGCTGCTGCAATGCTTTAAGGTCATTTAGCTTATTGCGATAGCGGGCAGCATTCTCAAAATCATGCAGCTTTGCAGATTGCTGCATTTGCTTTTCGATATCACGAATAATCGCCTTTCGGCCGCCTTCAAAATAACGAGTTAACTGTTTCAAAGACGCTTTATATTCTTCGCTCGAAACACCAGCGCGAGGGCTTAAACCAATATGCGCGTCTAGATCAGGCCGAGCACCTTCTTTTGGTGGCTTTGTGTAATACGGGAATACTTTACGGAGATAGCGAAGTGCTTTTTTAATCGCAAAACCGTTGTAGTACGGTCCATAATATTCGGCGCCATCATCGGCCGGGTTGCGTGTATACATAACCGTTGGCCATTCGCTTTTCATATCAATTCGAATAAACATTTGCGATTTATCGTCACGCAGCAAAATGTTATAACGTGGCATGTAGCGTTTTACCATTTCAGATTCTAGAAATAGTGCGTCAAGTTCGCTCTCAACTTCAACCCAATCGGTGTCGTAAATCTCTTCAACAAGTGCAAGGGTTTTAATGTCCATATCCCGTTTACTTTGAAAATATTGCTTAACCCGATTCTTTAAAACCGCCGCTTTACCTACATAAATAATTTCACCGTTTTTTGATTTATGAAAATAAACCCCAGCTGAGCGTGGCAGTGTTTTTAACTTTGCTTCGAGTTGCGCATTCATTACTACCTACTATTATACCTAAAATACATAATCGCCGCTTGCTATAAGCGACGATTATGGTTGAGTTAATAATTTAATTACCTATTGAGTTCGTTTTGAGCCTTGAACGAGAACGCGATTAACATTGACCCGTAAAGAACCGCGTACAATCCAATCACCCATACGACGGTAACACCTGCAGAAATTGGGTGAGCAAGTGTAATGACACCAGCAAGAATACCAATGACACCGGCAATTATATGAAACAAACGGTTTCCACCTTCGCGAGCGCCATCGAACAGCCCTTCAAGAATATCAACAACACCTCGTACGAGGAATGTGATACCAATAAAGAAGATGAACACAGCGGCTGTATCGACTGGGTTGCGTAGCATGTATACCGCTAGCCCAACTGCGAGCACGCTAAACACTAGCTCGAGCCACCAAAACTTTTCTTGGCCGATAGTAGTAAGGCTTGTAATAATGCCCACCACTCCCCAAATTAATATAAAGACACTAAATAGAATGATCAGTAGTGCTACCGTGAGCCCTGGCAAAAATAGTGCCACTACTCCGAATAGAATTGCTAGAACACCCTGTCCGATAGCCAGCCCCCAAAGCTGCTTCTCTAAAGAACCTTGTTGTCGCTTTACCATGACATAACCTCCTATAGTTATGCCTACATTATACTCTCAGCAATAAATAATAGGTATTAAATTATACAAGAACAGATTGAGCTTGGACGCGACAGTTGTCGGTATGATATAGGAGTTCAGGGTCTGCTTTGCAATTCTCACAAATAAGTACGAGTTCATTGCAATTGTCCCAAGCACAGTTTTCAAAGTTACTTGTTTTACCTTGGCAGTGAGAGCACTCGCCAATCGTTTTCGTGTGATCGCTGAATTCAACAGTCATGCGGTCATCGAATACTCGTAAGCTGCCTTCCCAAAGGCCGTCGTCGCCATAGGCCTCACCGTATTTAACAATTCCCCCGTCCATTTGGTATACATCAGTAAATCCGCGTTTCTTCATCATGGCAGAAATAACTTCGCAACGAATACCGCCAGTACAATATGTAACAACTTTCTTACCTTTAATGTCATCATATTTATCGCTTTCGAGTTCAGCAATAAAATCGCGTGAAGTATTGGTGTTTGGTACGATGGCATTTTTAAATTTGCCAATTTTTGCTTCATGTTCATTGCGGCCATCAAAGAAAATAACGTCGTCGCCAAATTGCTCAACTAGTTCGTGTACTTGGTTTGGCTTTAAGTGAACGCCACCGCCAACAACGCCTTTTTCATCAACCTTGAACTCATCTTCGCTATTTTGAAAGCCAACGAGTTCACGGCGAGTTTTAACACTCATGCGCGGAAAGTCTTCGCGAGTTCCATCACTCCACTTGAATACCACGTCTTTAAAAGCTGGATATGTTTTTGTAGCTTTAATGTACGCTTTCAAGTCGTCCATTTCGCCACCAACTGTTCCATTAAGACCTTGTGTACTAATTAAAATTCGCCCACGCAAGTTCAAGCTATCGGTCAGTGTTTTTTGCCATAGCTTAACAGCTTCAGGGTCGCTGATAGGGGAAAATTTATAGTAAAGTAAAATCTTTTGCATCAACAAAAAGTATAGCATTTTTAACCCTTTAAATCCAGGGTGTATACTATTATTATGACTACTCAATCTGACCCACGTGTCGATGAATATATAGCCCAGTTTCCTGAGCAAATTCAAGAACGCTTAAAAATGCTTCGTAAAATCATTCGCCGTACATTCCCAACTGCTATTGAAGATATCAGCTACAAGATGCCCGCATACAGGTTGCAGCCTGGCAAACGAGCCGTCGTATTCTTTAGTGCTTTCGAAAAACATATTGGAGTGTATGCTGTTTTAACACCTGATGATTCAAAACTTTATAAACAAATTGAACCATACAATACGGGCACGGGTACGCTACGGTTTTACAACGATCAGCCACTGCCGGTCGTACTTATCGAACAAGTACTCGCTAATCACTACATTCAATCCATAAAATAGTTTACAATCTGTCCGTTATTCGCTAAACTACAGGAACTATGACCTGCGGGTCCTCTACGCGCAAACGTTTGGACGGCCAAACCAATAGCGCTATCTTACATACAAAATACATGGCTCTAAAAGGAGGTTTTCACGTGTCTACAAATGCCACAACCGTACGGCTCTACTGGCAACAAATTAAAAAGTACAAAAAAAGTTTCTTTGTAATGCTGGTCGCAATTCCAATTTCAGCACTACTTATTGATACTGCGGTTCCCTATTTCTTATCACAAGCCGTTGGTACACTTGCCTCTGGAGATTCGTCATCACTTTGGCACTTCATTGGATTTGCCAGTATCGTCGCAGTTCTTGGAGTAGGTTTTAACCTGATTGGTTTTCAAAGCGCAATTTACCACGAAAGCCGCGTACGACAAGATCTTACCATTGATACAGCTGAGCGATTGTTACAAAAAGATCAGAACTTTTTCTCAAACCAAAAAATTGGTGCACTGACTGGCTACTTTATATCCTTCGTTACATCGCATGTCGATTTACAAGATTTGGTTATCATTCGCACCATCTCATTCGTACTCAGCGTCGGAAGTGGTGTTACGATTATTTTCCTTCACGCACCGTTGCTTGGTGGTATTATCTTGGCACTTATAATTGGGCTGCTTATTCAAATTCGTTTTTCTATGAAAATACGGATGCCCTACAGGCAAGAACGTAAAAGGCTCGTTGGCGAAGTAAACGGTGCAGCTGCCGATGCAATCACTAATTCATTAACAGTAAAAACGTTTGCCAATGAAAAGTCTGAACAGTCAACATTGATGAAGTTAACCGACAAATATCGCATCGTTTACAAAAAAGATTTTCGCATAATGTCAGTTGAAGGTTCAACACGAATCTTACTCATGACTGCTGTACAAATTATTGCCATCGTCATCATTGCTTCACTTCTTACGAACGGTTCGCTTGAACTCGGCGTCGCTATCTTCACTATTGCTTACCTACAACGAATCGCAAGCCAACTGTTCACACTCGGCGATTTAATAAACGGCTACGATCGTATCTTCCTCGCTGCTGCACCAATGGCTGAAATACTAATGAAAAACAATGATATTAACGACACTCCGAATGCTCGTACACTTTCAGTTACAAAAGGTGAAATTGATTTCAACAATGTCGTGTACGCCTATTCAGACAGCCCTGATATAAACGTACTTGAATCGCTTTCTCTTCACATTCCAAAAGGCCAAAAAGTTGGCCTAGTTGGGACATCTGGTGCAGGCAAAACAACACTTACGAAGTTGTTGTTAAGGTTTGACGATGCGACTGATGGTGACATTACTATTAATGGTCAATCAATTCGTTCAATCACACAAGAAAGCCTACGTAAGAATATCGCCTACGTACCACAAGAACCGACCCTCTTCCATAGAAGCTTGCGCGAGAACATTGCGTACGGCAGACTCAATGCAACCGATAAAGAAATTCGCGATGCCGCTAAAAAAGCCAACGCACTAAGCTTCATCGAAAAACTCCCCGAAGGCTTAGACACAATTGTCGGTGAACGAGGGGTTAAATTATCTGGTGGTCAACGCCAACGCATCGCTATAGCACGGGCTATATTAAAAGACGCACCAATATTGATCCTCGACGAAGCTACTTCCGCACTCGACTCTGAAAGTGAAAAGCTCATTCAGCAAGCACTTGAAAAACTCATGCAAGGTCGTACAAGTATCGTTATTGCACACCGCCTTTCAACGATCGCTAAACTCGACCGTATTATTGTTATGGAACGGGGCATCATTGCCGAAGACGGTACTCACCATCAACTCATAAAGCAAGGTGGTATTTACGCCAAGCTTTGGGCACACCAATCGGGCGGATTTATTGAAGAATAAATACAACCAAATAAAAAATCCTGCTAACATTTGCTAGCAGGATTTTTTTGATTCAATTGATACTATTTGTTAGCGTCAACGTTTGATTGCTTAGGTTCAGCTTGGGCTTTTCCGCCAGGCATCTTCTCTTCATCTTGTGAATCTTGTGGAGTGTCAGCACCGTTTTCAGCTTCAACATCGTCATCGATTGTTGCATCACCGGCAGCAGCGTCGTTCGCAGCTTCAAGTGCAGCTGGTTCGTAGACGTTAGCAATAACAAGGTCAAGGTCTTGCTCAGCATCGGCGTATTCAACACCTTCTGGAAGCGTAAGGTCAGCAACAGTAATTTTGTCTTCGTCAGTTGCAAGGTCAGCAATTGAAATTTCAATTGATTCAGGCAACAAAGCAGGCTTTGCTTTAACTTCGAGGTGCTCGATAGCTTGAAGAACAATAAGACCAGCTTTTTCAGCAGCGCTTTCGCCAATACCAACAAGTACAATTGGCACTTGAGTAGTAATAACGTCGTTTTGCTTAATAGCGTGGAAAGCTACGTGAAGAAGGCCGTGGTTAACAGCATCGACTTCTACGTCTTTAATGATTGCAAGTTTTTTCTTGCCATCAATTGTAATGTGAACTGGTGTGTGTTTTCCAGCTTCACGTACAACCTTCATTGTTTCTGAAAGTGAAGATTGTGTTGATACTGGTTCATCTTGACCACCGTAAACAACACTTGGAACAATACCATCTTGGCGAAGTTTAGAAACCTTCTTGCCAGTGGCTGTGCGTGTATCTAGGCTTAATGTAATTTCGTGCATATGTCTCCCCTTTAAACTGTTGTAATAGACTGTCATCAATTATAGCATAATTATTGAACTTTGACGAATAGAGTTAAAGGGCTAGCCATGGTATAATTCAGGGAATGATACCAGGCGTTGATCTTATTGAATTTATTAAGTGGGCAAGCATTATTGGCGTTGCACTTGTTGTGTTTGCCGAGTCTGGCCTTCTTATTGGCTTTTTCTTACCTGGAGATAGCTTATTATTTACAACTGGCTTCCTTATTAGTGCCGGTTTCCTTAATATCAACATCCACCTAGCAGTACTCATCGTATTCCTAGCGGCTGTTATTGGTGACAGTGTCGGCTATACATTCGGCCGCAAACTTGGTCCACGTTTATTCCGAAAAAAAGATGCGCGGTTCTTTAAACAAAACTATATTAAACAAGCTCAAGATTTCTACGAGAAACATGGTGGCAAAACAATCATCATTGCTCGCTTCATCCCAATTGTTCGTACCTTTGCACCAATCGTTGCCGGTGCAAGCAGCATGGAATACCGTCGCTTCCTCTCGTTCAACATTATCGGTGCACTTCTTTGGGCAGCTGGTGTTACCTATGCTGGTTTCTTACTAGGTGGCGTATTCGAGCACCTTGGAATTGAAATCGATACCGTCCTTCTCCCTATCATTGCCCTTATTATTCTTGCATCAGTACTTCCACCTGCTATTCACATCTTAAAAGTAAAAAAGAACCGCGACGCAATTTGGGACGGAACGAAACGACAATTTAAAGCAATGTTTAGCCGCAGCAAATAACCTGCTCGGGTTGCTAAATACCGCTTAAGCGACCATACTAACTGACAGTATGGGGCATCACACAAACAAACACCTCGGCTCGACTTTACACGATAACGGTGTCGATTTTGCCGTCTGGGCCCCTTTTGCGAAATCCGTAAGCCTTCTTCTGACTGTTGAATTCGACTTTAAAGAAATACCCATGGAATCTGACAACAAAGGGTACTGGTCAGTTAACGATGTAGACGCCAAAGCAGGCCAGTCTTATTTATATGAAATCACTACACCCGCTGGCGAAAAGTTAAAACGAAACGATCCATATGCTCGCCAACTCACCGATTCTGATAATGGCGCCTCAATTATAGTTACTCGTGATTTTGAATGGGAAGGCGCAGAAAAATACTCCGCTATCGACCACAACAAAGCAATTATCTACGAGTTGCACATAGGCACCTTCAATCGCCCCGATGCCTCAACTGCTGGAACATTTTATACTGCAATTGAAAAACTCGATTACCTTGTAGAACTTGGCATTAATTATGTTGAATTAATGCCGGTTACAAGCATGGCCCAAAGCCATGGCTGGGGATATGCACCAAACTACATCTTCTCTGTTGAACATGCCTATGGTGGACGCCGAGGGCTACTTGATTTTGTAAAAGCCTGCCACGAAAAAGGTATTGGTGTTATTTTAGATGTTGTCTATAACCACTTCTTTAGTGAAACCGACTTATGGCAATTTGACGGCTGGAGCGAAAACGAGCTTGGCGGTATTTACTTCTATAACGACGAACAGCGCGGCATGACACCATGGGGCGGTAGGCCAGATTACGGCCGCGGTGAAGTTCGCCAATTCATACTGGATAACGTAGCTATGTGGCTCACTGAATTTAAAATCGATGGCCTGCGAGTTGATTCAACAATTTATATGCGCAATTCCGATGGCAACAATGATAAACCAGAACTTGATATTGCCGACGCCTGGAGCCTACTTGCCGAAATTAACGAACTTGCTCATAAAATTAATCCAAACGCTTTAATGATCGCCGAAGACAACTCAAGCAACTCTGGTATCGTTCAACCAACGTCAAAAGGCGGCATGGGCTTTAACGCGCAATGGGAAATTGGCTTCCCTCATGTCATTCGTGACAGCTTGGCAATTACACAAAATCCCGACCAACCACGACTCGATGGCATTACCTATGAATTAGAACACAGTTACAATGGCGATGCATTCGACAAGGTTATCTTCAGCGACTCACATGACACCGCTGCCAATGGCTCTGTACGATTAAATGAGGCCGTTACACCAGGAAATGCTGGCAGCATGTTTGCGCGGCAGCGTACACTACTGGCAAGCGCCGCAACGCTTACTGCTCCGGGTATACCAATGCTATTGCAAGGCCAAGAGTTTATGCAAGAAGGCTCGTTCAACGATTGGCAAATGCTCGAATGGGACAAAACAACCCAGTTTGCAGGCATTGTCACGGCTCATCAACATTTAATTAATTTGCGATTAAATAAACATGACAATACCCGTGGCCTCGTTGGCCAGCATACCAACCAATTCCACCGTGATGACACAAATAACGTTATCGCCTTTCACCGCTGGGAAACAGGCGGCCCGCTCGACGACACTTTAGTCATTATTAATTTCGACAAAAGCCGCTTAAAGAATTACAAACTCACCTTGCCTATCAACGGTGAATGGAGAGTGCGTTTCAATAGTAGCTGGAAGGGCTATAGCAGCGACTTTTACGATACGCCAACTGAAACTATAAAAACCGACGATTCAAAAAATACATTAATCAATATGTCAGAATTTAGCGTCCTTATTTTGTCGAAAGATGAAAACTAAAGAAGTTCTTTAAGATATTTGCCGGTAAACGATTTAGCAACTTTTGTAATCGCTTCGGGTGTACCTTCTGCAACAACGATACCGCCGCCTTGACCGCCCTCAGGGCCCATATCAATAACATGGTCAGCGCTTTTCACGACATCTAGGTTGTGTTCAATAATAACCATACTGTTTCCGCCTTCGATCAGCCGGTGAAGAATTCCAAGTAAACGTTTTACGTCAGCACTGTGTAAACCAGTTGTTGGCTCGTCTAGAATATACAGTGTTTTACCGGTTGAACGGCGTGAAAGCTCTGATGCTAATTTAATACGTTGCGCTTCGCCACCACTAAAGGTTGTAGCAGGTTGACCCAAACGAATATAACCAAGCCCAACTTCAACAAGTGTATCGAGTTTACGGGCAATTGATGGAATGTTCTCGAAGAACTTCGCGCCTTGCTCGACAGTCATTTCAAGAACATCGCTAATAGTTGCGTCTTTAAATTTGATCTCCAAAGCTTCACGGTTGTAGCGTTTGCCCTTACATACATCACAGGTAACGTACACGTCTGGCAAGAAGTGCATTTCAATTTTAATAACGCCATCACCCTGACAGTTTTCACAGCGTCCGCCCTTAACGTTAAAGCTAAATCGGCCAGCTTTATAACCGCGGATATTCGCTTCAGGTGTTCCTGCAAATAGTTCACGAATTGGCGTAAATACACCAGTATACGTTGCTGGGTTAGAGCGTGGTGTACGGCCAATAGCAGACTGGTCAATAACGATTACCTTATCGAGCTGTTCAATACCTTCGATGTTATCGTGCGCGCCAGGAATAGAGTGGGCACGGTGCAAACGAGCTGAAAGTTCTTTCGCTAAGATATCGTTAATAAGGGTAGATTTTCCACTACCACTTACACCACTCACAACGGTCATTAAACCAAGTGGCAATGTTACGTCAATATTCTTTAAGTTATTTTCGCGAGCACCACGAATAACTAACGCACGTCCCTTTTCGATTTTTCGACGCTTTTTCGGTACATCGATTTTTTCAGTACCCGCTAAATAGCGGCCAGTAACACTGTTAGGGTTAAGGGCAACTTCAGCAGGTGTTCCGGCAGCAACAACTTCTCCACCGGCTACACCAGCGCCAGGGCCGATATCAAGTAAGTAGTCAGCTTGGCGAATTGTGTCTTCATCGTGTTCTACAACAAGTACGGTGTTTCCTAGGTCGCGAAGATGTTTAAGTGTAGCAATCAAACGGTCGTTGTCGCGTTGGTGCAAACCAATTGAAGGTTCATCAAGTACATACAGAACTCCTTCAAGGCCTGAACCAATTTGCGTAGCCAAACGGATGCGCTGCGCTTCACCACCCGAAAGCGTATTAGCCGCACGAGAAAGCTCAAGGTAACTTAAACCAACATCATTCATAAAACCTAAACGGTTCTGAATTTCTTTCAGAATTTGCGTCGCGATAAATGCTTCTTGCTCGTCAAGTTTTAGCGTGTTTGCAAATAGGTCAAGGGCATCCTCAACACCAAGTGTACAAATGTCCATAATATTCAAACCGTGGATTGTTACAGCTAAAACAACTGGCTTCAAACGAGCACCGTGACATGCAGTACATTCGCGGTTGCGCATAAAACGCTCGATATCTTTGCGCATAAAGTCACTATCGGTTTCTTTGTAACGACGCTCTAGGTTTGGTATGACACCTTCGTAGGTAGAATCATATGAACGACCATCGCCTAGTGAAATGGTATATTTTTCATCACCCGTACCATAAAGGATTTTTTCGATAGCTTCAGCTGACATGTCTTTCACTGGAACTGACAAATCAAACTTGTGTGAAGCAGCGACTGCTTGCAAACGCTTCATGTACCATGCATCGCTATTAACACGGTTGTATGGGCGGATTGCACCCTCTTTAACCGTTAAGTTCGGGTTAAATACCAACTCTGGGTCAACTTCTAAGCGACTACCTAAACCAGTACAAACCGGGCAAGCACCCTGAGGCGCGTTAAAACTAAACAAACGCGGTTCAAGTTCGGGAATTTCCTCATTCGGGTGGTCAACACAAGCGTAGCGTTGGCTGTAAATGTGCGATTCTTCCGCATCAACATCGAGCACTTCAACAATACCGCCAGAAACATCGAGAGCTTGCTCAACTGACTGCGTAACACGGCCACGAACGTCTTCAGACATCGCAATACGGTCAACCACAATTTCAATGTTATGCTTATATTTTTTATCAAGAGTTGGGTATTCATCTAAAGAATAAACAACGCCATCTACTCGAGCACGAGCAAAACCTAAGCGGCGATACTGTTCAGGAACGTGAGCAAACTCGCCTTTTTTGTCTTTAGCAATTGGCGCAAGAATCATTAAACGAGCACCTTCTTCGCGCTTCATAATTTCATCAATAATATCCTGTGGAGTGCGACGGCTGACCGGCTTACCACAAATTGGACAGTGTGGAATACCAATACGGGCATACAGCAAACGTAAGTAATCGTAAATTTCAGTTACGGTTGCAACGGTCGAACGAGGGTTTCGACTTGTAGATTTCTGATCGATACTAATAGCTGGGCTTAATCCAGTAATTTGATCGACATCGGGTTTTTCCATAAGGCCTAAGAATTGCCGCGCGTAACTTGAAAGGCTTTCAACATAACGGCGCTGGCCTTCGGCGTAAATAGTGTCAAAGGCGAGGCTCGATTTTCCACTACCACTCAAACCCGTAATAACAACGAGTTTGTCGCGCGGAATCTCCACACTAATATTCTTTAGGTTGTGCTCGCGCGCACCTGTAACACGTATAACCTCTGACATAACCGTTTAATTATACGCTTATTTTCAACTTTATTCCAGTATGCAACTATTACGCCCATGCTTGCATTGGTGCTAACAGGGGTGCTATATTCCTTAGAACTTACAACAATCAAACGAAGAAAATAACGAATACATCCATGAAAAAAACCGCTGCAATTATCTTTACCGCACTCTCATTACTTATGATTCTCGATAGCTTTAATTTTGGTCATGCGTTAATGATGTTTTACCTAGCCGGAATTATTCCGGGCACCAATATTGCACTTAGCGCTGCACAAATGCTTGAATTCTTTGCTATCGTTGCGGGCTTCGTTGTAGCACGAATTATGACCTACGTTGTTCGGTCGTTCATGGCACAAACAAACACCACTGCTGTTAAGGCTTAGACCTACTCTTCGTCGATTGGAACAATACTCTCAGCCCAAAGCTGTAATTCTTGCAATACAAATTGCTTCGATTCGTCTTCAGTTGTTTTCGCCAATTGATTTAAACGTGTAGCGAATGCCGGTAACGCAGCTTTGATGTGCTCACTGCGCCATGCTTCCCAAGCCATAGCCTCATCTTCAGCTAAGCTTTTTGGATAGTTTCGAGCTTTATAGTGAAGCAACAAACCACTAAGGCGTTCATCGACGAAATCAGGGTGTAAATCTGCCAATTGCTGTTCGTTAGCATTTCGAACTTTTTCAATGCGAAGATTATCGGTATCAGAAACAAATCCATCATACAACTGTGCTTCAGGGTCGGTAGCTTTTTTATACTCTGGCTTATTTTCAAATAACGAACGAACATTTTCAGCAAAGCTTGGTGCTGATAAAAGAATTGATTTATGTTTCGCAACTGTTGCCTCATCAAGTCCAATTCGCTTCCATCCATCTTGCTGCTCAAGCACGCCAAGTGGAGCAACCGCAGGGGCGCGGTTATACTGCAGCTCTTTTACAGGCAATGGTACGTAGCCTTCTTTTTTGCGTTCTTCCCAAGGAGTATTGAATTTCTTTTGCAACTCACCGAGTGACAATTCCAAGAAAGGTGTTGGGTCGTGCCGAAGGTCGTACACTATTACATTGCCATTACGGCCCGAAGTGAGAGGAAATGCTACTGTCGCTTTGTTGTATTCGGCATCGTATTGCCCGCTTACATATACAAACGGCTGTTTATTCTCTAGATTAATAAGGTTTTTTACAAGCTTTTTGTCCTTGTAGTTAAATAGATGCTCGTACAATTTCGGCTGCTTCGTTTTAATAAGTTTCGTTACAGCAATTAACGCCTCAACATCGCTTAATGCATCGTGGGCTTTCAAGTGGTCAATACCGTTCTCTTTCGACAGAAGCTCTAAGCGATTACTAGCCTTACCGTCTACAACTGGCCACACAATACCTTCCGGACGTAGTGCACGTGTCATACGAACAACATCAAGCAAGTCCCAACGTGAGCGATCATCACGCCAGAACCAGGCGTAGGGATCGTGGAAATTACGCCAAAAAAGTGCACGAATAAATTCGTCGTCAAAGCGAATACTATTAAAACCAGTAGGAATCGTACCTGGGGTAAATACTTCGTCCATAAGTAGCCGAGCAAATTCAGCTTCAGTATAGCCATCTGCTTGAGTTTCTTGTGGAGTAATACCGGTTACCATTAATGCATCAGGACTTGGCAAGGTGTCGTCGTTTAGCTTTACAAGGATATTGTAAGGCTCGCCAATAGGGTTTAGGTCAAGGTCGGTGCGAATACCGGCAAATTGCATAATGCGGTCTTCACGAGGGTTTAAGCCGGATGTTTCGAGGTCGTAAAAGAAAAACGTTTGGTTCATATACCTATTATAGGCGATAAAGATGTAATCATTATGAAACACAAATAAAAAACGCCCCTATGGGCGAATAAGATTTTGTTTAGAGCAAGCTGGAAGGATATCGCGTCGGGGCGAGAGGGTGGTAGCACAAGTACTCCAGCTCCTCTCGCCCCGGTCTAGCACAAACAATTACTATTGAATTATGAGTTACTAAAGTGGACGTTCAGGTGAAGTCGATAACAGTGTCGGTACTAAAGTACTCGGGGGAATCACACGGCTATTTTCCCTAGGAAGAGTTGTATAAACATCTCAACCGTAGAATGCGCGTTAAGGATTCCGTCCTTACTAAAGGTCATCCCGTACTGAATCTATCTGACGTTTGCGCTGTCAGCCGATCCGCCTCTCTCACCTAAGAGAGGCTAACTATGCTTTTTAAACATGTCAGACCTTTCAGTGGCCAGCTTTTTCGAGGGGACATTGGGGAATTTGAACTCTTCGAACTAACCTAAGTCAGTTCATTTATGTCATCGCGCTGTTCGTTTCACTTTTTCAGCGCTCAGTTCGACTGACGTCCGTGCATTATCTTCCTCATCTCGTAGGGGTCGTAGACAGTATTATTTATCTCCGACTTCCGTGTTGGGGTTATAGCGCCCGGAACCGCGCTTAGAGCGACTCGCGACGATGCAAGTAGAACAGAGTTATCTGCACTTCTTTCCTTCCAGCTTGTTCAGGGGCAATCACGGGATGAGTGGCTGAGGAGTTATTCACTCTATACGTCAGGCTCTCGTGTGATTGAATTGAATTATAGCACTTAGTTCACTAAATGTCAATAGCTAAACGCTTATTTAAACGTCGTCGGCTTGTTCTACAAGAGTGAAATCGTTTAAAGCGATTCGAATAACAGATGCACCATCGGCACCAGCACGGTGTAAAGCGTGAGTAATTCCCATACGTTTCATGATGTCGCGGAGGCGGTTAAGGCCTTCGTGTGATCCAAAGTCAGTACGGCGAGAAAACTTCTCAATCTTACTACCGCGTACTTCAAAGACAACACTTCCGTCTTCACCGTCGCGTTTTTTGATTTTCCAAGCCAAAGCTTCTTGGTCTTTGTTAAGGGTAATGATGGCCATGCCTTCATTAACGTCCCTGTTCTCTTCTTTTTCAGCAATACGTACAGCTTCAACCATACGGCGAAGTTCACGGAGCACTTCCTTAAGTCCAATGTGAGCTGGAGATGAGATAGCAAACATAGGTGTATCCCCTGCTACCTTCGCGAGTTCGTCCATCTGCATTTTGACTATTTCCTCGTCGAGGCCTTCAATTTTAGTCAACACAATCACTTCTGGGCGATGTATAAGGTTCTCACTGTATGCTTCAAGCTCTTTGCGGATAACTTGGTAGGCTTTTGCTACATCGTTATCATAAGCGTCAATAAGGTGCATAATAACAGCTGTACGTTCAACGTGACGAAGGAAGTCGTCACCAAGGCCTTTACCTTCGCTTGCACCTTCAATAAGACCAGGAATGTCGGCAATAAGAATACTGCCGTCGTCGATGTCTGCAACACCAAGGTTTGGCCTAAGAGTTGTAAAGGCATAGTCGGCAATTTCTGGAGTTGCATTTGTAACGACGCTCAAGAATGTAGACTTACCGGCATTAGGGAATCCAACAAGTCCAACATCGGCAAGGAGTTTTAATTCAAGCTCAGCTTCAAACGTATCACCAAGTTCACCTTTTTCGGCAATACGAGGCGCTTGACGAACAGATGACCTAAAGTGAGCATTACCGAAACCACCATCGCCACCTTTAGCAATAACAACTTCTTGGCCATCTTCTGTAAGGTCAGCAATAATGTCACCATTAACACGAACAATAGTACCCATAGGAACTTTTACGTATTTAGGTGCACCCATTTTGCCGTGCCGGTCGCGTTTAGTACCAGCAGAGCCTGGCTCACCCTTAAGTTCGGGTTTAAATCGGAAGTCTAGAAGTGTGTTGACGTTTTCGCTAGCAACAAAGATAACATCGCCACCTTTTCCGCCGTCGCCGCCGTCTGGGCCACCCATATCAATATAAATTTCATGCCGAAAACTAACGGCTCCGTCGCCGCCGCGTCCTGCTTGTACAAATACTTTGGCGGTGTCAACGAACATAGTAAACTAACTATAACACAATTCCCCCTGTTTTAACAGAGGGAATTGAATTTATGCGGATTGAGTTTTACATCCTAGTGAATGTAGTAGTACTGACCAACCTGTCCAGCAGGGAGGACTCGTCCAGAAACGATGTTATAACCACCTCCAGATACACGTGCATTCATTTCGCTGAGGCGAAGGTCACCGTTAGGGAGAACTTCTTCAACAATAGCTACGTGGCCTGAGTCTTGGATGACAGCACCGGCAGAAGGTGTACGGTTTACAGTGAAACCTGCACTCCGAGCATTCGTAGCCCATGAGCCTGCATTACCCCATCGTTGGCCAATTGGTTTACCAAGTTCAGCACGGCGGTCAAAAGCGTATGCAGTACAGTTACCGTAGGCGTAGGCACCTAGGTTTGGTGTACCCTTACGGATGAACCATGTACTACCGTTTGAGAAACCTGAGCTGTAACCAGTAATGTATGTACCACCGGTAGTAGCTGCTGCACGTGGTGCAACGTAGCCTGGGCGTTCAGTTGTAGGAAGCTGTGCGCCAGGGATAACAATCTTTAGACCAGCAGTTAAACCACTAATTTCAAGGTCGTTGTATGTAGTAATAAGTGAGCCATCTGCTTTGTACTTATCAGCAAGTGACTGAACGGTGTCGCCAGCCTTAACTGTATAGACAATACCATCACGCGGCAAAACGTCGATTGTTGAACCAGCAGCTAAGGTATTAGCCGTAAGGTTGTTCGCCCACTTCACAGTATCGGTTGAGATACCGAACTTAGCAGCAACAGAATCAACAGTGTCGCCCGCAACCACAGCGTACTGTGTAATGTTACGGCTAGCTGTAGAAAGCTGCACAATAGTTGGTTTACTAATTGAGCTTGTAACGTCGCTTGCAGCGTATTGCGTTTGAACGCGTGTAGACACAGCGCGCTCTGCAACGTTTGGTGCAATTGCGAGGTTAGATGCTGCAGCAACAGACGCTGCAATGTCGTTAGCAACAACGTCGTTAACCGCAGGGCGGTCATTTGTAGGCGTAGCGCTATTTGCTACTGGCGCAGTAGAAGCAGCCGTTGCGTCCATTTCTGGAGCACGGTAGCCAATTGCGATAACCGCCACTAGAAGGGCGAATACGCTTGTGTAAATTGCGACAGTTGATGACTTGACGCGACCTTTAGGGGATCGCTTCGCTGGTTGTAACGCAGGTATAGCCAAAGGCTTTGCTGCTATTGTCCCACCGCGGGTAACTGTTGAGCTACCGCTCGTAAAATCATTACGAATTATCGTTCTCCTGCCGCTCGGATTTCTCTCGAGGGCTTCTACCGTACTCTGTCTTTACTTCTTTGTTTTAGAAAAGAAAAGGATGCGTGTCGACCAATGTTAATTAATATTAGTTTAGTGTTCTTGCTTCCGTGCGACAATTTCAGATAGGCCCATTTGCTTCTCAGTTCTCCACTCGCAGGTGCTACTGGCCAATTTAGTCCGAGGTATCACTAGTAGATTGAGTTCACAAAATGTGCTTATTTAAGTATACCAACTATAGCTTTTTTAGTCAATTTATTTTATAACTATAGTGATTTGTCAAATGGGTGGGTAATTAAGCTTAAATGATTTGGCACTTCACCTTACAGTGAGCGGCGATGTTTGCTTCGTGCCCTGCTAAGGTATCAGCGAAGTATGTTTTGTCATCATCGCCACTAAGAAAGAATAGGTAATTTCCGTCTGCTGGCTTTGCTATAGCGCGAAGCGCAGTTAACCCGGGAACAGCAATTGGCCCAGGGGGAAGACCGGTATAGCGACGGGTGTTATACGGTGAGTTGTAGTTAGGGTCGCGCACTCCACCCTCTTTATCGGCAATATATTGATAGGTAACATCAGAACCAAGTGTCATGTTCTGTGCCATACGGTTGTAAAACACCTGTGCAATCTCTGCCTTGTCGTCGCCACCAGATTCGCGCTGTACTATTGAAGCTAAAGTTATTCCTTGGTAAAGCGTAAGTCCTTGCTCTTTAAAGGCAGTAATTAAGTTCTCTTCAACCACGTACTTATAAAATTCATCGAACGTGCGTTTTAGGATATCTTCAACTGTTACGCCACTGTTAAATTGATAGGTTTCTCCGAATATATAGCCTTCTAAGTCAGCAGTGGCAGGTTTATCTTGGAACAGAGGGCTGTCATAGGTAGCGCTAAACCCTTTAGTAATCTCATCTTGGCTATAGCCCGACTTTAATAATACCGAGGTGACATCTTTTCTTTCTTCGGCCTTCGTAACATTGTCATTCAACGTTGCACCAGGAAAGAATGTAATAGTAAATGTATCAACACTCCCCTTTACAAGGTGATCGATAATTTCAGGTGTTGTTTCAGAGGGCGACAAACGATACGAACCTGCTTGCAGATTATTCTGAACACCATCAAGACGTGCATTCCACAAGAAAGCGGTTTCATTCCTAATTACACCTTTGTCATGAAGGAGTGCTGCTATCTCACTTGGTGTGCTTGCGGGTGCAACATCAATTTTAACTTTTGAAGTATTATTAGCGTCTGCTGGTGAAAGCTCCACCTGATACCATACCCAAATTGCAGCGGCAATAATAATACCTAGTGCAAGGATGCTCGCAATAATAATGAGCCATTTCTTTCTCTTTCGAACCTTTTGTTTAGTCTTCTCAATATTCTCGATAGGCAAAGACGGAGGCATTTGGGCAACCTGAGGTGCTGGAGGCTGCTGAACAACGGGTCGCTGCTGTACAGGCGGCTGTTGCATTGAGCGTTGAATAGGTGCTTGCTGTACGGGTTGCACGGGCTGCGCTTGCTGTATTGGCCGTTGAGGCACCGGACGTTGTTGGACAGGCCACTGATTTGGTTGACCTGGATTCTGTGGTTGCGCAGAGCGTCGTATCGGTTTAATATCCATAATTTGCCTCTAGATAATCTTGCAAAATAATACCAGCAGCTTGCGCATCGATATCACCCTTAGTGTACGGCTTCTTTTGAGCAACCAGTCGCTGTTCGGCAATGACACTTGTCAATGATTCATCTTGAAATACCAGTTTAGGACCAAGTTCTTCTAACTGCTTAGCAAAGTTTTCAACATAATTTGTTTGGGCAGTTACTTCACCTTGCTGATTGCGCGGGTATCCAATAACAAGCGTTTCGGCTTTTTGCTGAATCACTAATTCAGCGATTGCGGTAATCTCGTTGCCGTCAACTTCGATAGTCGTAAATGGTACGGCGATGCGCACTGAATCGTCAGCAACGGCTACACCTATGCGCTTTTCACCCACATCCAAACTAATTAATGTTCGGCTACTCATCCTGCACTTTGAACTGAATAGTTATTTTGTCGGTATTGTTTGGAACCGTGCGAACCCAGAAGAATGAGAATTGGACATCGACGCCATCAATACCATCTGTCGAATCAAGCGCTTCTTGCACTTCACCATAACGCAGGCCTTTTACGAGTTCTTTCGTAGCATCTTCATTGATAATTGGGCCAACACTACCCTTTGCATTCACTGAAGCGAGCATAGTTTCGCCGTCTTTACGGAAGTTGCTGATTGTCGCAGCATCGACACCGGTGCTATATACTTTTTGCTTGTTTTTATCATCAAGGTTAGATTCAAGGTTCTTCTGGAGGTAGGTATTAAGGTCAGTTTTTGAAACAGCTTGTATTGAATAGGTAGTTGGCACAGTGAGCTTAGCTTTGCCGTCTGCAGCTTCAGCGCCTGAAGCAGGTGCAGATACCGCAGCACCGCGATCAACTACAAAGCTACTGTCGATTACAATTTCACCATTTACGAACTTCTTTTTTAATTCTGCTTTTTGAGCATCAGTTGATGCACCGACAAGTTGGCCTTGAGCGCGTTCGATATCGTCAGCTGAAACAACTTTTGTAACTTTAGTTGTACCGCCAGCACTGGCACCGACAAACACTGCAGATATAGTACTTGGAGCGCCTGAAAGTTGACCACTTGCACCATTGAAACTAGTGCCGCTTTCACTTGCTGTTACATCAACTGGTGCATTTCTGTAGTTACTTGAACTAATCACAACAGCCGTATTCGTAACAAACACCGAGCCAGACGTTGATGTTAGCTTTGTACCGGCTGGAATAGTCGCGCCGTTAATAGCCGTAGTAGCGTCATTCGTCGAGAAGCGAACAGTTCCAGTCGCCTTCTCGCCAACATCCTTTTGTCCCGTCGCCTCAAACTCTACAACCTCGTTCGCTTGGGTTTGCTGAGCTGCAGAACTTACAATCCCCTTCGAGAAATCAGTAGCAACAGTTCCGCCCAAAGTAATAGATGAACTCACCGGGGCTGGAGTTGTACTTGCCGTAATAATAACTGTTGCCGCTGGTGCAAACGCAAACATCCAAACAAGCAATGCAATAAGCGCAACACCACCAGAAATTCCAAGGATTAATTTCTTACGGAATGTATCAAAGTTTGGAATCTTTGGTTTTTTAGCGTTTTTAGCAGATTTAGCCATCGCTGATTTTGCGACGGTTGAAGCAGCAACCGGGCCTGAAACTGATTCACCATCAATATCGAGGTCTACGGCATCGATTTCGTCACTACGCATAGTACTAGCAATTGCGGTGCCGTCTTTTACCTTCACGGCTTTTGCGTGGTCCCCAACAGGTAGCTGCGAGCCGTCAATAATATCATCACCGTCGTCAACAACGAGTGCAGCAACTTCAGCAATTTCCGGTTTGGTCTGCAAATTTTTAGCAACAGGAATTTTAGCACTAGCAGCAAGTGCCACAAGTGCCTGGTTGTTTGTAATAAGAACGAGTGTTTTCTTTTCGTTACGCGCCATACGGTCAATAAGGCGTAAGTTTACGGCACTCTGGAGTGAACCAGCCCGTTTAGGTGGTACTAAAGCAACGATTTTCTCTTTGGCTTGTTTTATCTTGCCGATAATAGCCGTGACATCGTCGTCAACATCTATGTAAATAACGTCTTTATTCATACTAAATTTTTAGGAGTCGATTAAATTTTTCCTTTATAGAATCGCCCTCTCCACTCCCTAATAGTGTATCATAGCCAACCCTTAGAAGTCCCATTGCGGTTATGAATTTATGGTCGTTAACATCGCCAGTTGTATCAACAACGCCAATCACTTCAGAAGGGTTAATGTGGTGTACGGTTGGTTTCTTAGTAAACGGAAGGTCTTTGTGCCAAGCGCTACCATTCAATGCAGTCACTAATGCTTCGAGGCTTGAGCCTCCACCACAAAGCAGAATACGATTTGGCAGATGGTCGACAGAATCAAATTCACTAAGTGCTAATTCAAAACCCGCAGTCCAAACTTCCAAAGTTTTATCAATCGCTTCTTCAACTTCTTTTTTAACAGAAGCCTTAATTTGCTCGTGGCCAATATTTACCTTTAGCTTCTCAGCGTCTTTATATGGCAAATTCATATCGCCTGCAATTGTTTGCGTAAAACTTCGTCCACCGATACCATACATCTTAGTACCTTCAACACCACCATCGTTTACAACGGCGATGTCTGTTGTACCGGCTCCAATATCAGCAAGAATAGCGGTAAAGTTACTGCTTGCGTCGTTTCCAAGAACGCTACGGCTTACCGCAAACGGCTCGGCAGCAACAGCAAGAAGTTCCAATGAAAGCTCATCAGCAACGCGTTCAAGGGCACCAATGTGTACCATTGGAGCGAAAGCAGTATAAATTTGCACAGCTACGTCACGGCCTTGAAAGCCAATTGGGTTACTTACTTTGTAGCCATCAATGTGAATGCCAACCAAAGCGCTGTTCACCAACTTAACTTCAACTTCTTCGTTACCTGTTTCGAGAGCAATTTGCTTTTGGGCCTTAATTTGCGCTCGCTCTTGTACCTTTTCAATAATAAATTCCATTTCAGAATCGTCGAGAGGACGGTCTGGCTGCGGGCGACGGTAACGAATGGTGTCAGTTACACCCTTTACAAGTTCACCAGCAATACCAATAATTACTCGTTTTGCTTGTAAGCCAGCTTGTTCTTCAGCGTCAGCCAAAGCTTCCTCGCAGTTGCGCACAACTCCAGCAATGTCAGCGATCGCACCAGAATGCATATCACTTACTTCTTGGCGAGAACGGCCAACACCAACAATTTTAAGCTCATCGCCTTCAATTTTAGCGATAAGTGCTTTAACGAATTCAGTACCAATATCTAATGCAAGAATGTAGTCGTCATTAGATGGCTTTCTTTTTGATCGGAGTTTTTGTAATACCATATTGTTCTCCATTATACAGTAGGAGTGAACAAAAAGGTCGTGGTTACAAAAAGAAGTTGCATATACTTGAATTTTATTAAGTTTTATGCTATAATATATTCATGTCAGAAGTTCGTCCAATTCGGGACCGGGAGCTACTGGTCGGTAATGATGTGCGTGCAGCGCTTCGTCGTCAACTCGACCCTCTTATTGATGATGCCCTTGAATCGAGAGGCTACACCGAAGAACGGTCGCCAATAGGCCGTATCCACCTTGATTCAACTGCGGTTTTTCCAGGCCACGCATTTTTAACTCAATTCCAAAGAGCACGTTTTGAAGGACTTGCCGTCGGCGTGACTCACGATGTCAGCGGCCGCGAACAACAACTCGTCGCTAGTCGTCTACAACTATCAAATATTGGTGGCTTTAGCACCTCAAGTTTCGTTACACTTGGCGATCGTTTTTTTACTCAAACAGTTAGATCATCCGACATTGATAAGAAAAATACAGGTACTAGGATAAGCCAGAAATCTGCTGAAGAAATTCTGCAAGATATTCGAGCACACACCGCACTTGGCTATAGCAGTTCCGATAAACCAGTGCCGCCTTCTTCTACAATTGACGAGCTAGAAGCGCTCCACTCGTCACGAAACGTTGACATTCGCGCCCACTACCAAATGCTTACCACCCCAGATCACGGTGATATTCAAATGAACATTGGTGAAAGTTTTGAATTGCGCGACGTCAAAACAAACCGCGGTATCCAACAGCAACGTTTCAATACCAAAAAACTTTTCGAACTTATCTCTAGGCAACCCCTAGATAATGGCACCGCAGCAGTAGGAGTAACTTATCGCTCAAGTAAAAATAACTCTGAAGTAAAACTTACCGCCGTTATTGAAGGTACTGACTATTCAGACATAAAGAAGCAGACAATGTATGACGAAATGGTTGATACATTCCAAAAACAAGATGTCAATAAATTTGGGCGCGGTGTTATGCAAAACTTAAAAGCAATCGCCGACTCTAAATCAAATATTATTCGTTTAGGCTAATACTAAACAAGTACAGCTTTAACGCGGCGAATGCCTGCGCTTGAAGCTTCTTCTTTTGTAATCTTAAAGACTTTGCCATCTTCAGCAAGTTGGCCAGTATGGTCAACGTGAGGACCTCCACAAATTTCGAAGCTGACTCGCTTTTCATCTTCGCCCATTTTGTACACCTTGACGGTTTCGCCGTATTTATCACCAAAGGCACCAATTGCGCCCATTTCAAAAGCTTGTGCAGTTGGGTATTCAGTAAATGAAACAGGAACGTCCCATGAAATCCATTCGTTTACTAACTTCTCTACTTCATCAAGTTGCTCGCGAGTAACTTTCTCGTCGTTATTAAAGTCGAAACGTAGGCGCTCTTCGGTAATATTACTGCCGTGTTGCGTAACGTGGTCGCCAACTACTTTTTTAAGCGCAGCGTACATTAAGTGTGTCGCTGTGTGGTATTTCATGTGTTGCAGTGTTTGTCCGCCTAAGCCACCTTTGAAAGTACCCTTAGCGGCAGTTTGCGAACGAGCACGTTGCTCGGCCATCTTGTCATCAAATTCAGCACGCCAGTTTTCTGACAATGTAATTTCTTGCTTAAATGCTTCTTCGGTTGAAAGTTCAACCGGGAAACCGAATGTATCGTAAAGAGTAAACAATTCAGAACCAGTAATGCCAGTTTCGGCAAACTTCTCAAGTTGCTTAAGACCCTTTCGAAGTGTCTGACGGAAAACTTTTTCTTCTTTAACAAGTGTCGCAATTACTTCATCACGAGCGGCAGCAACTTCTGGATAATCAGCTGAATACAGATCAGCAATAACCGGTACAATTTCTTCAAAGAAGTTTTGTTCGACACCAAGGTCGAAGGCAAAACGGATTGCACGGCGAAGCAAGCGACGCATAACGTAACCCTGCTCTTTATTAGCGGGCTTCACGCCGTCAACAGCCAAGAATACAGCAGCACGAAGGTGATCAGCAATCACACGCATACTTGCAGTGTTGCTTTCGTAATTCTTGCCACTTAATGTCTGGATTTTTTCAATGATTGGCCAAAGAAGGCTTATGCGGAACACGTCAGGGCTATTAATGCTTGCAGCGGCGATTCGCTCTAGGCCACCACCAAAGTCAACGTTTTGCTTTTTAAGTGGTGTAAAGCTACCATCTTCGTTACGGCTGTATTGCATGAACACCTGGTTACCAATTTCCATAAACTGACCACTGTCGCTCGCAGGGTGCGCAAGGCCGTAACCTTTGGCGTGGTTTTCAGGGCCAAAGTCGTAGAATACTTCACTGTCGGGGCCGCATGGGTCACCAATAGGAGTCTTTTCAAGTCCACCGCCACGGCTCCACCAGTTTTCGCCGTCATCGTAAAAGAAAATACGCTCACCCGGTTTAATTCCACGTGCATCACCATCAGCTTGTGAACCAACTTCAGCAATGTCAGCTTGAATACCGCGTTCAGTAAATACTTTTTGCCAGATATTCGCAGCTTCATCGTCGCGAGGAATACCATTTTTTTCGTCGCCAATAAAAGCAGTGACGTAAATTTTGTGCGGGTCCAGGCCAACCACGTCAATTAAGAATTCAGCGAACCAACGAATTTGTTGTTCTTTAAAGTAATCGCCCATGCTCCAGTTACCAAGCATTTCAAAGAATGTGGTGTGACGGTTGTCCCCTACGTCTTCGATATCTTGGGCGCGCAAACAAGTTTGGCTATCAACAAGGCGAACACCAGATGGGTGCTCTTGGCCTAGCAAATAAGGAAGCAATGGCTGCATTCCACTACCAGTAAATAATGTTGTTGGGTCGTTGTATGGAATTAGCTGGGCACGCGGGATAATTGCGTGGCCACGTTCGTTAAAGAACTCGAGGTACGAGTTACGGATATCTTGGGCATTCATAAGGGTATTTTACCATTTTTAGCCCCAAACAAAAAGCCACCTCCGGGTGGGCATGAGGTGGCTTTTTTAGAACTCGAAGAACTAATATCAAAAACTTCAAGTAAACGGGTGCTAGTTTATAAAGTATCCCTCGCAGGTGAAGTCAATTCAGATACTTTACCTACACACTATAAACTTGCTAGCTTAAGAAAAACTTAAGCGATAATACCGCCGCCTACACACAGCTCGCCATTGTAAATAACGACTGATTGGCCAGGGGCAACCGCACGCTCGGCGTTGTCTAAAGAAAGTTTAATACTACCATCTTCATTGAAAGAAAGTTGCGTTGGAATAAGAGAGGCACGGTGACGCACACGCACTTGGTACTCACCCGCTTCTGGTGTTTCATTAATCCAGTGCGCGCTTGTAAGGTTAAGTTCGGGCCGCCAAAGTGAATCATCATTTAAGTTAGTTGTAACGTACACTTCATTTTTATCCATGTCTTTACCAACAACGTAGTATGGCAATCCACCGCCAACATCTAAACCATGGCGTTGACCAATGGTGTAGAAAATCGCACCATCGTGTTGGCCAAGTACCTTATTAGTTTGCTTATCAATAATTAAACCGGCTTTCTGTTCAACGTATTGGCTCAGGAACTCACGAATACCAATTTGACCAACGAAACAAATGCCTTGGCTGTCTTTTTTAGCAGCAGTAAATAAACCGCGTTCTTTTGCCATTTCGCGTACAACCGGTTTGGTAAATTCACCAAGCGGGAAAAGCGTTTTTGAAAGCGCTTCGCCAGTTACGCGGTACAGGAAATAGGTTTGATCTTTATTGGTATCAACAGCCTGTAAAAGTTTGCCATCTTTAACACGCGCATAGTGCCCCGTTGCAATTAAATCTGCACCGTCTTCTAAAGCAGTTTCAAGAAATATTTTAAATTTCACTTCCTGGTTACACATAATGTCCGGGTTTGGTGTTCGCCCAAGCTTGTATTCATCGATCATGTAGTCGACGACTTTTTGCTTGTATTCAGTTTCAAAATCAAATACCTTAAAATCAATTCCAAGTTGCGTTGCAACGCGTTTAGCATCAGCCAAGTCATCAGCCCAAGGGCATTTCATTCCTGGTAAGTCTTGTGTCCAGTTTTTCATGTACACGCCAGTGACGTCGTACCCTTGCTCAACCAAAAGAGCTGCCGTCAAAGACGAATCTACACCACCACTCATTCCTACGTATACTTTTGTCATGAAGTTGCTCCTAAATAAAAAGCGATAATTTTAACTAATTCTCCACCTGATAACCACCAACCGCGCGGCGTTAACCACCAGTACCAACCCCAATCGCCGTCATGGGTTACAGGATAATTTCGTATGTTCACATTGTCTGCGCGGCTATTAAATTCTAAACTTGCTCGACGTTGATGATAGCCCGATGTTACCAATATAATGTCGCTATATCCTTGGTCTGCAACAATCGTTTTGGTATTCTCGGCATTTTGTTGTGTTGATTCAGAATCTTCATCGATGATAATTGCAGTACTTGGCACACCAGCTTCAAGCGCTTGGCGTTGCATTGCTTCTGCGTTACTTGGGCCCGTCTTGTCTTGCGCTGCGCCAGAGAATATTAAAGTTTCAGCCCACCCATTTTTATATAAATCAATTCCAGCTTCGGTTCGGGCTTGGGTATCCCCTCCGCTAACCACAACAATTGCATCAGATTCAGAACATTTACTCGTCGTATCTGGCGTAGCCGCACAGCCTATAAAACTATTTGGTTGTAGATACACTGTAATTAACGTAATGAAGACAGCAATCAAAACAAACGCAGACACAAACCACTTAATCATTAGCGGCTAACCCTGGCGTATTCTTTTGTCACTTCTTCAGTAATAATTTTCACTGCTTCTAGACAGTTTTCTTCAGTAGAAAGATGGCCAAGAGTGAGCCGTAAACTGCCGTCAGCAACTTCAGGCTTAAGCCCAATTGAAGTAAGCACGTGCGAACGTGTTCCTTTATTAGCTGCACAGGCACTCCCCGTCGCAACCAATACTCCTCGATTTTCTAAACCGAATAATACACGTTCGGCATCAAGCCCCGGAAATGAAATATGCAAGTGTCCAGCAAGGCGGTGGCGTTGGTGTCCTGAAAGAACAGCTTTAGGAAATGCTTCAACCAGCTTTTTTTGCATCGTGTCGCGTAGCTTCATAAGCCGCTTAGATTCAAAGCCACGGTGTTCACTCGCTAGTTCCATTCCTTTAGCAAAACCAATCGTCCCAGCGACGTTCTCAGTACCACTACGAATGCCGCGCTCTTGCCCACCACCAACAATATATGGCTTCAATTCAACGAATGGTGCTGACCACAAAAGACCAACCTGTTTAGGGCCGTACACCTTTGCGGCGTTGAGTGTTAACAAGTCCACACCAAGTCGGGCAATATTTACGTCTAATTGACCGACACCCTGTGATGCATCGCTGTGCAAGTAAATAGGAGTGTGATCGCCACGAGCCAAACGCGCATCGCGTTCTTTTTTTACAACCTCTGCGATATCGCGGAGCGGTTGAATAGTTCCAACTTCGTTATTCGCAAGTGCGATACTTACCAACCGAGTGTCAGGCCGAATAGCAGCCTTTACGACATCTGCCGAAACAAGTGCGCGGGTATCAGCTTCGACAATAGTGTGATCGAAATTTTTGGCAGCGGCTAGCACTGCATGGTGCTCAATATTCGCTGTGATAATATGGCCACCAATACTTGAGAAAGCTAAGTTAATAGATTCAGTCGCACCGGCGGTAATAATAATGTCATCGCCACGAGCACCGATTGCACGGCCAATACCATCCTTCGCAGATTCATACGCGCGGCGAACCATAATAGCCGGCGCGTAGGGTGCTGACGGATTATAAAAATCATCAGAAAAGTACGGCATCATTGCCGCTAAAACTTTGGGGTCAAGCGGCGTTGCAGCCGCATGATCAAGATATATCACCTGGTTTTTCACTTTCCTTATTATAGCGTACGATGCACTAGGCTGCTAAATCGAAATCGTCTTTATTGGCGAGATCGTCGATATTATAATCACTTTTTGCCATGAGTTCGATTAAAGCTTCATCGAATGGGTATAGCTCGTGCATCACAGCGTGTTCATATGCCTGGACTGCATTTATAAAGTATTCTTCTTCGCCTGGTGCAAATGGAACAATCCGGCCTTGATATGATTTTTGAATATGGCTATCAGTTACTTGATAATGAACAGCCGAATTAGTAATGGTGACACCCTTACCATCGGTCCAACCAAAGAACCATTCGTGGCCTTCGCTCCAAAATCTAAGCTCGTGGTGTGAATCTATTTTTTGCAAAAGTTGGCCACCAATAATACTTTCTTTTTCAATAAGTTCAGCCATGATTGGCTTTGGTGCAAGAATCAAAGATTTCATTGATTTCAGCCAAGGACGTTTTGCCTCTTCGATTTCAATCGCCGTATAACGATATGAATCAAGTCGGTCTTCAATTTCTTTAATAAAGTGAAATGGTGTTGGGTGAGTTTCTGGAGTTGATTGCTGAATGTCAGGCTGAACTGAAAAAGCTTCAGTTTGCTGAGCTTCGTAATTTCGGTCGGGTTCTGGTGCCGGTTGGCGAAATGCTTCCGGAATAGTAAATTGTCCGTTTGCCATATAAATAGTCTTCCCTTAAATGATGGAATGTTTTTGCATGTTTTGGTTTAAGAGAGCGTTGTTAGTTGAAACAACGTACGGGCGTTAGCGGTGGTTGCATCAGAGATTTCTTCAAGGCTTATACCTCTTCGATCTGCATGATATTGCGCAACAAGCTTCACATACGCGGGCTCGTTTACTTTACCACGTAATGGAGCTGGCGTCAAGAAAGGAGCGTCTGTTTCAAAGAGCAAACGGTCAAGGGGAATAGAATCAAAGGTTTTTTTCTGCGTTTCATCTTTGGTGAAAGTGCTTATGCCGTTTATACCAATATAAAGCCCTCTATTTAGTGCTTTTTGCAGATTTTCACTGGAATCTGTAAAACTATGAAGCTCTCCGCGAATTCCTGGATATTTATCAAAAATAGGCCAAAAATCATCGAACGCTTCGCGAACATGGAAAATAATGGGCAAATTATGCTTTAAGGCCACCTGGATTTGCGCTTCCAATGCTTCCATTTGTATTTCTCGAGGACTATGAGTGTAAAAGTAATCTAAGCCTACCTCGCCGACGGCAACAATCTTCGAAGAAGTATTTGCTAACGTGTCGATTGCAGCGTAACCATCCTTTGTATCATGAGGGTGAACCCCAATTGCAGCATACGCTTCGGGGTGTTCGTCAGCAAAAGCAATCGCTAAGCGTGAGCTCTCTTCAGAAGTTCCAACACAGATATATTCATCAACTCCGGCTGCGGACGCACGAATAAGGACCTCATTTAAAGGTAGTTCGTACGATTCGTGAATATGACAATGCGTATCTATCAACATTATTGCTTAGCGGCGTGTGGGTCAGCGGTGTGAAGATATCGCTTTGGGAATAGCACGCCCTCCGATTGCTTTACGACACCAGTTTCGAAGGTTTCGTGAATAAAACCAGCAGTGTCTGGCATAAATGGGATAAGCAGGTCACCAATTTGCACCAATGCACCAGCACAGTGGGCAAGAATTTCAGCAAGGTGCGGTTCCGCTTCTGGGTCAGTACCAAGACCTTTAGCAACAACCCAGGGTTTCACGTTATCGATGTATTGGTTCAGGCTTCGAATCATGTTCCATACTTCATCAACGGCTTTGTTGAACTCAAGGTCTGCAATAGCGCGGTGATAGTTTGTCATGTCGTGCTCAGTTTGTTGAGATTCACCAATAACGCCTGCTTGGTAGCGAATAATCATGCTTGAAACGCGTTGGATTAAATTACCAAGGTCATTTCCAAGTTCGCTGTTATACGCTGTTTCAAACTTTTCCCAAGTAAAGTCACCGTCATCAAGTGTCGGAATGTGACGAGAGAAGAAATAGCGGAAAGCATCGAGGCCGTATTGGTCGATAATTACATTAGGGTCAACACCGTTACCGACAGATTTGCTAATTTTAGTACCAGCGATATTAATGTGTCCGTGCACAAGCAGGCGTTTTGGCAACTCAAGGTCAAGGCCCATAAGCATTGCAGGCCAGATACCGGCGTGGAAACGAAGAATGTCTTTACCAATTACCTGTACGTCAGCGGGCCAGAAGCTTTTGTATTCTTCTGGACGGTCTGGATAACCCAGCACAGTAATGTAATTAGCGAGTGCATCAATCCATACGTACATAACTTGTTCTGGGTCACCAGGAACATCAACACCCCAAGATAGGCTTTTACGAGGTCGAGAAATACTTACGTCAGCAAGCCCGTCTTTAATAAGTTCTAAGAATTCATTCTTTCGGAACTCTGGAATAATTTGCATTGTGCCGTTATTAATTGCTTCTTTGATGCGGTCTGTAAATACGCTGGTTTTAAAGAAGTAGTTGTCTTCACTTACCTGTTCGAATGGTTTTTGGTGGTCAGGACAAATACCGCCAAGGGCTTGAACTTCGTTATCAGTAAAGAACGCTTCGTGCCCAACACAGTACCAACCCTGGTATGAACCTTTGTAAATATACGGCTTTAAAACTTCCCAAATATATTTAACTGATTGCACGTGATGTTCGTCGGTCGTACGAATGAAATCAGTGTACTGTGCGCCAACTTTTTTCATAAGGTTTTCGAAGTTACCGTACATTTTGTCGGTGTATTCTTTTGGAGTAATGCCTTCTTCGGCAGCTTTAGCAGCTATTTTATTACCATGTTCATCGGTACCTACTTGAAAACGGACTTCGTGGCCGTTTTGACGTTGATACCGAGTCCAGATATCAGCGAGTAAATAATCGAGTGCGTTGCCAATGTGAGGAGTACCATTCACATAAGGAATAGCGGTTGCGATGTAGAGTTTTTTCTGTGGTTGTTCCATTTATGTCCATTGTACCAGATTGATACTTAAATCGTCAGAGGTCTAGCGTCCGTTCACAGTCGACCAGTCAGTCGCAAGGTCAAAGCCGTCCGGATGCTTAGCTGCAAACCCGCCGGTGTCATATACCTTTGCCGGGCCCACACTCGTTTCGGTTATTGAACACTTAGGGTATTTCGCATAATTAGCTGCGATTATTACGTACCCGTCTGCATCTACTTTTACACCATCAACACGTACTTCATAAAAGCCACCTTGGCCGCAGGATTGCATTACGCGACCCATATCCAAATCGTAATAGGTTTCACGATGCGCTACACCTTTGCTATCAGTCCAGACCTGTGCACCCTTAGCTTTAGTAAGGGCATTAGGGCCACTCTTAATTCCAACCGTTTCAATTTGCTTAATTGGTTCTTTTGTAACAATGCTGGCAATTTCTTTACGAGAAATTTCCGTACCGTCTTTCACTTCAATTTCATAGGTAACCGCCTGTGTACCCTCGACGCCAGGAGTCGTGACAACTCTATACCCAACTTCCCTGTCCGCATCAAAAATTCGTTGCTTTGCAAAGGCTACTGTTCTATCAATAGTAACGGTCTGCTTGCCTTCTTGCCACACACGCACTTCCATGCCAGCGGCAATTGGCGTCGTAAGAGGGACCGATACACGCCCATTTACACCCAGTACAATACCCTTTTCTTTCAGCATATCGCCAACCGTTTCTCCCTGGGTGCGGATTTCAGTCTTCTTGCTATATAAATCAAGAACCAATAGAGTTGCACGGTCGATATTCATCTGCAACCCAGCACCATCACCAACAAAATCGTTCGATGGTTGCAATGCAGTCACGTCTTCAGGATACATCGTAATACCAGCGTCCTCTGCAATACGTTCCGGTACTTGATACGGGGTCATAACTTTTACTCGCGTTGAACCATCGGTAACGAATACCGGCCGAGCCCTGTAAATATTCACTTGATAGTCATTAGCAATGAGCTCTTCGTCGCGCGAAGGTTCAACGGTATCCCGTGGATCAAGTTCAATTCCATTCACAACAAGCGCTGCACCAATAGTTTTTTGGTCAGTCAAAAAAGAACTTTCGGTATTACGGTCGTATACCGTTATTAGTCGCTTCGATTCACCCTGGGCGTGAACATTATTTAAGCTAAAAGCAGACAGAACCAAGAAAAAAGCTATAAGAAATATGCCAACATATATAGCGTTTTTGGTGAAAAATTTGTATGCCCAAAGCTTCATAAAGAAGATACTACCTCTACCATTTGCTCTAATTATAGCATTGAATAACTACTCGGTGAGAGCAACGGCTGCAGTAAGTTTCAGCCAGTCATCTAAAGACAATTGTTCAGCACGGTCATCAGGGCTGATACCGGTACTTTTTAACAATTCTTCGGCTTCGAGTTTAGAAATATGTAAGCCACTTGAAATACTACTTCGTAGCTTTTTGCGTTTTGCAGAGAAACCAGCCTTCACAACTCTAAAGAATAATTTTTCGTCTTCGGGGGCAACCAATGCTTCTGGCCTTGTGTTCAATACAACTACTTGGCTATCCACTTTCGGGGGTGGCGTAAAGAATTTAGCAGGCACGACATCGCTCAGTTCAACTTCTGCATAAATTTGGGCACTTACGGCAAGAATACTCATGTCGCCCGGTTGAGCAGCCAGTCTAACAGCAACTTCTTTTTGAATAAGCAGTACAATCGTTCGCGGTTTATTACCGGCAGTTGTTAACAACTGGATAATTTTGGAAGTAATGTAATATGGGACATTTGCAACAACTACATAGTTTTCCGGAAGTCGCGTGAGGTCAAACGATAGAATGTCTTGATTAACTACTTCAAGCGACGTGCCGGGGAATTGTCCTGGTAGCTTAGCTGCAAGCTCACCATCAAGTTCAACAGCAACAACTTTTTTAGCGCGTCGAAGCAATTCGCTTGTAAGCGTCCCGAGGCCTGGGCCAATTTCAAGTACGGTATCATCTGGACCGATATTTGCATCATCTGCAATGTTCGCAAGAATATCCCTATCCTTTAGCCAGTGTTGACCGAGTGATTTTTTAGGACCTGCCATTTAATACCACTTATTCGCTTGCCAGAAATTATAGGCTTTTTCCCAGCTACCGTAGCGGCCAGTTGCATAGCTATGCATCCAGTTCAGTGCAACAACCGGGTTGCTCCAGTTAGGGCCAAGTTTACTACACGGCAATGCCTGCGCTAGGCCACAGGCACCAGATGATTTGTTAAGGGCGTTAGGATTCCAACCGCTTTCGCGTGCAACCATAAAGTCTGCATAGCCCCAGCTCTCTTCTGGAATATTAGAAGCAGCAAGCCATTCACTTTTGGTTCCGCCACCCGTATACGGAAGGTGATTAGGTTTTGAACCGATAATTTCAACTTGAGTTTGCGGTTGTACAGTTACAATAGCAGCAATTTCAGCACGAGAAACCTCTTTGCCGTTAATAACGTTGATCTGGTATGTCACAGAACGTTGACCAGCTACACCAGCGGTTTGCACAGCCTTATAGCCAATTGCACGGTCAGCATCTTTAATCTGCTCTGTGCCGAATGCCACAGCTTCATCAACACTGATAGTCTGCGTACCCTCACGCCACACACGCACTTCAAGTCCGCTTGCAATTGCCGCCGAAGACGCAAGTGATGCTCGGTCGTTTTCAGCAAGGGTAATCCCCTTTTCTTTCAACATTTCACCAACAGTAGTTTTTTGTGTACGGATTTCTGTTTTCTTACCGTATAAATCAAGAACTAAAGGCGTAGCACGGTTAATCTGCAGCTTCAAACCAGCACCATCGCTAATAATGTCAGCAGATCGCGTAAGGCTCGTTGTATCTTCAGGGTAAAGTGCAATTCCTACGTCAGCGATAATTTGTTCAGCAGTTTGGTATGGCGTTACGACCTTCAGACGAGTTGAACCATCAATAACAGTTACTGGTCGAGCACGATAAATATTTACCTGATAGTCGCTTGCAACTAATTTTTCATCAATAGCAGGTTCAACTGCGTCATGTGAGTCGACTTCGATACCCGCTTCGGCAAATGCGTCTTTAAGGGTATCTGCTTGGGTAAGGAACACGGTTTCGTGCCCACGGTCGTGAACAGAGATAAGGCGACCTGTTTCGTTACTCGCAGCAGCTGGCCGAGCAGCCAAACTTCCTGCGAACACGCCAACAAGCCCTAAAACAGCAAGGCTCACAGAAATAAACGTGGTGGATTTACGTAAACGTATTTTCATGCAAAAATTAAAAAACAGTCCCTAACAGTGTATACAGTCGATTGTATTTTCTATTGTAGTTATTATAGCACGCGCCTCTATACTACTAAAGCTTTTGTAGGTGGGCATATTCGGCATTTAATTTTTTAGTTTGACCACTGATAAACGCAATCGTTACAGCCATGCCGTCAACATCAATAATTTCACCGTCGCCAAAGGCTGCTGATCGAACACTATCGCCAATTTCAAAGCCGACTTCGTCGCTATAAAAAGGCTCTTCTTCTTGGTATCCCATTATATTTGGCTCAGGGTTGGTCATAGCTACTTGGTCGCCCATATCGGTAATAAAGCGAGACATTGGGTTATAGCCACGCTGGCCAAATTGTAGGCGGCTGTAGGCATAGCTAAGGTGTAGTTCCTCTCGTGCGCGAGTCATACCTACGTAACAAAGGCGGCGCTCTTCTTCGAGGTCAGCCGGGCTCGACTCAAATACGCGGGAATGAGGCAATATTCCCTCTTCCATTCCAACCATAAAGACAACAGGGAATTCCAGGCCCTTTGCAGCGTGGAGTGTCATAAGTGTCACCGTGTCGCCATCTTTTTGACTATCGACGCTCGACATAAGTGCGACCTCTTCAAGAAAATCAGAAATACTTGTAAAGTTTTGAGCATCAGAAAGTAATGAACCGAGGTTTTCTTCGCGGTCTTCAGCTTGCGGTGTGCCATCAAGGATAAAATCACGATAGCCAACGAGTTTAATAAGTGAATCGATCAATTCAGCAGGGCTTACCTCTTCAACACTCTCACGTAGTATCTGTAAATTCACACCAAGCCTGGTTAATGCGCCTTTAGCCTTACCTGTAACGACATTTTCTTCTTCAACCCTTACCAGGGCATCGATAATATCAACCGGTTGTTCCGATTGCCAATTTAAGAAGCGTTCCAAGCTTGTTGCGCCAACGCCCCGTGTAGGGATGTTTGCAATTCGACTAAAGCTCATTCGGTCATTTGGCTGATAAATGAGCTTCATGTACGCAATAATATCTTTTATTTCCTTACGGTCGTAGAACCGTACACCACCAACAATCTGGTAAGGTACGCGCGATTGCAAGAACGCGCGCTCGAGTGTGTAGCTTTGGGCGTTAGTACGGTACAAAACAGCGAAATCACTGTGTTTACGAGCACCAATCATTACTTGGGCCGTAATTCTGTCTGCTACAGTACGCGCTTCTTCAGCTTCATCGTATACACCGTGCACCTGTACTGGTGCGCCGCTACCCTCTGCAGTCCACAATTTCTTGTCTGTGCGTTGAGTATTTTTTGTAATTACTTGGTTTGCAGCTTCAAGGATGTTACCGGTACTTCGGTAGTTTTGTTCAAGCTTCACAACCTTCGCACCGGGATAATCTCGTTCAAAGTTTAAAATATTCGTAAAATCAGCACCACGCCAACTGTAAATAGATTGCCAATCATCACCCACAACACAAATATTACGTTCGTCATTCGTTAGCAGCTTCACTAACTGATACTGCGCAGCGTTCGTGTCTTGATACTCGTCAATCATAATGTGCTTGAAATGATTTTTCCATTTGTCGCGAATATCTTTACTAGACTGCAACAAGTTCACCGCTTCAAGCAGCAAATCATCAAAGTCCAACGCCCTGGCTTCTTTACGGCGCTTTTCGTATAGTGCGTAAACTTTTGCTACACTTTTTTGAAAAGGATAGTTTGCTGCCGCTTCGAAATCAGCTGGGCTTTGCATAGCATTTTTAGCTGCTGAAATAGCACTACTCACAGCTGACGGTTTCATCTCTTTGTCAGTAATAGAAAGTTGTTTCATTGCTTGCTTTACAAGCCCTTTGCGGTCATCTTCGTCATAGATAACAAAGTTACTCGGCACATCAATATGATGGCCATCCATACGGAGTAAGCGAACACAAATACCATGAAATGTACCCATCCAGGGCATAAACGAACGGTCGTTCGGTTGGTTAATAAGGTGCGACAAACGTTCACGCATTTCTTTTGCGGCTTTATTCGTAAAGGTTACTGCCAAAATTTGGCTAGGCCAAACACCTTGTTCGGCAATAAGAAGCGCAATTCGATGGGTAAGCGTTTTAGTTTTACCGCTTCCAGCACCAGCTAAAATCAAAAGCGGCCCCGACGTTGTCAGAGCAGCTTCGCGCTGCGCATCGTTTAATTCCCCAAGAATGTCCATTCTACTAAGTATAAACGACGCGCGATTGTTAGCCTAGGCTTAAAGCATAGGTAATACGTAAGTATAGACGGTGTAACCAGCGCCAGCACCGAATACTACAAGTAAAACGATCCAAAGGACAGTAAACCAGCCTGATTTCTTTTTCACGGGCGCAGTCACCGCTTGGTGGTACGACTCGGTATCATACATAGCACCAGACTCTTGATTAGAGCTTGGTTGCTCTTTGTATTGTGGAGTGATCGAAGTTGGGCCAACTGGTTCGTCAAGAACGGGTTGTGGAGCTTCTGTGATTGCTTCAACAGGTTGCGGTTGCTCAACGATAGCTTCAGGTTCAACAGAAACCTGTTGGAGGTCTACAGATTCTTCTTTAACAGGTTCTTCAACTACAAAACTCGTAGCTTCTCGTTCATCGTTAATAGCAGTAGCTGCGGCAAAATCAATTGGGTCGGGCGATGCAATGGCCTCTAAACGTTCTTGGGGTTCAGGAGCTTCAAGTAATTCTTCTTCAGGTTCATCTAGTAACCCTTCGAAATCAAAAGCGTCAGTAATACCTGTTTTGTCAGAAATGGCTTCACCGCCACCAAGTGGGCGTTTTTCTACCTTAGCGTCTGGCAAGAATGGTGATTCAAGTGGTTCGTTCCAGGCCGGAGATTCAACATACTCTGGAGTACTCTCTTCTTTAACAGCAGGAGCTACAACGGGCTTTGCAGTTACAGCTGCACCACGATCTTGCGAGCGCATGTCAGAAGACGGGTGGACCATATCCATAAAACGGCCTGAGCTACGACGAGCTGCCGGAGCGATTGATATAGTTACAGATGTCGGTTGAGAAGAAACAGGAGATAATTGCGTTCGTTCAACACGATTAATCGTTGCAGGTTCGGTTGATTCAGGCGTTTCTTCAACAGTTGGAGTAGAAACTATAGGTGTCAGGGCATCATTCGAGCCAAGTGCGCCGTTTACAGCCCTATCTAGCTCATCAAAATCAATATCAGACATATCCCCACCTACCTATTTTTTCACGCTATTATATGCTTTTTCGACAATCGTACTAAAGGCTCTTGCGTCAAGGCTCGCGCCACCAACTAGTAGCCCGTCAATTTCAGTCAAAGCAAGGTAATCTGCAGCACTGTCAGCAGTAACGCTGCCTCCGTATAGTACTTGCACCTCACTGGCAGCTTTTACGCCATACAAGTGCTTTAATTGGTGACGAATAGTCGCAACAGCGTCTTTAACGTCACCAGGTACGGCATTTTTACCGGTACCAATTGCCCAGACGGGTTCATACGCAATAACAACTTGAGGAAGCTCTTCGCTGGTAATGTTAGCCAGGCCACCAATTAGTTGGTCGTGAATTACGTCGCGAGTTTCACCAGCAGTGCGCTCGTTGGTAGTTTCACCAACACAAAGGATTGGGCGGATACCGTTTCGAATAGCCGCTTGCACCTTAGCGCGAGTGTCTTTATCGGATTCGTTAAAAACATGACGACGTTCAGAGTGGCCAACAAGGCCGTACTGTACGATACCGCGAAGGCTGGTTGCAGATACTTCGCCAGTGTACGCACCGTGGTCACGCCAGTAAAAGTTTTGGGCAGCAAGTTTGAACTGTTTGTGGTTCACCTGCAAGCTTAATGTCTGGAGTGCTAACATCGTAGGGGCAATAATAACCTCTAAGTTACGGTGAGTTTTTACCTCGCCCGCTAAAGTGTGGAGAAACAAACTAGATTCATGTACCCCGAGGTTCATTTTCCAGTTTCCAATTATGAGTTTTTTATCGCTTGCCATACTGCCTATGCTTATTTATTAACCTTAGTGTAGCTTATCTTGGTGCGTCTAGCAAACTCTCGATTCCAGGGAGTTTTTTACCAGCCATTAATTCGAGCGATGCGCCACCACCAGTTGATACGTGAGTGAAGCTTTCGCCGCCTTTTCCGTCCCATTTAAGGACGAAATCTGCTGTATCGCCGCCGCCAATAATAGAGGTGGTTTCAGGCTGGGTAGCAAGTGATAGCGCTAAACGAGCTGAACCATGTGCAAATTCAGGTAGCTCAGCGTAGCCTAAAGTTCCGTTCCAAATGACTGTTTTTGCTTTTGAAATTTCTTCAACCATTCGATCAATTGAAGCGTCACCAATGTCTAATGCCATGTCGGCTGAATCTAGATTGCCAAGTTTTACGTTTTTACGCACTGCAGTTTCAGATACGCCGGTTGCCACGGCTACGTCGTCTGGAAGAATAATAAAATCATCAATGCTTGTATCGAGCTTTTTATGTGCGGCAAGGTAAATACTATCAAGAACCTTTTCTTGGCCATCTTCAACTTTACTGCTGCCCATATGGTGGCCTTTGTACTTCAAGAATGTATTCGACATTGCGCCACCGATAATAATTTTGTCGGCAATACCTACGAATCGTTCGATCACCGTAATTTTATCGCTTACCTTAGCACCACCCATTACAGCAATGAGTGGACGTTGTGGCTTTTCCATAGCGCCGGTAATAGTAACGTACTCGCGTTCAAGCAATAAGCCAGAAACGCTTGGGATAAAGTGAGTAATAGCTTCGGTGCTTGCGTGAGCACGGTGAACAACACCGAAACCGTCTTGAACAAAGTAGCGAGCACCGGTGCTTTTCGCAATTTTTTGCGCAAAAGAAGTATCGTTTGCTTCTTCTTCTGGGTAAAAACGGAGGTTCTCAAGCAAAACAACACTGCCAGCTGGTGCTTTTTTAACAGCTTGAACAACCTTATCGCCAATACAGTCTTCAACAAAAATAACTTTTTTATCAAGTAGTTCAGAAAGTCGTTTAGCGATTGGCTTAAGACTATATTTCGCCTCGTGCCCTTCGGGTCGGCCTAAGTGGCTCATAATTACCACTTTAGCCTTATGCTCTAGGAGATATTCGATAGTTGGCAGGCTCATACGAATACGGAGGTCGTCGCTGATAGCACCGGTCTTACTTTGGGGCACGTTGTAATCTGCCCGTATAAGCACAGTTTTGTTATCAATTGGAACATCACGAATTGTTCGTTTAAAAAAGCTCATATCCACCTAATCTTTTCTTGTTATGTTTATTGTACTACGACAATAGTGTTTTTGTTTCGAATTTTATATGAGTACGCGTACTTTGATTGTATCGGTAGTTCCGATAATTCCAGGCTGTTGGCCACTAACGATAATCACCTTAGCATCGTCTTCGCCGAATAGGCCGTCTTTTTTAAGTTCTTTAGCGAGGTCGAAACCAGCTTCGGCACTGTCAGGACGAATGTAGGTACGGTTAGCATAGCTTAAAGCAAGTTGTTGAGCTGCCTGAATTTCGCTTGTAACACTAATGATTGGCAAGTTTGGACGGTGTGCTGCAATGTTTGAAGCAGTTGCACCCGACTTTGTTTCAGCAATAATTGCATCAACCTTAAGCTGTTCAGCCAAAGTAACTGCAGCAGTACTAATAGCGTCAAGTTGAAGGTTTTTAGCAATGATGTCGTGGATTGGAGCTACAGGAGCGTTGTCTTGCGTGTAAAGAATCACCTTTTTCATAGCAGCAACAGTTTCGAGTGGGTATTTACCGTTGGCAGTTTCGTCTGAAAGCATAACAGTATCAGCACCTTGGATAACAGCGTTTGCAACGTCACTTACTTCAGCGCGTGTAGGTTCAGGGTTATCAACCATGCTTGCCATCATTTGTGTCGCAACGATGCTTAATTTACCGTGCTTACGGCAAAGTGCAAGCAATCGTCGTTGGACGATAGGCACAACTTCAGCACCAGCTTCAACAGCTAGGTCACCACGTGCAACCATAATGCCATCAGATGCTTTGACGATTTCTTCCATAACTTCAGTTTTAATAGCAGCTTTAGTTTCAATTTTTGCAATAATTTGCGCAGTTGAACCACCAGCAACCAAGATTTGGCGAAGGTTGTGAATGTCATCTGGGCTTTGGATGAAACTTAAAGCAACGAAGTCGATGTCTTGAGTAAGGCCGTATTCGAGGTCTTTAAGGTCTTTTGGAGTAAGAATGTCGCCACCGAAGTCAGTATCAGGAAGGTTAATGCCCTTTTTACTCATAAGCGTACCGTCGTTTTCAACACGAAGCTTAATTGCAGTTTCGCTTGGGATTTCAATAACAGTAGTACGAACTTTACCGTCGAAGATATAGATAGGTTCGCCAACTTGAACTTTTTCAGCCAAGTTGTATTGAACTGGGAAAGTCAGGCCGTTGTGTTCAGCTGCGTAATCAAGGATGATTTCGTCGCCCTTAACAACAGGAGTGTTTTCGTTCAGCATACCGAGGCGGATTTTTGGACCTTGGAGGTCTTGTAGGATAGCGACCGGCTTACCAACTTTAGCGCTAGCTTCACGAATCCACTGAATTTGTTGAGTTCGTTCGTCGTAGTCACCGTGACTAAAGTTTAGACGAAGGCCGTTAACGCCTGCTTTAATTAAGTTTTCAAGCATCTCTGGGGTGCTTGTGATTGGACCAACGGTCGCGAGGATTTTTGTTCGTTTGAAAATAATTGCCATATAAATAATACCTTTTTACGTTTACCGCGCTTTTGGTCGGTTCTCTTGGTGATCTCACGGAGAATCGAACTCCGATTGCCAGGATGAAAACCTGGTGTCCTAACCGTTAGACGATGAGACCATCAAAAGAACTGGTCAAAAGCGCTTTTACTCGGGATATTATAGCAAAAAAATTACCTCTTGGCTAGAGGTTGACAGTGTGAATTGTATCCGCGCGAGCGGAGCGCATCTGAGTCTATGACGACTCGGAGCGCTCCGCCCGGGGAGCCAACCCTACTTCAAACCCCCGACGGAAAGAAAGTAGAATTGACGATTTTTCGCAGTTACCTGCGAGATATATTCCTTCGGTCTATTGCACCGTTCCAAAATATACCAGACTGAAGCATGATATTCTTCACTTCAGCCGGTGTAAAGGTGATGCCCGTGACCGGATCCCTGAAGAGCTCCATGATCTCATCAGGTGGAACATTGTACTCGAAGCGACCGTAGGCCAAAAGGTTCAAACGCACCCAGTGCATACCCCAGGTTGCTTCGGTTACGATTTCTAGGAGCCTTCGCGAATCGTCGTTGCCACACACTTCGCGTGCAGCTTCAACGTACCCCATCGCTTCTGGTGGAACACGAAAAATACGATGTCCATTTTTCCAGTACTCCTTGGCTGCTGCGTCCGCTATCGGGGCGGTTAACACTGCGGCCATTAAACGGCAACCGGCTTGCGAGTTCGAGTTCCCTTGGTACGAGTAAACTCGGCCCAAGCGCTCTTCTGCACTTCGCAGAGAGCTTCTCGAATGGCGCTTCGGAAGGTTGCCCTCCCTTCTGTGCCTCGCGAGTCGGTCAGGTTGTACATAATGCCCGTGAACTCCGGGTTGTTACCCAGATACATGTCCACGAACGTGGTTGCTGCATCGTCTCGATCTTTGAATTCAGCACTCTGCTTGTCGTGCGACGACAGGCCGTCCAACTCCTCAGGAGGTGTCAAATAGCCGTCGAGCTTGACGTTGGCTTGAATCCATCTTTTCAGCTGAATTCGTGCCTGAGTGCTCAAATCACGTGATGTTTGCATCGATAGTGCCCCTTACCCGGGAGTGTAATCCTTTTTGACAAATTTGTTTCACTAAAAGCGATACGTGCTATGCGGGAGCATAGCAATCTGGATACCTTACGATAACTTACACTTAACAGCAAAATATACTCCTATTGACAGGGGTTGTCAATTATTTTATATGTAGCGTATTGTATTTACGTCAACCACTAGCAGTAGCGCTTTAGGTGCTTTACGGTAATCCTAAGGTGTTGAAAATGCTTGTGCTTATGTTATATTTATTGTATAAAGCATTGACATTATGGACAATATGTGATAAATTAATAACATCATTCACGGATAAGGTTTGAGACCCCTATCAGGTGTGAGGTGGACGTTAACAAGTCAGATCATTACAGTGCATGTCCTAAGTGTATTTATTATACTTACGGCGCACTGAAAGCTATTAGTAGATTCGTTTACTTCTTAGGAAGCAGCGCGCCTTACTGCCGAACTTAGTTCAGCGGTTTGACGCGCTGCTCCCAACCCCTCCAGGGACGGCACAACGGTAACGCATTCAATTGCGCGACCGCGCAAACTTCCATGGAGAGTACAGGAGTAAACATATGACCTACAACATCGACAACCTGACAGCAGGCCTTGACACCTTCGCGAAGCCAGATACACGGCGCTACACGAAGGCCACTAAGGCTTTCAACAACAAGCTGACGGCGGGCACGCCTCACCGTCAAGCAGTTGATGAAACGCTCAAGGAAGCCATCAACGGACTAGCCAAGCCCGAAGAGAAGCTTCAGGCTGCACGCAAAGCCGCCGGGATTTTTACCCGAACGCAGAGCATTCAGACTGGAGCCTCGACGGCTGCCACGGCCATCATCGCGCAAGCGAAGAAGGTCAACGTGCCCAAGATCAAGAAGCCCAGCTTCAAGCCGACCAAGGAGTACAAGTCGCCGATTCGTCGCTTCATGGAAAAGAGAGCACTCGCCAAGGTTCGCGCCTCAAACGACCCCTCGATTCCTCCGAAGCCTCGTAAGGGCACTATCTTCCTGTGGATCGTCATCGGCGTTTTCGTCGGTGTCTTTATCACGTTTGCCGTTCAGGGTGTTCTTCTGAACTTCTCTGGCGGTACGGGTTCATTCCCATGGGTTCCCTTCCTGGTTCACCCGTTCACTATCGCCATCTGCTTCCTCATCGGTTACATAAAGGCTAGTAAGCCCAAATCGACCGATGACAGCGAAGATGGACCGTTCGCAACATCCCACCCACACACACAGGCCTAAGGAGGTCACGTAATGGAGTACACCGTACAAGAACGTGGCACGACTGCAAAGAGAATCCTCCGGGTTCTCGTAATCGTCTTCGTTCTCGTCCTGGTTCTCGTAGTAGCCCTTTTTGGCTTCTTCGGGAACCTCAACGGTGGGGATGTTTCGACTTCCCTGCTGAAGCCGTCGGCAACCCCGTCGGCTACACCGTCAGCAACACCTTCACCTACCCCGACTGCTGAAGAGTGCGACCCTGAATTCGTTCAGGTAGCGCTCGACCGCAACGGCAGCCCGAAAGTTAACCCTAACTTCCAGGCTGAGTACGACGCAGTATTCGCAACTGGGATCTCCGATCCCGAGCGCGCTACCCTGCTCGTCACTGGCGGTCACAATGGTGCACTGCTCGCTACCTACGCTCACCAAGTTGGTCTGTTTTCAGACCAAGATGTCAAGGACACCAGCAAGGTAGCAACGCTCATCGATGGGAACTGCCTTTCGGAAGACGGTCAGGACCTGTACAAGAAACTCGATGGCGCATACCACATGGCCGGCGTAACGTTTGCAATCGGCGAGGCTCCCGCTAACGGAACCAACTCGGGCGTAGACGCCAATGGCAACTATGGTGTGGCAGAAGGACAGGGAATCACCGGTGACCGCAAGGCCATCGTTATCACCCTGCCTGACGGTTCGAAGACATGGGTCATGTTCCGTTGTGGTAACCCGGTATTCCTGGGCCGCCCCAACTTGCCCCCTGTCCCGACCGACAACCCGCCGCCGCCAACGCCTAACACGCCGAACACGCCGACGCCGAACACGCACAAGAACATTTGGGAAGCACCTCAGCACACGGGCAACCTGCCCGAACAGCAGAAGCCCAGCGTTCTTCCAGCTGCGCCCGAAATGGCACAGCCGGACAAGCCCGCTACACCGGCACCGGTTTACACCGCACCGCCTGCAGCACCTGCTCCGACGGCTGCTCCAGTTCAGACGCCCACGGGACCCATCGCGGCCCCGACGCCTGAACCGTCACCAGTGGTCATTGCACCAGTTGAGCCCACGCTTCCGACCGCTCCTTCAACAGGGTGTTCGCCAGCACCGGGTAAAACGACCTGCTAAACCAAGCAGGCGTGTCAGTCTTTTCTGGCACGCCTGCTTGCAGGAATCCTTTTAGCTTTCCAGATAGAAAGTCCTACAGTGTGATTTAGTTCACCATAGTCTGATTTATATCTGTGAGTACAAACTCGTGCGTGTCCTTTTTGGAGGACATGCACATTGTAACGATCTGATTTGAAACGTAACTTAACAAATTGGCAACAATGTTTATGCACAATTTAATGTTCAATTTATTATTAATTTTGATTTTATCTGCGAGATGAATCAAGAAATGGAGAATCATATGAGTAAAATTACTTCCCTCATCCGTCGTGCTCCGAAGCGTTTTAGCGCTGTCGTTGCGATGGTTGCCGCTGCAATTATCATTCCGGCCGTTGTGCTTGGTTGGGGTCCTACAGACCGCCCAACTTACACAGTAGAAAACCCTGCCGACCACGTTACATTCAACTCAATTACCGACAACCCTGACTATGGCGACGAACGAAACTTTGTTCGTATTAAAGACGCTGCAGATACAGCCGCTGGTAACTGGAAAGACGAAATTACCGTTACTGGTAATAAAGAATACCTAGTTCAGATGTACGTTCACAATAACGCCGCTGACAACCTAAACCTCGTAGCCCTTAACACAAATGTTATGGCTAACGTACCTAATACTACTGGTAAGAAAGTGCAAATTGACGGATTTATTTCTTCAAGCAATGCAACTCCTAACCAAGTTTGGGACCAAGCAATCTTTTCAAGCAGCCAAGACTTCAACCTTAGCTACGTTCCTGGATCTGCTATCCTTTACAACAACTACTACGGTCAAACTGGTAAAACCCTAAGCGACGGTATCGTTACAAGTAGCGGTGCAGCTGTTGGTTTTAACGCATTAGACGGTAAAATCCCTGGCTGTTTCAAATACTCAGGTTACGTAAGCTTCAAAGTTAAAGCGCAAGTTGGCGGTACTATCAACTTCACTACTGAGAAATCAGTGAGCAAGCACGGTGCCAACGACTGGAGCAACAACTATGTTGCACAACCTGGTGAAACAGTTGACTACCTACTTGAATACAAAAACGTTGGTACTACACAACAAGACAACGTTATGTTCCGAGACATCCTACCTGCAGGCGTAACTTACGTTCCTGGCACTACAATCGTTGGCAACTCACAAGTTCCAGCTGGTGCAAAAGTAAGTGACAACGTTACAACAACCGGAATTAACGCCGGATCATACGCACCTGGTGCGAACGCATGGCTTATCTTCAGCGGTAAAGTTGCTGCTAAAGACGACCTAAAGTGTGGAAACAATAGCCTTGTAAACAAGGTTCACCTCTCATCAGGTGGATACTTCAAGGAAGACGACGCAACTGTAACAGTTAAAACAGAATGTACGCCTCCTCCTGTAGTTGTTAAATACACTTGTGACTCACTTGCTATTAAGGCATTGAGTCGTACTCAGTTCCAATTTACTACTAAGTACAGTGTAGAAAACGCAACTTTCAAGAGTGTTACTTACACTATTAAAGATGCAAGCGGCAAAACAGTTGATACTAAAACATCAGCTTCTGCTACCCTAAACTACACACAAGCTACTGCTGGCAAGTACACTGTACAAGCTGTCGTAACTGTTAGTGTAAATGGCCAAGATAAGACTATTACAAGTGATGCTTGTAAGGGTGCGTTCGAAGTCCCTAAGCCACCTGTAGTTGTTAAATACACTTGTGACTCATTAACTGTTAAGGTTCTTACTCGTACTGAATTCCAATTCACTACTAAGTACACTGTAGAAAACGCGACTTTCAAGAGCGTTGCATACACAATTAAAGACGCAAGTGGTAAAGTAGTTGACACTAAAACTTCAACTGCTGCAACACTTAACTACACACAATCTACTGCTGGCAAATACACTGTAACTGCCATCGTAACAGTTACTGTAAATGGTCAAGATAAAACTGTTACAAGTGATGCTTGTAAGGGTGCGTTCGAAGTTCCTAAGGCTCCAAAAGACATCCCTGTCTGTGACCTTGCAACTAAGACTATCATTACAATCAAAGAATCTGACTTCGATGCTAAAAAGCACTCAAGGACACTCTCTGACTGTACTCCACCTATAGAAACTATGGTTGTTTGTGAATTAGCTACTAAGAACATCAAGACGATTAACAAATCTGAATACGATGAATCTAAGTACTCTACTGACCAAACTAAATGTGCTGAAACTCCTGTGACACCACCTGAGCTTCCTCACACTGGTGCTGGTGAAAACATTGTTGCCATCCTGGGACTTGGTTCGCTTGTTGCCGGTGTAGCTTACTACATCGCCAGCCGTCGTGCCCTTGGCCTATAGAGTCTGACCGCTCGTTCTACTGAAGCGATTCAGAACTAACCTAAACCCCGCCCCTTAAAAATGGCGGGGTTTTTGGTATACTAGTGATATGGCGAATAAACAAAAGAAGAAGCGTAACAAACCGTACCGTGGTGTAGATGCCGCAATCGACCGTCCAATCCTGACTCGCATTTCTGCGGTTCACCGCAATCCTGTAAGCCAATGGTGGTTTGATAACAAGCGCATTGCACGGCCAATTTTAATTGCTGCAGCGGTAGTAATTGTTATCGTTATACTCATCGTTCAATTGATTAGTATTTCTACAAACTAATTTACTTTTTAGGTAACGGCAACCTAAACCCGAAGGAACTTCCTTTGCCTTCTTTTGATTCGAAAATAATCTCACCATCGTGATCATCAATCACTTTTTTAGCTAAGAACAAACCAACACCCGTACCGTCCGGTCGAGCACGTCTGGCATTCGTTGCCCTAAAGAATTTATTAAACAAGTGGGCTTGTTCTTCCTCTGGCACACCGATGCCATTGTCTTTTACGACTAGTTCAACAAAATTCCCAACTTTTTTAAGAGTAATAGTAATTTTGCCGTTGTCTTTTGAATAGTACAGAGCATTGTCGGTGAAGTTCATCACTACCTGCTCAATCTTATTTTCATCAAGCTGAAACGTAGGAATATTCTTTGGTTTCTTGTATTCGAACTTCAAACCACGTGCCGCCGCATTCGGTGTAAGGCTTTCAATTTCACGCTGTACTAACAAAGCTAAATCTACTGGATGCTTTTCAATAACAAATTTGCCCGTTTGCAAGCGCGATACGTTCAAGAAGTCACTAATTAAACGAACCATGCGTTCGCTACTCATAAATGCTTCATTCAGCACTTTCTGTTGTTCGGCAGATACTTTACCGATATCCCCTTCCATCATCATGCTCAAGTATCCTTTAATGCTCGTGAGCGGCGTCCTAAGCTGGTGGCTGGCCATGCTAATGAAATCATCCTTAGCTTCGTCGAGTTTCTGCAACTGGGCGTTAGAACGGCGCAGCTCTTTCGTTGCGGCATCGACGCGTTGTTCGAGATGAGCATTAAGCTCTTTTATCTGCTCAACACTTAGGGCATTTTGTATGGCAATCACTAACTCGTCTGCCAGGGACCATACAACTCTAATATCCCGCGGCTTATAGTGGCTGCGCTTGTGTTCACCTAGAAACAAATATCCCATCTTCGTGTCTTGCCGTTGCAACGGAAGAATAATTGCTATGCGGTGGCTTACCATCATTTTTCGAAGCGGCTCATCATCACTATCGAGCAAGCTCAAAACCTTTGGCTCTGTAACAGAGCCGCCCAGATACTCATCAAGCCACTGCGCATCTTTGTATGAAATATGACTATAACGGCCTACGCCAATCTGCTCGCTACGATTTTCGCTCGTATAAATTACGAATGAAGCATCCGAAGATTTGATAGTATAGGCAATTTTCTCGCCGGCCCGTGCAAGCAGACTATGAAGGTCATTAGTACTTGTTAATGCCCGGCTTAATTCGGTGAAAAAATCGTCGACGTTGTAATTGTCTTGGTAAAATACACGGTTAGTAAGTTTGTCGAAAAAGCGCTTAATTGGCTGAAAAGCAAAAGCCAGCAACAGCGTCAAAGCTACATTCAACAGCACTTCCCAAGTGAGCGTCTGTTGACCTAATAGTTGACCAAATATCAGATATGCAACCGCAAGGTACGCGCTTGCTAAGGTAGCTAGTGACAAAAGATACGTCGCGGTGCGAACGACAGCTAGACGAATGTCAAACAGGCCATGACGAATCATCGCATATGCAAGCATTCCGATAAAGAACACTATATATAACGGTGTTATCGAAACGAATATCACTTGCCCGTATACAACCGGTAAAATAAAGCTCGTAATTGGTGCGAGAATAAGCGCCGGTAGAACTCCAACAAAGATAGATAAATTTTGCCCGCGTTGCGAGCGGCTTCCATTTCGAAGCCCCCGCAGCAAATGTACAATCGTTAAGACAAGAACCCCGACCGCCTGCACAAGAAAAAGAATAATGCCAAACGAAACATCAACAGCTATGTCGCCATTAGCACCAAGCTTCGCATCGCGAAACACGAACGGCGTAAGATGAAGAGCCAATACTACTACGCTAAAAACCAATACGAATGAACTTACATTACTACTGTAGTGTCGCGACTTTGATTCAATTGCTAAGTACTGCGTTACAAAGTACAAGCTAGCCAAAACAATAGTTGTCATGGCGGCCACAACCCGTATACAATCCAATACAAAACTCGTATCCGTCACAGTGCCTAACGTAAACAGATTCGCTATCATCAATACAATGAACGCAAGGGTCATTATTCCATATACGCGAGTTGAACTACGTTGGAGTCCACGGCTTAAGACAAAAAGGCCAATAAGAGCTGCACCTGTAACCCCAGCAATAACCATGAGCGTTTCAATCATTCTCACAGTATAGTCGAGATTATAACGTCATGCTAGCGTTTAGCTAGGAACTGTTGGATTGTCTGGATACTTTCCTGAAAAGTTGCTTGCGAAGAAAGATTCATCTCTTTACGAGCGTTTACAACTTTCCGTCCCGAGCGCACATTTGAACCAAGTAGAATATCACGAGCAACTACAGCAGCGAGTCCCCCGCCTATACTTGCCGTCGTCCCAAGTTGAGGTGTTCTGATGACGGTGTCGTCGTTGATTGAAGAAAGAAGACGAACACTCGCATTGCCAAGCCCAATGAGCTTAGTCGTAATTTTCTTCTTATCAGCGTCGGTCAGTTTACCAGAAAGCATTAGATCAATCATTTCACGATTCAGACGGCCATTAAATGGTTGCGGATTTTCAATATCATACCGTTCAATATCAATAATTGATGTTTCGCCCACATCCGTTGCCATAATAAGTGGAATGCCGTGTTTTTGAGCATATTCCCGCATAAGTGCTTTCGCAGAGAAATCATCAACCTCATCAAAAATAATCGTCGGCACTTCAGGTAAAGCGTCTAACGACTCTCGCGTTATGCCTTCACGAAGATGAATCTGGTTAACATAAGGGTCAAGTTCGCTCATTTTTTTAGCAATAATATCAATTTTTTGCTCACCTACTTGTGGCATTCCGGCATGAATTCGATTTAGATTGGTCATCGACAGAGTATCGAAGTCAGCGAGCATATACGTACCACCGACGCCTGAATACATGAGCTGCTCTACAACATTACTACCGACGCTCATGCCAGCGACAAGCGGTTTTGCAAGTAAAAGCGCTGCTTGTTCATCGCCAGTAATCATGTTTTGGTTAGCTGCAGTTCGTAGTGACTGATAATCAGCTTGGTTAGGGAAATGGACGAGATCCTTAGACCACGGGTAATAAAACCAAGCACCAATTTTTTCGCGTCGAGTTTCAATATCTTTAAGAAATTCTTTTTTCAATGCTTCGTTGCTACGCTCAAGCGGGTGCTGCAATTCAAAAAGTTCAGTTGCATCGAAAGTATCTTTAATAGAGTTGATATCGCCACTATCCAGTAATTCCTTCAAGGCAATTTTGTCGCCATTAATATTAAGATCAAACGAACGAGGCGCTTGCCATACTGAAAGAGTGTTATATTCCGGTCGCTCTTTAATATACGCTCCGATATTCACCTCTTCGCGAGGTGCTGGTACACCAGCGACAGCGTGCGTTAAGGCATACACATCACTTCCCATCTGCGCTTCGGTAAGCCCTTCGGTAAAATTCGTCAAAATGCCAATATGTTTACGCCGTTTAGCGGGTATAGTTTCACTTATCGCTGTTTCGTATACTTGCTGGAAAAAAGCCGAAGTATCAACAATTGCTGGAACGAGCGAGATATCATCAGCAACGCGTGAATCGTTAAGTGGAACCGCATCGCCAATCTTACGTACAGCTTGAGGGCCAAATAAATTAACTAAGGTATCATATTTCTTTGAAACCATTGTAAAGAACCATATTTCATCTGAACCAACGGAATCCTGTAAAACAGCCCTTAGTAGCTCAAGTCCAGCCGTCGCCGGCGATTCTGGAATATGACCAAATGAACTAATCTCCTGAAAACGTCGTGGTGCGATCGAGGCGAGCCATTCACGTTCTTCATCGTACAGACCGTCCTTGCTTAATTGATAACCGGGCAGGTCTTCGATTGTTTCGTTTCCCTGGAGGCTAATTTTACGAAGCGTGGACACTGGTGTGTGTTCGTCGTCTTTCGGCTCATAGCCAATATAATATTTAACTGAGTTACCTCGAGCTTTGTCGATGTCTTCTGCCATAGTGCCGTCATCGTCAACAGCCGCATCGTGAACAAAACCTTCACCCCTGTAGCTTAAAAAATGGAGCTGCCGTGCCAATAAAACAAGTTCGGGTTTCGATTGCTCAGTAAAATTCTCGTACGTATACTTGTCTGTACGAGCAACAACAGGTTGAGTTTCGAAATCAGCCGAAATAGATTTATCAATCATAATTGCACATATTATACATTATTTTATGATATTTTGCAACTTGGCTTTTATGCTTACGTATTCTATTATTAGCTCATGACCAAAATTGCCATTATCGAAGACGACCCAGTAATTAGCCAAATGTATCGAATGAAATTTGAGGCTGACGGCTTCGATGTGCAGCTTGCCAACAACGGCGTACACGGTGTAGCACTCGTTGAAGAGTATATGCCCGACATTATTCTTATGGACCTTCAAATGCCCGAAATGACTGGTGATGAAGCGCTTCGCATTATCCGAAAAAGCACTTGGGGCCAAGATATTCCTGTGATTATCTTGACGAACCTTGGCGAAGAAGAAGCTCCGAAGACCATTCGCGGCCTTGGAATTCACAGTTACATTGTGAAGGCAGAGCTAACACCACGCCAAGTGGTGCAGCGCGTTAAAGACGCCCTAGAAAAAAAGTAAGCGTCTAGTTTCTTACGACAGTAGCGTTTGCTGCTTGAATAACATTATCAAACAAAGCTGCGATAGTCAGCGGACCAACGCCGCCTTTAACTGGGGTGATTGTTAAGTCGTTGCGTTCACGAACATCTTCAGCGACATCGCCAACCAATACACCGTTTTCCGATGCAGTACCGGCATCGACAACTACCTTACCAGGAGAAATCATTTGAGAAGTAATAAGGCCAGGAACACCGGTTGCTGAAACGATAATGTCAGCTTTTCGTAATTCGCTTTGTAAATCAACAGTTGTATCATCATAGGTAACCACGTTAAGCCCGGCTTTATTCCATAGGTCGGCAAGTGGTGCACCGACTAAACGGCCTTGGCCAACGATAGCAATAATACGATCTTTCAACGTAACGTTGTAGCCAGCCACAAGCCAATCGATAGCCGTTGCCGTTGCTGAAATATAGGTTCCGCTCGTGCCAAGTCCGTCTACATCTTTTTCAGGGTTAATGAGGCCAACAATCTCATCGGTTTCAGATGGGTCTTTAAGTGGAAGCTGAACAATAATCCCATGGATTAAAGCATCATTGTTAAGTTCTTCAATCGCTTCGCGAATAGCCGCCTGTTTGACCCGACGAATTTCTACATCAATAGTAATGTCATCGCCGTACACCTGCTTAAGGCGAACGTAGGTGTCAATCACCGCATCTTCACTAGCAATAACAATCGCAAGCTTAGGTATCGTCTTCCAGCTTTGGCGTAAATTGCGCACTTGTTTAAGTTGACGCTCTTTTACGTAATCGGCTAACTCGCGTCCATCAAGAATTCTCATATACTCTAAGCGTACCAAATGCCGTGCTACAATAAAACCATTATGGGAATACTCACAAATTTCGGACAATCATTATCGTATACAACGAGCAACGGCACCCTCGACGATGCCATGGCCGCCGCCTTCATACTTGCCATCCTACTAGTTTCACTTATCGCCGGGGTTATTTTATATCTTGTTATCGCACTCAGCCTGATGCAAATCTTCAAAAAGGCTGGCGTTAAGCAATGGATTGCCTGGATTCCTTACTACAACAGCTGGAAAATGCTTGAAATTGGTGGCCAGCCGGGCTTCTGGGCTATCCTAGGCGTTGTCCCTGTTATTTCTATCGTTACGCTCGTATATACCTACATTGCGATGTATCACATTGGTAAAAAACTCGGTAAAGATGATTCGTTTATGATTTTGGCTATTTTCCTACCACTCGTTTGGTATATTTGGCTTGCCGTTGATAAATCGAAGTGGCACGACAAAGCCTCAAGCGCTCCATCTCTCGCTAAATAATTACATACAAAAAGACCACTATTCAGCCGAATAGTGGTCATCTTGGAGGGTCAGGTGGGACTTGAACCCACGACATTCTGCTTAAGAGGCAGACGCTCTAACCAGCTGAGCTACTGACCCATGTTTACAATAAGATGTAACTTGGTAGATTATACCTTTTTGACCACCGTTTGGCAAGGTGTACAATAGACATATGAGTATAGTAAACAAAGATTTCAAAGGTAAGGGTGGTGATGATTCTCGCCGATTGCCTCCAGGGCAGACGCAAGTTACTACTTGGCCAGTATTATCCTACGAACCAACTCCACACATCGATACCGAGCAGTGGACCCTCACAATTGACGGCGAAGTAAACTCACCTATTACAATTGATTGGGAAACTTTTCATAATCTATCTAAAACACAGTTAAAAACTGATATTCACTGTGTTACCCGCTGGAGTCGTTTTGATATGCCATGGGAGGGTGTTTCAATCGAAGATCTTATTAGCCTTGCAGGCGGCCTCAAGCCAGACGCAAACTTCTTACTTGCGAAAAGTTTTGGTGGCTACACAACCAACCTTCCCATCTGGGATGTTCTTGGCAGTCGCGCTATGATTGCCACCCATGCCGATGGCGAACCGCTTACCGACGAACACGGTGGCCCCGCTCGATTATTCGTACCTCACCTTTATTTCTGGAAAAGTGCTAAGTGGATTAACCAACTCACCTTTTCTAAAACTGATAAAAGCGGCTTCTGGGAAATAAATGGCTACCACAACTACGGTGACCCTTGGAAAGAAGAACGCTACAGTGACCAGTATTAGCAATAACGACTGGCAAGAAGCGGTCGTTGAGCAAATCGTCGAAGAAACGCCGAACGTTAAGACATACTCTTTCATGTTGCCCAAACCAGCGCACCACATCGCTGGCCAACACTACGAACTGCAACTATCTGCTGCAAATGGCTACCAAGCAGCCCGCCCCTATTCCGCCTCTTCAACTGCCGATAATATGCCCCTATTGAACCTTACCATTCAGCACGTCCCTGACGGCGAAGTGACGACATATTTAAATGAAGCACTCGAAGTCGGTGATTCAGTTGAAATACGTGGACCATTTGGCAAGTTTTTCACCTGGACCGAACAGAATACACAACCAATCCTACTTATAGGTGGTGGCTCTGGGGTTGTGCCGATGCACTCTATTCTTGCATCCCACAAAGTTGCGAATGCAACGTCTGAAATGCATCTTATTTATAGCGCCCGCACTTTTAAAGATATTATTTTTAAAGACGATTTCCTAAAATCACCTAACGTGACAATTACCCTTACTCAAGATGATTCGGATAACTGGACCGGCGCAACCGGCCGTGTAAATGGTGAACTATTTGCTAAAACACTTGATACTTTTTCCGAAAAACCACTTTGTTACGTATGCGGAATGAACGGGTTCGTAAGTGCAGTTACAGACATATTACAAGAACTTGGTATTCCAGTAGAAAACATTAAAACCGAACGCTTTGGGTAAAAAATAGACCCCCGAAGAGGCCTATTGTATTTGTTATAATGTTAACTTTCGATAACAGATTTCGTGCGGTCGTCACTTGTTGATGTCAAAAGTGCGTATCCGACAACCATGATTCCAACAACAAGGTGCGGAACCCATTGGCTTGTTTGGTCGCTATCAGCGAAGTTGAATAACCAAGGTGACACAGCTAAGAACAAACCGGTGATGACATCAAGCACAACATGTACCTTCATTGGCACGAGCTTAATTGGGCTGAATGGGCTGGTTGTAATAAGTTCATTAAGAATAATGAAAATACCTACAACAATTGGCACTGTTGTCGCTGCCATGTTATCGTCAAATCCGAAAATTTTCGGTGCGAGTAGAAGTAGGAATCCTACTACTAAACCGATAACTGTATGAACTTTAGTTGATATGAGTTTCATAGTAACCTCCTATGATTTATTATGTTTACCTTAAATAATCTAGCCTTTTCCTAAGGTCTTTACTGTAAAAATTCTTACATTTTGTTTATTTTATAAGCAATTTTTTCATCGACACGCCCCCGCTATAGGTGTTAAAATGAGGAAAACAATCGTAACATAACTAACCATTAGAGGTGCCATGAGTACGATGCAACTATCCTTTGACGATTACCCTACCGTAAAAGTCTTAAAGGGTGAAGTAATTATTCAACAAAGCCAAGCTCCTGATAAAGCGTACGCTATTAAATCAGGTATTGTTAAGGTGTGTAATTTTACCGCCAATGGCGAAGAAAAATCTTTATCTTTTAAGGTTGAAAACGATATATTTCCCGTATGCTGGATTTTCAATAAAACCGAAACAGCACTTTTTTATTATCAAGCACACACCAACCTCGAGCTATACGTTATGAGTCGCGATGATATTACGAAACGAGTTGAGGAAAACCCTGATTTCGCAAAAGCAGTCCTTGATAAACAAATTTCTTCTTACGTTAACAGTGAACTACAAGTTGAAGCTCTTGAACAATCTCGGGCAATTCTGAAGTTAATCTACACTTTTCGTCATTTAGCACTCACCCATGGAACAAAACTTGAAGATAATTTCGTCCGTATTAAAATTCCCCTTACCCAGCAGGAATTAGCAAACTTTACAGGGCTTACCCGTGAAACAACAATTTCAGAATTGAATAAGTTAAAAGAATTAAGAATTATTTCTAACGTACAGAAATATTACACAATCAATACGGTGAAGGCTGATGACCTTATTGACGACGATTACGACCCGGGCGTTAAGATCCAGACTTAGAACCGTTTTATTAAACCTCTTCTCGTGGTCGAGTAAGTGTAATGAGCTTTGTAAGTCCCCATGCAATAAGGCTATACACTACTATTGCAAGAATACTGCTCCAGTCGAACATGAATTGTCCAAATGTCGGCTGTCCGAAGATACCTACGAATGGTGCGACCAATACGGCGGTGATGCCGTATATGAAATCGACGAATCCTGCACTTTGATTAGCACCGAGTAAAAGAAGGATGAATCGTATTGCGATAAGTGCATTGATAACACCTGCAATGAACCAAATAACTCTTTGCGCAACGACGACACCCGATGTTTGAGTTGATCGACTTACGCTACGTTGCTCTACCTGTGCGCCGTTAGGTTGAGTGGTGGTTTCCTGTACTTCTGTAGTCTGTTCAGTTTCCGTCATACATTCTCTCCATTAATTGTGTACTTATTTTAGCACTTCTGCGTAAAACGTAAAAAATAAGACCTCCGAAGAAGTCTTATTTATAATATTGGTACACCCGGACGGATTCGAACCGCCGACCCTCTGTTCCGAAGACAGATGCTCTAATCCGCTGAGCTACGGGTGCATATTTGGTACCGAGTACAGGGGTCATTGTAGCATAATATTCCTATTAAAGCTATAATTTATAGTAGTTATGGATATACACACGAACATTCCGCTTAAAAACCTCACCACTATGCACCTAGGTGGCCCTGCTCGATTTTTCGCAGAAGTACATACCCCCGAAGAACTTCAAGAGGTGTATCAAAACGCTGCAGCTAAGCAAATTCCTGTCTTTATTCTTGGTGGCGGTAGTAATGTTATTGCCCAAGACGCTGGATATGAAGGGTTGATTATTCGAATGCGCATTCCTGGATTTGAAATTGTAAGCAACGATCTTAATTCAACCACTCTCAAAATTGGTGCTGGTGAAAATTGGGACCTTGCCGTAGCGCGAACCGTTCAAATGAACCTTACGGGCATTGAAGCAATGTCTGCTATTCCTGGAACTGTCGGTGCGGCACCAGTACAAAACATCGGTGCATATGGCCAAGAAATCTCCGAAACACTTGTTTCGCTTGAAGCCTATGACACTCACAGTAACACTTTCGTTACTCTATCGCACGACGAATGTGGCTTTACCTATCGCCACAGTATTTTCAGAGGCTCCGAGCAAGGACGCTACATTATCACTAGCGTCACTTTAGAACTCTCTAAAAACCAACCAGCTCCCCCTTTCTACGATTCATTGCAGGCATACATTGACGAACACTCAATTCAGTTGCTTACACACCAGGCAATTCGTGACGCCGTCATTGATATCCGCAAAGATAAACTCCCCGACCCTGCCGTAAAACCAAGTGCAGGCTCGTTCTTCAAGAACACGATGGTTGAACAATGGCAATTAACCGAGATCCAAAAGAATTATCCTGAAGTTAAAGCCTATGACATGGGTAACGGTAAATTCAAGCTATCGACCGGTTGGCTTATTGAATCCTGCGGCTTTAAAGGTCAGCTTCTCCACGGCATGCGGGTTAATGAGAAGAATTGTTTGGTACTTATTAACGAATCAGCCACCGGATATAACGACCTAGCTGAAGCACGCGACGAGATTACCAATAAAGTTCGCGACACTTTTCAAGTGCTCCTTGAACAAGAACCACTTGAAATTCCCGCTTCGTAGGGTCCTTGCGAATTTCGCCTAAACCTCTTATGCTAATAACATGAAACAACGTGGGTTTACTCTTGTAGAGCTTGTTATTACGATTACCATTATGCTAATCCTTTTAACGCTAGCCGCAGCGACCTTTGCTACGACACAGGCGAACCAAAGAGATTCCGAAAGAGTTTCCGAAATTACTACAATTTCGAATAACCTAGAAACTTTTTATAAAACCGGTATTAACACCTCTACTATATTGGGCCGTTATCCATCAACAGCTCTGCTCGCAAATGGCGCAACTTCCATCAAAGCACTCTTACCTTCTATCGACCTTGATTCTGTCACCGCACCAGATGCAACCAGCGTTGCAACTTCGTTTATCCCTGCTACAAACGCCATCCAAACTACCGCAGGTGTTTTGCCGCAACCAAAGTTATCTGAATACGTCTACCAACCAATTCAGCCAAGAGGCGCAATATGTACTCCTCAGACTACCGAGTGTCTGTGTACAACCGAAGCTCAAGAGTGCCGCAAGTACATACTTTACTACCGTACAGAGAATGACAATCTCGTTAAAAAAGTAGTCAGTAAACACCAGTAGCATTGTATACAAAACGCTTGCGCTTATATGCATAGCGTAGTAAAGTTATGGCAGAATAATTTGTATTTAAATAATTAGGGGGCAGCTCATCATGAGTCTCAAGAACATCAAATCTAACACACAAGCGCAAAAAGGTTTCACTATCGTTGAACTTTTGATCGTTGTGGTAGTTATTGCAATTTTGGCAGCGATTACAATCGTGTCATACAACGGTATTACTAACCGCGCTAACGCATCAGCATCTAAGTCTACTGCTGCTACATGGCAGAAAAAGGTAGAACTATACAATGGTGAAAAGGGTAGCTACCCACGTACTTCAGCTCAAGTATCTGGTGACACAACAGCAACTTGGTACATGCCTACAGGTACAGGTTCAAGCGTTATTAACGTGAACCCAGACGCAACTAACGGTAAAAGCAAAGTTCGTGTTCAAGCTTGTTCATCTACCGCAACAGCACCTGCCGCTGACGCCGACGTAGTTGGAATCAAAATTTCTTACTGGGAATATGACAAAACCGGTGGTGCAGCAGTTACTACTAACAGTATCGGTGCAACAATGAGCACTGGTTGTGTAGACCTCGGAACATCAGCTACCTAGTCATTGACGACGTATAGCTAAATAAAAATCGGCCTCGCAAGAAGCCGATTTTTATTTGGGTTCAATTATTACGATTTTAAAGCAGCAATAATACGTGCTGCAATTTCAACCATGTCGCTCTCAACTAAACCTTTAGTTGTCATGGCTGGTGTTCCTAGGCGAATACCGCTTGGCCTAAACGGAGGCAGTACGTCGTCCGGTGTGGAATTAGCATTTACGATAATACCTACCTTCTCAAGACGCTCTTGTGCTTCCTTGCCATCAATACCAAAGCTTTCATACACATTGGCAAGAATGAGATGGTTTTTTGTACCACCAGTAACAAGTTTCAAGCCGCCTTTCTTAAGCTCCTCTGCAAGAACCCGAGCATTTTTAAGTATCTGTTCAGCATACACCTTAAACTCTGGCTGTAGCGCCTCGTGGAAGGCTACAGCCTTAGCTGCGATGTTGTTCATGTGCGGACCACCTTGCATACCGGGGAATACTGCTCGGTCAATCAAGGTAGGAATGTTTTCAATTGTCTTTTCAGGCGCCTGTAATGGATTACCAACAGTACCCTTAGAAAGAATCAGTCCACCACGTGGGCCGCGAAGTGTTTTATGTGTCGTAGTAGTCATAACGTGAAAACCATGGTCGAGGGGGTTCTCAGCTACACCACCAGCAATCAAACCGGCAACGTGTGCCATATCAGCCATTAGCAATGCGCCAACTTCGTTACCAATAGCAGCAAATTTATCGTAATCAAGAATACCAGGATATGCACTAAAGCCGGCAAGGATAATTTTAGGCTGATGCTCGATAGCTAATTGGCGTAACGCCTCGTAGTCGATCTCCCCTGTTTCAATATCTTTCATTTTATAGCGAATGAAGTTATATAGCTTTGCACTACGGGTTACTGGTGCACCATGAGTTAAGTGCCCACCGTGACTTAAATCCATCGCAAGAACAGTATCGCCCGGTTCAAGCCAAGCGCTATACACTGCTTCATTCGCAGGCGCACCGGAGTGTGGTTGCACATTCGCGTGGTCGGCGTGGAATAATTCCTTAGCACGGTCAATCGCCAGCTGCTCAAGCTTGTCGGTGAATTCTTGGCCACCATAGTAACGTTTCCCAGGGTAGCCTTCAGAATACTTATTCGTAAAAACACTTCCAAGAGCATTTAAAACATCATCGCTCACGTAGTTTTCGCTTGGAATCAGTTCGATAACCTCTATTTGACGAGCGATCTCACTTGCAACTAGTGCAGCTACCGCGTCATCGTTCATAATCTTTGGACGTATTACATCATCTGTCATATAAGAATTCTCCTCTTTGCCTTCCATTATACAGGGTAAGGGGCGAGATTACCTATGGGCTGTTTGGGAAACTAAAAGCGAAGTGCAACCCGAAAAAAATCAGCCAGGAGCGATTTTTTCCGGCGTGTAACGGTTTCCCAAACAGCCCATAGGTAATCTCGCCCCTCTTGACTCTATATCATAGAAGGTATAAAATAAGCTTTATGGAATCTAAAAACTACGCCGCAAAAATAGGTACATTAATCCAAGAAACCCGCCAAAACAAAGGCATGACTCAGAGTGACCTAGCTAAAGCACTCAAGACAAGCCAGAGTGCAATCAACCGTATTGAAAAAGGTGGACAAAATATCAGCCTTGATATGTTAGCTCGTATCAGCGAAGTTTTGTCAAGCCCTATCGTTACCGTTAATCAAAGCGGCACTATTAACTTTCGAGTTGAAGGTGGTCAAAAACTTTCTGGACATATTGTTACTAAAACCAGCAAAAATGCAGCCGTAGCCTTATTATGTGCAGCCCTCTTGAACCGTGGAACTACCACGCTTCGTAAAGTTGCACGCATCGAAGAAGTTAACAGAATTATCGAAGTCCTTAACAGCGTTGGTGTTAAGACCCGCTGGTTTGGCGATAACGACCTAGAAATTACTCCACCAGCTAAATTAAAGTTGGATGAAATGAACATTGAAGCTGCCAAAAAAACTCGCAGTATTATTATGTTCCTCGGCCCATTACTTCACCGCTACAAAACATTCAACCTTCCCTACGCCGGTGGCTGTAGCTTGGGCGAGCGAACCGTCGAACCACACCTAAGTGGACTCGAAGCTTTCGGCCTTAAGGTAAATACCGTTACTGGTAAGTACGAAGCGACCGTTACAGCCGTTAAGCCCGAAAAAGCAATTGTCCTTTCAGAGCGTGGCGATACCGTTACTGAAAACATCCTTATGGCAGCCGCCACAAACGATGGTGTTACCGTCATTCGCAACGCTAGCCCAAACTACATGGTGCAAGACCTTTGTTTGTATCTTGAAAAGCTTGGCGTAAAAATTGAAGGTATCGGCTCAACTACCCTTACTGTTCACGGCCTCCGCGACATTAACAAGAACGTTGAATACGCTCCAGCCGAAGACCCTATTGAAGTAATGAGCTTTATTGCTGCTGCAATCGTTACTAAGTCTGAAATTACGATCGAACGTGCACCAATTGAGTTCCTTGAAATCGAACTTAAGTTCCTCGAGAACATGGGTTTCCAGTACGAACTATCCGACGAATACACTGCACTCAATGGCTACACTCGCCTCGTCGACATTACGACAAAAGAAAGCAAACTAGTAGCGTCCGTTGATAAAATTCACCCAATGCCATTCCCTGGCTTGAATATTGATAACTTACCCTTCTTTGCGCTTATTGCAGCAACCGCAAAAGGCCGCACACTTATTCACGACTGGGTATACGAAAATCGAGCTATCTACTTAACTGAGCTCACAAAGCTTAATGCCAACGTTCAACTTGTTGACCCGCACCGTATTTATGTTGAAGGCCCAACAAAATGGAAGCCAGCGGAAATCATTACCCCACCAGCGCTTCGCCCAGCAGTCGTTATTTTACTTGGAATGCTTGCAGCGCCAGGAGTTTCAACATTACGAAACATCTACTCAATTAACCGCGGGTATGAAGACCTAGCTGAACGCCTTAATACACTCGGTGCCAAAATTAGCATCATCCGCGACATCGCAGAATAGCTAGCTAGTAACCAAGGAAGTAATCGGTTTCAATGTTCTTCGCTTTTAACGAGCGGAGGGCTTTTTTGGCCGTTGCAACAAAGGGTGTTGGGCCAGAGATATATGCTTTTCTAAAAGCGACATCAGGAACTACTTTAGCAATCAAATCTTTAGAAATTCTAAATTCCCTTACCTGCTTCCAGTTATATGGCAGGTCTTTTATCTTTTCTTTAGATACGATTATTACTTTTATGCCCGAACGAACCAATATATCTTTATAAGCAATTTCATCGGGGTTATTGACTGCGTAAATAAGCACAGTGTTGCGTGTTTCTTTCGATTTCTCGGATGTTTGAATGTGGCTAATGAATGGTGTGATGCCGATACCGCCAGCTACATACAACACCGGTGTTGAAAGGTTTTTTGGTAATACAAAGTCACCCCAGTAACCGGTTGCAGCGATAGTAGAACCGACAGGCAACGCTTGTAAGGCAGTTTTGAATGTACTTGATGGCGTATAAAACTTTATACCGAACGCTACTTCTTTTGCACCAGGGATCGAAGTAATACTAAACGAGCGGCGATACCCACGGAAATCTGTTTTCTTATGAGGCAACTGCACTTCTAAGTATTGGCCGGCTGTAAACTTAATAGGTTTATTTGGGGTGAAAATATACTCGTCGGTTGTTGGCGTTAAAGCACGACGCTTTTTAAATACCAAGCTGATTTTTTCACGAGAGAGGAAAACTGCGGCTACTACATTTCCAATAAGGATTGCGAGTGCGGGTGTCATATCAACAATTACCAGGTTGAGTGGAATCGCGAACAATACACCGACAATGACTGCTTCAACGTACATTTGCCATTTGCGCGGTGGCAACGTTAGTGGCTCGGTAAGCATAACACCAGCCACGAAGAGTAACGGCCATGACAATAATAAATATAAGTTTTCAGTTAAGGTCGTGCCGTAGGTTGCAAATACAATCAACAAAATTGGTACAGCTACAGCCAAGAATACAAGCGCTACGGACATACGGTGCGACTTATACAGCGAGATGAGTACCACAAGTAATACGATTGGAGTAAGCAGCGGCGTTGCAACCCACCAGCTTGCACCACCCAGCCCAGCAATACCAATAACGAATGCAGCCAACGCAGCCGGGTTAAAAATATGCCGGCCGTTATGTACGACGATAAACTTCGATACTCCGGCAATAATACCGGCAAATAGTAGTACGACAAGCCCACCAACGTCAAGTGTAGGTGAAATAATAAGTGCTAATATAAGCCCAGTAATGAGTGAGGATTCGCCATGAACATGAACACCGAAAATCTTGCCACAAGCGTAACTTGCGCCGTACACACTTAATACAGCAACGAGTAAGCTAGCAACCATCGCAAGTGGCGAATAAGACAATAGGCCAAGGAAAGATAACGTAAGGGCAGCTGCCCAAATTCCTATTAACCCAAAAGAAATGCCCTTATACATCGTAAAGATGTTTGAAATTTTATTTATAGAATCTATCATATGTATTCCCATGATTATAACAACTTAATATAGCTTTCCTTTAAAATATTGTGAGTATTCAACAGAACTATCAGAATGCATGCGTACGTATTCAAAATCATACTCTCTTTTTAAAGCTTTGGCCTCTACAAAAAATAATGCAGTCGCCAGCCCATCTGCAACCATCGCTTCGTCTGCAATAACCCAAGTCGCAATAATATCTCTTGTTGGAGCCATTTCGTCCGGATCAAATATATGATGCATCCCCTCGCCCCACGCTCGGCGGTTACTCGCCGACGCACACAGACTTTTATTTTTCACTTCCACCGCGCCAATCACCTTACCCGGTTCAAGCGGGTGCTCTAAGCCCACCATATTCTCACTTGTTCCTTTGTGTCGTAAATCGCCACTTGCATCGACAACATATTCAACAATAAAATTGTCATCAAGAATACCAGCAACTATATCAACCATATATCCCTTGCCTGCAGCGCCTACGTCTAGAGTAACTGGTTGCTTTGCGGTTAAGGCTGTTCCGCTCCAACCAAGCACCTCGTCCCAACGCGGCGCAAGCGTTTGAGGCTGAGCTAGTAATGAGTATTTAGCATCATACCCTGCTCGAGAGATCATATCACCAATCAATGGCGTAACTTTTCCATTCGTTAATTCGTAAAGGCTTCTATAGAAATCGAATAGCTTCTGCGCATCATCCGGAAATACGTATCTTCCTGGTTTCATAGCAATATGGCTTACTAATGAATCTTCGCGGAATCGTGAATACACTGTATCGAAGATTTCAATTCTATTCACAATAGCAGCTACTACCAAACCGCTCATTTCCTCTTTCGTTTCAATAGCCCACTGCGTTCCGAGTGCTTCGAAAGTATAGCTATGCTTGAGCATCGGCCTTGATAAGTTTTAAGGCCGCGTTAAAACCATTTGATGTAAGCGAGGAACCTGCAACACGCGATAATGAAACAGCATCAATATCCTTGCCGACAACTAAAGTTTTAAATGCCGCAATAAAGTCACCTTGATGCTCTTCAGATTCCCCTCGGGTTGCATTTCCAGTAACAGTCGCAGAAGTGATAATGTCATTAGCAATCGTAACCGTTACACCAATTGACTCAGCGCCACCAGGGCTTACATAGCGACCAGTTTCAGTGTACGTTCCGTCTTTGTAGGTCGCAGCTTCAGTAGTTGTCGTAGCGGGTGTTTCAGTTTGAGCTTCTGGCTCGGTTGTTGCCGGTTCAGTCTGTACGGTTTCAGTAACAGCTGTTTCTTCAGGCTGTCGTGACAATACGACGGCTGTCGTTCCAACGCCAATCAGTACAATGACAATAAGCGCTATAATAAGTGCATTTGGTTTTTTGATTTGTTCCATGGCGCTCCTTTTTTATCACTATAATAAATATAGCTGAAATTTTACTTAATTACTGCGGAGCGAACTACATGCCTACTAATTACTTACAAAAGTTTTGCCATCAGGAACCGAACAGGTTTCTGGATACGATAGAGCCACTGCATACCCTGCATCGGTACATTCCTGGAAAGAGGTAATATCGGATTTATTAGTGAGTGCTGCAATCGTAACAGCAACGGCGACCAAAACAACAGCTATCGCTAGGATAAGAATTGATTGTTTTTGGCTAAAACGAGCTACGTTTTTATTCATATTAAAATAGTATCATACTACGAATTAAACGAATCTCTAAGGGTTACAAAATCGCGCTTAAGTGAAATTGTGTCGCTACTAATTGAAGCAATGTACCCTTTTTCGCTTGGCGCAACGACATCTTTAATAACATTAAAAAGTAGAATAAACTTTGGCGTACCTGTAACTTCAGCTAAGCGTAGCAATTTGTCCACCAAGGCTTTTGTCTGCTGCCGCTGCGGCTTCGACTGCAACGGCGCTACCTTTTTGATAATCACCCAGCCGGCAATAAGCAGGACACTCACTACAATTGTAGCCACGGCTAACAGCACAAGGAGGATTGTCCACCAAGCGTTAATTGTGACTAACCATGCAGAAAGCCCTAACAAAACCACTGCAACAACCGCAAAAATAATTACTACCGGCAGATACAAACGTTGCGCAAATTCTGCGGCAATTGAGCGAACGGCTGAGAGAGAAGGTTGCAGTTTCATACGCTTAAGCTACCTGGACACTCGCCAAATATTCTTCGAATTCCTTAGCCTTAAATGACTCTTCAGGGTTCGTAGCTATTCGTTTATAAAGCACGGCTCCAGCCTGATCAACAACAACTGTACCGCTTTGCTGAATGATACCGAGGAATTTCTTATCAAGTCCCGCAAGCGCATGTGCATTACCATCACTCCACATCACGGGGATTGTTAGGTTATTGCGCTCTGCAACTTTTTTTGTCGCCGTAGCATCTTCAGGGACAATAACAATGACATCCATATTGCGCTTTTGCAGTTCGGGCAAAAGTTTCTCAAGTTCACGAGTATGACGATTACACTGCGCACAGTTCGAAGCGCGCATAAAATATAGAACTGTACTTCGTTGTAACGATGCGGGGACATTAAATTCTTCAGTGCCATTTTGTAATGAAAGTATAAGTTTGTCGGTGTTCATCGTGTCCCCCTGGGGTTATAAGTTACGTATTCGATTGTCGAAACTGTTCTGTATTCAGTATAGCAGCAGTCCTTAAACTCGTTGTATTTTCTTATACATCAAGCCATACCCAGCATTCAGTAACGCCACCGTTCGTAACAGAGTAAGGCCTTCCAGTTACTAGGTTACGTTGAGTTGAAGTTTCACTCGACACACTCAGCACGGGCAATTGGCAGTTTTGGTCTATGCCTTCAAGGCGATATGACAACACGCTGTAGTAGTCCCTTAACGGGCCATTATCTATGGTGAAGCGCTTACCGGTTTTAACATATTCATAAAATGCAATAAATGGCGCAGATGAAGTAACCGTCGTTACGCCGCTAAAACTATTTTGCGTTACAGGTGCGTAATTCATACTGTATTTAGACTGAGTACGCAAAGCGTCGTAAAGCGCTTGGTTGACAGGTGTCGTTGATGTGGCGCCGCTGTCATACACTACGTAGCGACAGCTGACAGGCGCACCCGGGTCGACATCTTGATAGTCCGTACCTAAGCATTGTCCATCACTGTTCCCCGCAACAAGCATTTGATAAATCGGCCCCTTGCTGTTCGCAGCTTCATACAATAAAAGATTCTTCTGCATAGCACTTGCCGTTTGAACTCGTGCCGTATTACGGGCTTTTTGTTGAATGCCTTGATAAGCAACGATAGCAATTGAAGCGAGGATAGCGATAACAACTACCACAATAAGTAGTTCAACAATTGTAAAGCCGCGGGTGTTTTTAGTAGTAAAATTCACTCTTCTTATTTTAGCACGAGCAATTTGCGCGTATTTTAATAGTATACTAACAGCATGCCTCTTACATTCTCCCCCCTTCACCCAAAAATAGTTCTTGGTATCGCCGCTCACCCGGACGACCTAGACGTAGGTGCCGGTGGAACACTTGCCTACTTTGCAGCTGAAGGCGCTGAAATTCATTACCTCATTTTGACCGATGGCGGAAAAGGCTCAGACGACCCCACTATGACATCGGCTGAGCTAGTAGAAATTCGACATAACGAGCAACAAACTGCACTCGAAATTGTTGGCGGCAAATCAATCACCTTTCTGGATTATCCGGATGGTGAATTAGAAGTTACAATGCAACTTAAAAAAGAAATCGTAAAAGCGATTCGAAGCATCAAGCCGGATGTCGTTATTACTATGGATCCAACCGTTATTTATTCTGCGGCGAATGGAATTATAAATCATCCAGACCATCGTGTAGCTGGTCAAGCAACACTCGATGCCGTATTTCCACTCGCTCGAGATCACCTTACTTTTCCCGAGTTATTTGAAGCTGGTTTTAAACCTCACAAAACCGAGACATTACTTATGGTAAATTTTAACGAAAGTAATTTCGCGGTTGATATCAGCGACACCTTCCAGACAAAAGTGCATGCTTTACAAGCACATGCTAGCCAGTTTGGCGATGTAGACGGCGAAGGCTGGATAAAACAAATGGCCGAACATCAAGGACAATTGGCAGGATACGAATTAGCCGAAAGTTTTGTACGAATTGACATAAGGTAAGCATGGATTACGGTGCTATTATTGCCGTATTGTCATTCCTAGGTGCTATTAAGCTCGCTACAAATTCGAAATTCGGACCAGTGTTTTGCTCATTAATAGCTGTTGGAGCACCGTTCTTGATAACGCTCATCACATCATGGGTGTTTATCAGTGCGTACGATATGCCCATACTCGAAAATTTAGTAAGTATACCTGCAATCATAGCTTTCGTCATACAGTTTGTACTATCGCTTGTTTTGTTTAAAAAGCTTCAAACCGAGGATAATTTTGGCACCGTAATCGGTTGGTCGATTGTTGGATTTGTTCTGATTGTTCTTCTTGTGCCTTTTATTATTCACCTGATAATCTAGGGGCTTCGTGACTACCGTGGTAAGTTTACACTCGCCCATATAGCTTGAAATTTTTTATAAGCAGCACTACTGTTTTCGGTAACAGGCCCGCGAGTCGGAGCTCTGTTTACATCGTCCCAAACAAAATCATCATGTTCTTCACTGAGTTTAAATTCACCGCCAACTACACGTGATACTACAAAGTGAGTTATGTGGCGAAATGAGTTATAACTTCTGTTTCGACTTGGTCGTTGTTCGGTATATATTTCAGATTGTTTCAAGGTATCTGCAAAAGGCTCAACAATAAAACCCGTTTCCTCTTCTAGTTCACGCTGAAGTGTCGTAAGTCCGTCTTCACCAGGGTCAACCTTGCCTCCGGGAAATTCGTAATGTCCCGGTAAATAACTATCTTTTTTCGAACGCTGCACAAAAAGAACCTTGTCATTAGGCTGGTCAAAAATAATACCACGAAATACTTCAAGTGAATTTGACATAATAACTATTTATACCATTTTATTGCAATTTATGCAATACTCATAACCAAGGGTTATCATCTATTGACCAGAATTTTAAGCCAAGCGAGCTGCGTCGACAACACGAGTCAACGAGTTCACGACAGAAAGCGCGAGTTCTTCGCTCGCAAAACCTTTTGGCAAACGCATAATATGGCCTGGAAGAATATCAGAAACACTCCCAGTTGAATATTCCCAAATTGGGGACGTCGCAGCAAGATTATCTGTGTACAATCGTAGTTCTGCAGAGTGACTAAAATCAAAGCGACCTTCGTCACCGGCATATCCACTCCTGTTTAGCATTTCAAAAGTTATTGCTTTTCGCTTCACCTCTCCCAATACAGTATCAACGTATCCTGCAGGAGTGTATAACTGGTTCTGCCTATCAGCGAACGTAAAATCATTTATGGTTGAAACATTGGCAATCATATAACTTCGATCGAGGCCGAAATAACGGGCAGTGTGGCGGTCGTATGTTATTAACTTATCCGCCATTAGTGCAATGCGGCCTAAGTCTGAGTTATTTAAACTTTCAGAGCCATAGCGTTCAATTGACGCAAGTGTTACATCGTACGCGAGCACCTCACCTAATCGGTTCATTCCATGTTGATTAAGTTGAGTATACGGAAGACCTTCAATTTCAGCAGAATTTGTATCAAAGTTTAGTAAAGCACGTTGCGAAGGTAATAAGCTGTCGTCAGATAAAGCTTCGGTATTCATTTGCGATGTTGTCATAAGCTCACTTTATAGAATTATTCTTTAGGAGCAAGCATAAGGAAAATACATTTAGAAAAAGTGTTTCCTATAGGTTTTGAAGGCGATCATACTCTGCCATAGTAATCCTGAACCCGCGAGTAAACCGCTCCTCGGGCTCGTCAATCATCGCTTGGCGAATTGCTGTTAAAGCCATTGGGAAAATAACCTTCACTTCTTCGTTTGGTTCAAACTTCCAGCCAGTTTCGGCCACACAAGTGTACAAGCCAAACAAATGTCGCTCGTATGAATATTCTTCGCCAGAGAGCGAAGTCGCCAGCTCTTTAAGCGGCTGCGTAATGCCAAGCTCTTCCTCTGCTTCACGAGCAGCAGCTTCGGCATAGGTTTCACCCTTCGAAACATGGCCACCAACTGAATGGTCCCATTTCCCATCACGAGGATGCTGTTGAACATGCAGCTCACCAGCTTCGTTGAAAACGAATACGGCAGCAACTCGGTGCAAATGACCTTCTGCGTGCGCAGTCTTCTTGTCGGTCGTTCCGATCACGGTATCTTGGCTATCAACAATATCAAATAATTCAGTACTCATAATTTCACTATAGCACTTTGATTGAAGCTAGAACCTTACCGGCTTAGTGATTTGTACAGCTGTCTAAGTTTTTCGTTGATTTCTTTATAACCATGTTCTTCAACATACTCCCACGCAGCCTTGTAAGCTGGATTATTAGCATGTCGCTCAATATCACGCGAAAGCCTTTCGGGTGCATCTAATGTATCGAGAAAAATAGCTTTCAGCCCGGCATGAACAGGAATATGAACAAGCGTCTTCCACTCCAAGTCGTCACCAAATAATTCTCGCCACTTATCGATTAGTTTTATTGATTGATTTTTATCATGCATAGAGAAGCTAGAATTATCAGTAAAAAGTCCGTGAAGTAGTTCGTGTATAAGTGTATCAATATGAATCTCGGGTGGACGACTAGGATTCAAGATGAGTGGATTACTGATTGATTTATTCCATGGGCTTACATACACGTCGATAATAGATTTCTTGAATTCAACTCCATATAATTCGGTTATTGCTTGAAGAATCTGATTTTCATATTCGCTCCAGCACACCTTAAATTGTTCAACGTAGTGTTCAATTTCATGCATAGAGATCAAAGGCCGACCTATCTCATCAGCCCACCTTTGTTTCTCTTCTTCAGAAATACTATTAAATAGTATTGGCGAAGCTTGAATGCGAATTTCAGGAATAGTCATATATTCATCATAACAAAATAGGCTTCGTCGGGAAGTCTATTAGCTGTATGAAGTTGGTGCTAAAATTGATATTATCAAATTATGAAGACTACGTACGAAACATTAGTCATTGGATCTGGCAACCATGCGTCACTTGAGATCCCCGGTAGCAATCTCGAAGAAATTGGCGGCAATAAGCGAGCTCCACTAAAAATTACAATTAATAGTTACACTTATCAAAGCACTGCAACTGGTGTAGACGGAAAATGCATGGTCGTTTTCCCTATGCGAGATCGCGAAGCAGCTGGCGCAAAGGCCGGTGACCTCGTTCAAGTTACCCTTGAATTAGATAGTGGCTACCGAGAAGTTATTCTGCCGAAAGAACTGACAGATTCTTTGAAGCGCCTAGGCCTTACTGAAAAGTTCGTTATTCTTAATTATTCAAAGCGAAAAGAATTCGCAAGGTCCGTACGCGAAGCCAAGTCGGACGGTACTCGCCAAAGGCGTATTGATAAGATTGTTATATCACTGAAATAATTTTGGTACCCCGGACTGGATTTGAACCAGTGACCTTAGGCTTAGAAGTCCTCTGCTCTATCCAACTGAGCTACCGGGGCGTATCTGTTATTATAGCAGTCATTTACGGTATAATAGATATGAAATAAGGAGGACATATATGCAAGATAATGGACCAAACCCCTACGTTGTGAACATCGAAGAGCTCACGCTCGAAAATAACAACTTCCGCACCGCTGCTTGGACTGGCGGTAATCTACAAATGACCCTCATGTCTATTCAGCCAGGCGACGACATCGGCCTTGAAGTTCACGCCGATCACGACCAGTTCTTACGAATCGAACAAGGCCTTGCGACTGTACAGATGGGACCAACCGAACTCGACCTTGAAACCTGGGATGCCGAAGATGATTTCGCAATCTTCGTTCCTGCAGGTATTTGGCACAATGTTACTAATACTGGTACAGAACCGCTTAAATTATACTCAATCTACTCACCGCCCGAACATGAGCACGGTACAATTCACGAAACCAAGGAAGATGCCGATGCCGCAGAAGAAGCGGAACACGAAAATTCTTAGCCTGGAATAATCAGCCCGAGTAGAATCCAGCTAGCGTCGTTTTTCACAATCGACATAATTGATGCGAAAATTGTCGTAACGCCAATAAGCCCAGCCAATAGACTCCACCACCCGATGGTTTGAATATTCATAATGGCCAAAACAAGTAAAGCAATGCCGATGAGTAATAATACGACACCTATAAATACTAATGCCCAATTTCTGTTAGCGTTCGTAATTACATCTTTTTTCATAAGTACAGTATATCAAGCCTAAAGACTATTGCCACACTCTCGTTTTATTCTTAGCTTCTTTCTCACGAAAAGCTTTCTCTAAATCGATATCCAACCTATTGCAAAGGTCAATCACAAGCCAAAAAACATCCGCAGCTTCTTCTTCGACTTCATGTTGTTTGCGCGACATGTCGATTTTTTGGCCATTCGTTTTGCGAATAGCTTTTGCTAACTCGCCCACCTCTTCAACTAACAGAAGGAAAACTTCTGATACGGTTTCTTTATCGAAGCCGCGTTCAAGAACCATGGCTTGCATGTAAGTTTGATAGTCTTTAAGGGTTGGTTTTTCTGGGAGGTCGAGAGTATTCATGCTCCAATAATATCACGGGAGAATATACACCTATCGGTTTTGAGCTAGTTGGCAATATTCGAATATCTTCTGTTCCGTGATAAGTTCAGAGTTCTCAAAGTCAGCTGGGTTCATGAATTGTATTTCATCAGCATCCTGGCCAGGTGCGAACATAAAGCTTTCAGGTTTAACTATGAACGTAATTCTCATTTGATACAGATTGTGACTATCTTGGTACCGAGGGTCTTCTGTAAGAATTGTTTCAAATTCAAACCCTCCCTGCAGCGAAACTTCCTCATAGAGCTCTCGGGCAAGTGCACTTTTAATTGTTTCACCGTGCTCGAGTCCGCCACCGGGTATATCCCACCAGTCACGTCCGTGCTCTTTTACAACAAGAACATGCCCTTCAGCATTGAAAATTACCGCTTTCAACGAAACACGGAATAGAAAATTGTCTTGTTCCGATGTGTCGGAATATATAATCGCTCCGTGTACAGTATTAGCCATAGACTGATTATAGCATCGACAAAAAATACACCTCCTCGGAAGTGTAAAATAATTTCTTGGTGCGGGCGGAGAGAATCGAACTCTCATCGTTTGCTTGGAAGGCAGACATATTAGCCATTATACGACGCCCGCATAAGTAGGTATTGTAGCATATTTCCATCTCAGGCTCAATCTGTTACAATAGCTATTGTTCAGCGTGTCTGAGCATTTACAATTTGGCGAATGTAGCTCAATTGGTTAGAGCGCCGGTTTGTGGTACCGGAGGTAGAGGGTTCAATCCCCTTCATTCGCCCCAAGATTATTAATAACTCCCGACAGAAATGTGGGAGTTATTTTTATAGAGGTGTATTATTGGCAATGTCATCAGCTTGCTGCTTCTTATCAAGAATCGAAGCAACATGTTCACGCGTCAACTGAACAGTTTGTCCCGGCTGTAGTCTGCCGCTAAGAATCAGCTTCGCAACATTGCTTTCAACTGCCCGTTGCACCACACGCCGCATTGGTCGAGCACCAAGCCGTGGATCGTACCCAGCATCAACTAAGTATTCTTTTGCGTCTTCCGTTAACGTGACGGTAATCTTTTGTTCTTCAAGGTTTTTGTTAACACTCTCCAAAATCAGGTCGACAACTCGTAACAACTGCACCTTATCAAGTGGGCCAAATACAACAATCTCATCAAAACGGTTTAAAAATTCTGGCAAGAACAAATGGCTGCTTACAAGTTCACTCACGAAGGTTTCTTCGAATTGCTCTAAAGAATATCCCCTGTGTATGTATTCTTGAATTCTATCGGCCCCTGCATTACTTGTAGCGATCACAACAGTGTCCCTAAAGCTTACTTCGCGGTTGCGGACATCGCGCAAGATACCTTCGTCGAGTAATTGGAGTAACGTGGCAATAACAGTAGGGTGCGCCTTCTCAACCTCATCCAAAAGCACAACGCTAAACGGTTGCTTCATAACCTGGGCAGTTAAACTGGCAGAATTCTCGCTCGCATCAGCGATTAAACGTGAAACGTCATTGCTTGATACGTATTCATTCATATCAAGGCGAATGATATTTCGCTCACCACCAAAGAATACTGCCGCTAAAGATTTCGCTAACTCTGTTTTACCAACACCTGTTGGGCCCAAAAAAAGGAATGTACCTACTGGCCGGTTTTGGTTGCGTACACCAGCGCGAGCTCTTCGTAGGGCGTCTGACACAACACCAACCGCTCGCTCTTGGCCAATCATACGAGCGTGAATGAGCGATTCCAGGTTAAGCAACTTAGTGCGTTCTTCTTCGTTATTTACAGCGCTTGTTTTTACACCAGTCGATTGCTCAATAGCAGCAGCGACAGAACGTGACGTTACTAACCCTTTTTCTGCATAATCAGCGGCTGATTCTAGTAAGCTAATTGCCTGCCCCGGCATTGATATGTCATACACATAGCGCTGACTTAAACGATAGGCATCTTTTAGCGACTGGTACATATAGGTAACGTTTCGCTTGTACTCAAGTGTAGGCAGGTGGTCTTCCAAGACTTTGAGCGTTTCAGATTCGCTGGTTGGCTGAATAGTAATTCGGTTTACACCAGATGCTATTGCTGGTGTTCGCTTAGATATCTGCAAGAATTTCTGCTCATCCATTGTGAGAATCATTCGTAAACGACCGGCTTCAATAATAGGCAAAAGCAACCTGGTCAAATCTACAGATCCAACACCTTCTTCAAAGAACAGTTCGGCATTATCAAGACAAACAATAATATTTTTTGCAGCGTATGCTTCGCCAAGTAGAGTACTTACCAACTGCTCAACGCCACCACGTTCACCAGCTACTGAAACAAGCCTTGAGGCATCAAGCATGAACACTTGTTGGTAATGAAGCTGGCGTGGAATGCTTTCGTTTGGAAACATTAATTTTTCAGCAAGTTCATATACAAGTTCTGTCTTCCCCACTCCGTCTTTTCCAACTAAAGCGATAACTCCGGAATTGTTAGCGAGTGAATTCATCAGTTGCGTAAGTACATCAGTACGAATTTCGCCCCGTGCCAAAGTACCACTTTGTGAAATATTCACACCAAAACGAGAGAGTGTCGGAATCCATCCAAATGACCAATCCCGGCCAATGCCACCTGCTTGCTTTGGCCGTCTTTTAGACTTATCCGCTAATTCTTTCAAGTAGTGATACCACTTAATTCCACGAAGTAGATCGTCTTCAGATAACTGTAGATGTCCAAGCAGCGACTCTCTTGACGGCAATTGTCGTACCATCGCTAAAATCATTACACCAGGGCTAATTCGCCCACCCACCTGCTGAGCAATTGTAAGTGCTTCATTAAAAATTGCGGCCGTATCTTCGCGGTTGTCAGAAGCAACTTCTTTTAAGAAGCTCCCGCCAACTCCAAAACGAACATCAAAGAACAGTCCACCATTCACACGCATTAAAGCGAGCGCAATCTCTTTAGGTGTTGGTTGTTCTGGTAATAAAGCGAGCAATTCACTATCAAGCAACCCATCAATTGAGTTGCTGTTGGGAACTAATGCGGCGTCTTTCAGTTCATAGTTGTACCATTCGACAAGCATAATTGGTACCGCTGCGAGGCCAATCAACGCCCATCCAAGGGCCATGCCCACTACAAGTGCCATAACACCAAGTACAACCAGCACGACAAGCATTAATTTAAACAGGAAAATCCACGACGAAAGAGCCCTGCCGAGGCGAGCATATTGTGCGCGGCGACTATGCCAGTTGAAAAGCTTTATATCCATGTTGGTACCCATCCTAATGCAAGTAAGATAAACCCAGCTATCGGTAACGCCGGAAGAAAGAACCAGAATACAAGGAGAAGCAGTTCATAGATTACTTGAAGCGAAATGACAATCAATCCAGCAATGATAGTCATCGTGCGTACAATTGCACCAATAACACGCGAAATAAGTTGGTCCAACACAGCCCTAAGGGCAATTATTGGGTTTGGGTCACTTGTAGAGCTTGCCGATATTTGGCGAAATGGTGCAAACAAAGTTTCGAAAAGCTGACCAATAGAAAAGAATTGAACGGTTGTCCGCCATCGGTCATTTACACGACGCCACTGCCCTAACCAGCCACGACCGTACCACCAGGAAAGTATTCCCACCAAGAACATACAGTTATTATAGCAGGGGGTTGCTCCATATACGATATAATAGAACTTATGCCACAACCCTTTGTGATTATCCTGGGCAAAGCCGTCCGTTATGCTGCGCGTTTGCGCGGTGGTGGCTCAGCCCTCCCTGGCCTGTTTGTCGAGAAGATAAGCCCAGACTTTATTCCAAGTACCCTAAAACAACTTCCTAAGGGAGTCGTGGTTATTAGTGGCACCAACGGAAAAACAACAACAACCAAAATGGTTGTTGCACTCCTCGAAAGCCAAGGCCTGAAAGTATTTACCAACCGAACCGGAAGCAACTTCGTTCGTGGCGTTGCCGCCGCACTACTTGGTGATATTGATATCAAAGGCAAACTCGATGCCGATATCGCTGTACTAGAACTCGATGAAGCCCACGCAGTTAAGTTCGTAGAACTCATTCCCCCACGCTATAGCCTTTTATTGAACGTTATGCGCGACCAGCTTGATCGTTTTGGTGAAATCGATGCTACTGCTCGCATGCTTGAAAAGATTGCCCAAGCAACAACTGAAACAGTTGTTATTAACCGTGAAGATTCACGTGTGCTAAAAATCGCCAACAACCTTATAACCGATGTTCGATATTTCGGACTCAACGATTCCCTATTGTCACATTTCCCTAGTGATGATGATTTACATGGCAAAGCGAGCAAAAAAACCGCACGGCCAGATGCCGACGTGACACTCAAAGACTTCAACGACAAAGGGGCCGCCTTCACCGTTTCCGGAAAAGATTTTGTTACTCCGTTAAAATTGCGCGGTGTTTACAACATCTTTAATAGCGCAGCGGCATTGGCTTTAGCACGAACAATCGTCCCGGAAGCATCAATGAATAGCCTCCTTGGCTCGCTCTCAACAGTTACACCAGCATTTGGGCGTGGCGAAGTCTTAACCGTGGGCGGCCAACCGCTCGAATTAGTACTCGTTAAAAACCCTTCAGGTTTTCGGCTTGGCCTGCAATCATACGAAGCCAAAGGCTATGCAACTATGATTGCCATTAACGACAACTACGCCGACGGCCGTGATATGTCATGGCTATGGGATGTTGATTTTACAAGCTTAGAAAATGAACCTGTCTACATTAGTGGTATTCGTGCCTACGACATGGCTCTTCGCATGCAGTACGACGATGTGCCAGTCGAAAAGGTGCAAACCGAACTCGCTATCGCATTGCAAGATTTCATCTCGCTACACCCAGATACTCCGAAAAGGATTTACTGTACCTACACCGCTATGCTTGCACTGCGCAAAGAACTTTCTAAAATTACTCGTGTGGAGGTAGTCGCCTAATGGAAAAGCAAGCAATCACTATTTTGCAATTATATCCAAAAGATATGAATATTTATGGCGATAACGGCAACCTGCTTGTCGTGACAAAACGTCTTGAATGGTATGGCTACACGCCAGTTATTATCGAGTATAATATCGGCGACAAACTTCCTAAAAAAGTCGATATCGTTATCGGTGGTGGCGGCCAAGATAGTGGACAAGAAATTATTCACGCTGACCTTATTAAAATTGGACCACAATTACAACAATGGGCAAACGCTGGCGTACCGATGCTTATGGTATGTGGTTTATACCAACTATTTGGCCACTTCTTTAAAACCCTCGCAGGCAACCAACTCGACGGTGTCGGTATTCTTGATATCGAAACCTACGGAACAAATGAACGATTGATCGGCAACGTCATTACACACTCCGAACAGTTCGGCGACATTATTGGCTACGAAAACCATAGCGGACAAACCCACTTAGGCACTAAAGTAAAGCAACTCGCTACGGTCATTAAGGGTGCCGGAAATAACTCAGCCGATGGCAATGAGGGCGCTCGCTACAAAAACGTTATTGGTACGTACTTACATGGTTCAGTATTACCCAAAAACCCCGCACTTGCCGACTTCTTAATTCGTACTGCAGTAGAAAAAAAGCATGGCGAGTTTAGTCCAGACCTTATTGATGATGCATTTGCAGACATGGCACGTGAAGTTGCACGAAATCGCCCACGATAAACTAAATTACACTCTTCGCCTCTCGTAAGTCATATTTGGTAGCCCGAGTCATCCATACACATGCCAAGGCCACAACAAGTATGTACGCTCCCCATACCCATAGCTCAAGCTGCAATTCACTTTGAGCCCACGATAGCTCTGAAACAAATGTTGCTACGCTCGTCATATAGGTTAATAGCCAACTCGTTGGCGTTGCGATTAACCAAACGAACGGCAAACCTATAATTGTCCATATTCCTGATATGAACGTTAGCAGCATTGCGAATGGCACAAGCGGAACAACGAGTACATTTGCAATGACCGCTACGTTCGAGATAACTCCAAAGCCTGAAGCAATAATGGGTATCGTTACAATATGCGCTGCAATCGTTTCACCTAATATTTGCCTAAATACACCCGGTTCTTTTTCGCCATAAAAGTAACGTTGTAACAAAGGGGCGACAATCATTACACCAGCAAACGCAGCAAAGCTTAGCTGCCAACCTAAATCGCCCCATACATAACTCGGCTGCAGAGCCACCGTAATTGCAGCGGCGAACGGCAACAATATAAGCGGATGAAAACGATATCCATAATACCAAGCTAGCAAACTAAGCCCCGACACCAACCCTGCACGAGTCATACTCGGGCTAAGCCCCGTTACTGCCATAAACATGGTAATCATTACGCCAGAAGACACTGCAGAAAGATATTTTGAAAAGCGAATAAACAAGCGTCGCGCCATTCGTACCAGTATGGTGAGGTTGTAACCGCTCGCTACGACAATGTGCGTGAGCCCTGCAACTTTCAATGCATCGGATAGATCATCTGGTAATGCGCTTTTTTGACCCGTTAAAAAACCTACACCCAAACTTGCTTGCGGCTCGGGAATATTAACCCTTACTTTATCTGCAAACCAATCACGCACAACCCTTCCTATATCGCCAGGGACAGGTCGCACTAATGACACCAAAGTAGCACGGCTCATACTTGCAGGAAAACTTCCAAACCCAGGATTAAGTAAGCTTTTGACTACGACGATATCGCCGCGTTTTATATTACTGTTTGCAAGACTTACCAGTACGCTACCCGGCAGTTCGGCATCATTAATTTTGACCGTATCCAGTTGCAACGATACACCCGCACTACTGCGGCTTGGGTCTTCTTTAACCCTACCGCTTAACTCAACTAGATGACCGACGTAGAAATTGTAAGCATCACGCTCACCAAGTGCCGCGGAACCGTACCCAAGCCCAACACATAGCCCTGCACAGGCAAGAACTGGTAAAACATATACCCGTAAATGCCGAAAGGAAACCACTACCAATGGGAGTACTGCCACGCCAAGCCAGATTGGCACTCGCAACAAAAGAGCCAACCATACACCAATTACGAACGTGGCACAAAGGACGGCAATGCCCCAGGACGAATGTACTAATTGCCGAAACCACCAACCCACTTCCTTATAATAACGATGGAAAATGAACTAGTTATGTTTTAATTGTGCGAGTTTCAACTAACGAGCGGTAGTTATACATTCCCTCGCCTTCAGCTTTATAATTCCAATAAAAGCGCCCTAGCGCCAACCGGTACATTTTTCGTTGCCGATTTATAGTCGCTGCTAACATCGCATAATGTTTGTCTTGAGGCGTACGATTAAACATCGGCTGAGGAAGAATCGAACTCCATTCCCCTACGATCACTGGTTGGCGCCACGCAGTCAGCAGTAACGCACCGCCAAACAGAACGTTTCGCAAAGTATCATATTGCTTCGGTGTCATCCAAGAAAACAATTGTGGCACCGCTAAGTAAAAATGAGTATCCATAATCACAGGATAATCTTTTCGCGACCAAAGTGCGCCAGAGAATAGCAGCGGAACAAATCCATCTTGAAACACCGTATAAGTACCCCGTTTTAATATGCCCCGTAATACCTTATAAGCGTCACGATAATAACGAAGAAGTGAAATATAATTCCCAATAACTTTTGGCTCATTAATTATCTCAAGCCCCCATAGAGCCGGAGAATCACGATACCTAAGCGCCAGCTCCCTAAGTACATCGAGAGAATCTTGTTCATATGCCCGCCATTTTACCTGTCCCATTTTGCCGCTATGAATCGTACCATTTTGCGAACCTTTCAGCGCATGTAGGTCAAGCAAAATATGAATGTGGTATTTTTCCGCCATAACGAATGCCCAATCCACATACTTAGCAGTATTCGTATACGGTGCATCATCTTGGAGTGCCCAATACCCAACCGGCAATCGAACATGGGTGATGTTGTTTTTTGACAGCCACTTCCAATCTTCTTCAGTCATGAATGATTTGCGATGTTTTTCAATTCGCGACTTACCGTCACTCGTTTCCATAAGTGAATGTTCATCTAGCGCATCGGTGCCCTTAAATAACGACGGTGTCATCCAGCGCTCAACCAATAACCAACCGCCAAGGTTTACACCTTCAAAGCTTTGGTTACTTTTTACCATCAAGCCTTAGCCTGTTCGACTCGTCAGAGTGAACTCCGGCGCTTCCAACGTGTTTATCGGAAATCACCGCACCATGCTTGATAATATGAACAATAGCCATTGCGTGTCCTTGGCCTAAATTAAAATCTTTCTTTAACCATTCAACAATCTCTCCGGCCTTTACGTCGGTTCGATCAAGCCCTTTGTCTTTTGCCAAAGCAATAAAGTCATTAGGGGTTTTACCGGTTTTTTCCTCAATAGTATCGAGATAGGCTTGAAATGACATATATCCTCTTTTCTATCTTTCTAGTATAAAAGTTCTCCAAATAAAAAACACCCCCGGTAGCGAAAATGGGATGTTCTTTATTTGAAGGTCAAACGTTTAAGGCTTAACCTTCGGTTGTCGTAAATAATTTTGGAGGGCCAGATGGGACTTGAACCCATGACACCCTGCTTAAAAGGCAGGTGCTCTAACCAGCTGAGCTACTGGCCCACGACCTTATGCACTATACAACAACAGAGGTGCTTTTGTCAATATTCCTATTTTTTCTTGCTATTTTTTTCAGCAACATGGACCGGTTTTGTAAAGAATAAATCAGTTACCGCAAGAATAACACCGATACTAATGACTGTTTCTTTGTATTCTAGCGCCTGTTTGTACCAATACGCCAGATCACCCTCGAGGGGTAATGCAAAACCAATCGGCTCAAGCAAGAACGCCAGCGCCAAAATCGTAAACAAAAGCGAGCCGATAATGCGCGAATATAATGCTTTGTACTTGTAACCGTGAAACAACAGAACAATCGCAGGAGTTAATACTACCAAAGATTGCGCAACCGCCTGTGTCATAGTGCCAGACGGCACTAGGCCAGTACTAGATACAACTAAACCTGCATCGTAACTCCATATCGTACTAAGCGTCGCACCAGCCGTTAACGCAAGGCCAAGCAGCCCAAAGCGCCGTTTTGACAAGAATGAACCAAAAAACAAGAGGAGTGCAAGGCTAATGAATACAGCAAGTAATATCATACCGTTATTATACATCCAACTTGAAAGTAGCAGTATCCCCTGTTTTGATTCCAGCTTTCTTTACGCTTCCAGCTGGTAACTCTAGAACATACCGTGCAGCATTTTTAGGTACATATACCGTTGACGCAGGGTCCTCAGGAGGAGCGTTTTTCACAATGTACACTATTTCTTTATTACTATCCAGCCATATAAGATCAAGCGGAAAGTTCATGTCTTTCATCCAAATACCATGCATATCATTTGTATCATACGCCATAAGAAGCCCACCGTTTAAATGTATTTTTTCTACACCGGATAGGCCTTGAATTCGAGTGGTTTCGCTATCAGCAAGCCAAAGAGAATATACTCCACTTCCAATACGAACTTGGGTGGTCGGCTTAAAAGTAGTGAGCGTGAAGGAAACGACAAGCCCGACCAATATTAATACCAAACCAATAATTAGGATAATGGTGGTTGATGGCCGCCATATCATTAAGCGAAGTTTGTCCATGTGGACTAGTATAGCAGAAGCGGGTTACGCGCCGACACGGTCTTTTCGATTTGCGCGTTTTGCATTTTGTTCGATGTATTCGATAATTTTCAAAGCGACATTTCGGCCAGTTACAGCTTCGATACCCTCAAGCCCTGGAGCTGAATTTACTTCGAGGACTAGCGGACCGCGGCTTGAACGCATTAAGTCGACACCACAAATAGCAAGACCCATAGACTTAGCAGCTTTGAGTGCAACGCGTTTTTCTTCGTCAGTAAGCTTAATAACCGTTCCGCTACCACCCTGGTGGATGTTTGAGCGGAAATCGTCGTCAAGACTTTGGCGTTTCATACTTGCAACAACCTGGTTACCAACAACGAATGCACGAATGTCAGTACCGGCAGATTCTTCAATAAATTCTTGAATTAAGAAAGCAGTATCGTTCACATAGAAGGCTTGAATTACCGAACGGGCAACTTTACGCGTTTCTGCAAGCACTACTCCGTTGCCTTGCATACCAGATGCAAGCTTGATAATAACAGGTGTTCCAACATGGTTAAGAAGGTCATCAATATCACTCGTTTCACGGGAGAAGACAGTCTTTGGAATACCGACACCTGATTTACTAAGCAATTGTAATGAGCGTAATTTATCCCTTGAACGGTTAATAGCAATTGATTTGATAGGAGTGTACACGCCCATCATTTCGAATTGACGAATAATTGCAGTACCGTATGTAGTCATACCAGGAAGGATACGGGGAATAATTGCGTCAAAATCGTTTAAGTCTTGCCCACGGTAATACACCGTTGGGTTATTTTGTTGAATACCAACATAACACTCAGGATATTTAATAGTTTTAACAGTGTGTCCACGTTTTCTTGCTTCTTCGCGTAAACGTTTAACTGTGTACCCAGGAGTACGTGTAATAATACCAATCTTCATTAGAAATCTCCTTGTAGGTCGCGTACTGCTTCACCAAACGCTGTTAATTTTTTATCACTATCGGTTCCAGAGGTTAATTGCGGGACGGCATTCACCTCAAGGCAGCTATAGCCGGCACTTGAGGAATTGTCTGGAATAAGGTCAATGCCCGCCATTTCTCTACCCATTATTGTACACACTTTTTGCGATAATGTCAATAGCTCAAGCGAAATGCTTGAAAGGTCAATCCACTCTGCAGTGCCACCTTGAGAAGTGTTATTCATGTGTGTATCAGCATCAGCACGGCGTGATCGACGAAGCACCAATGTTGGTTTACCACCGAAACAAATAATCCGTAAGTCGTGGTCATTCGGCAAGAAAGGCTGAATTAAAAAGTATCCTTCAGATACCTGAGCGTCCGTTAATTGCTGTTCATTTTCGATGAGATAATTTGAAGCACCTCGGCTCGCTGCAATCGCTTTAATCACATACGGATAATCCGGGTTGGTCGCTAAAGCTTTCTTTGTATCAATGCTAAACAAAGTATCGGGGACAGGTACACCTTCCAGTGAAAGTTGAACCATAGCCGACAGCTTGGTTGTTGAACGCTGGTGAGCCATTTCGCTATTCCAAAAAGCAATTTCATGGTGCTTTAGGGCCAAAGCTAGCGAAAACGCAACATCACGATAAATAGACTTCTTGCCATTCTTATACCAACCCACAGCAATAACTAAATCAGTGCCAGCGGCTAAAACATCGACATCACCAGCCGTAATGCTGACAACGTTAGACTTAACAGAGAAAATCAAATCTTCCCAATATACCCGAGTTACTTGCGCATCATTCAGAGCAATAAAGCGTGCAATTTCGTCTGGATTGTTTTTTGAGCCACTACTTCGTGACCCAACGATAATTACTTGTTTCATGACAAAATTGTCCGCCTTCCTTCAATAATATCTACAAACTCATTATAGCTGAGTTCTTGGTCGCTCAGTACTTTCCACATATCAATATTTGCAGAGAAGTACACTGCGTCTTTTAAGAATACTGCGCCAGCTACATCCGGTCGTCCACCCCTAAACGCTCTGTAGCATTCGTCAAACGCGTGTTCTTTTGCATCATCCACAGAGTAGCGGGTATGAATTTTCATTAAACGCCACAGTACTTCGTGAACTTCACTAAAAGTTGCCGGCTTGCCAAATACTCCCCAGCCTAGCGCAACTGCTAAGTAACGGTACGAACGGCGATATGAGAACTTCTCTTTGGTAAGTTGTTCAAGAACAATTGCGAAACCTTCACTTTCGTCATTCGAAGGTTGCACACCTCGCATTGCATGGCCAAGCACTTCATGAATAACAATTCGTCGCACTGCAGACGGAAGTCGTGGCGTATATTGTTCGCCAATCGAAATAGTCTTAGCGCCATGGTACGTATGTGCATGCTCACTGCCCTTAAGAAGCCGTACGCGCCAGCCATCAGTAGATAGACCTGTTGTATCAAGTTGTTTCTGAAGCGCGGTCTGTACGCTATCACCTGCTTTTGGCAGTGTCGTATATTGTTCGAGGTATTCACGATATTTATTAAACAAAGCAGGGCTTGGGCCTTCCGCTCGATTGCCGAATGATTTTACATTAAGCAGTTGGAGCACCTCGTTCCAATACGGCACGTCTTCTTTGGCCACCCTATGAGCAATATGCGAAAGGATCGCTAGTGCAAGTTCAGCCGAAGGGGCTTTATATGCTGCTTCATTCGCCGCTCGAAAATCTTCTAACGAGCCGGAGCCTTTCCGTAAATTTCGCGATGCTTGAACAAGCCGTAGGTTTTTTTCAACCGGAAGGCAATCTTTTACAGTACTTATGCGCTCTTCAAGAATAGCGTCACTTAAACCTGCTTTATATCGAAAAACAGGTTCATTAACTGAACCAGCTAAAAACTTTCTTTTCTGAGATTGTTTATTTACCGCAGAAAAATAGCTATATGCGGCAATAGGAAATGGATATCGTGTAGTCATAAGCCTTCTCTATTCCGCTACAGGCAATAGGCCGTATTTTTGCAAGGCACTAAGGTGGCGCGGGTTAGAAATATCATATTTAGCAACGTCACCTTCAGATATAGCTGATGCTCCACGAGTAGCAGCTTCAAGAAAAACAGCAACGTGCCCTTCTAGATATACCTTATCTTTGAGGTACGCTCCACCCGTTCCGTCGGTTCCCTTAAGAACACGTGCAAGTAGGTCGTCCGTCTTCTTTTGCGCAGCGGCAAAGGCAGCTTCTGGCTGATCAGGTTTTAATTTAGTTTGGTACATAAGGTCGATAGTGTTTACGAAATCGTAAGTTTCAGACGAAGTCGCTGGGCGATCAGCGCCCGTACCGGATGCAAATGAAATTGCTATGTGACGACGCATAATATCGCGCCATCGAAGTAGCTTCCCGAATTCATCAAAGGTTTCATATTGTACTTCTTCGCGAACAACTGCACGGCCTTCGTTGCCTGCTTCGTAACGGTCAAGGCCCTCGCCTGCAATTGCTAACGGACCACGATGTCCATTAATACGCTCAATTTCGTGGCTACCAATTTCGTGTCCAAGGCCAAGGCCGATAAAACGCTCTAAAATCATATTGTATTCTTTAGGTCGAGAAGCGCCTGCGCTTGTCATTCCCCAAGTTGCACCACCGGCATCTACAATTGGCTTGCTTGAGCCGATGTTCTTTAGAACTTGTTGCAATATAGGGTCACCGATTTCACGGTTTACTTTGCCGGTTGGCATTTCTACGCCAGCAAGCAACAAACCATAGTAGCCAGTTTCGCGCATATGGTCTTCACGAACTTCTCCGAACGTCTTTTCCTCGGGTGCAAGTAACTCACGGTATCCACGTTTATCAGCAAGCATGTTCAATACATTCTGAGCAGCCTCAGCAGTAGCTGGGTTTTGACCCTCTTCGGCAATTAAAGTTTCAGCATCATGCGCAATCCAATCGAGTGCACCTCGATAAATGTCTTCGTCGGGCTTTCCATAGATAAATTCATTCCAACGACGGAAGTTGTTCATATCGCCCTTTGATGAAGCAATAAGAATATTCACATTTGCAATATGCTCGTTTACTTTCCATCGGTACAACTGCTTAATTTCTGGATCAAGATCTTCACGTGCAATTAATTCTTGCTTCCATTGTCGAAGCGCTGCCTGTTTAAGAGTAAAATCTTCCTCTTCGACCGGTTCAGCCACAAGGCTTGCATCTTCACCGTTGTGCCAAGCGTCGAGTACTTCGGTTTTTCGGTCACCACTTACAGTAAGTCGTTGATATACCTCTTTACCCGAGCCCAAGACAGCTTCGAGCGACCCAAATAATTCCTCGTCAATTTGAGGTTCCGTTCGCTCTGGAAGCAGTAATCCGTCACGTTCATATTTCATATCTATATTATACCTTAAATTAGCTAAAATGTCAATCTACAGCACGGCCATTGGCGAGTTCTACAAGGTAGTCTGTGTACGCCTTGAGCTTGAGGTCAGTAACGGCACCGGTTGCTAATTGAGGAGAAGAGTTCACCTCAAGAATATAGTGCTGGCCCGTTACACTATCGAACATTAAATCGACACCAGCAATTTGCAGGTTTTCAAGCTTAGCGGCACGTACGACGTCAGCCATTACGTTTTCGGCAATCGATTCGACTGGAACAACCTGCGACGAGCCTCCTTGGGAAGTATTGTTTAAGTGTGATTCGCCAGCAGCTTGCCTGTAAATTGCCAGTTTTGGTTCTCCACCAATAACAAGGATTCGATAATCCCCTTCATTAGGAATAAAAGCTTGCAGGATAAATTCGACTTCTTCATTTTCATCAAGAATTTTTAGCGCTTCATCTTTATTGTACGCAATGAAGTTTAAGCGACCTTTACGACCATTGTTGTCTTTGATAATAACTGGATATGCAAAGGGTAGTGTATCCTCGACAATCGTGCGTCGAACAATCGCAGGTTTAGCGTAGAATGAAGGGATTCCCGTCATACCGTCGTTTTGACGAATAGCTTGAGCAATAAATTTAGAATAAGGAAGTGCTTTAATTTGCGTATCAATGTACGGAATATTATGGCGTTGCAAGAAGAGTGCACAAGCACCAGCAACAGCGTGCTCACGACGAATAAATCGGAATACTACGAGGTCAAAATCACCGAGTGACCAGCCTGCTTCTTGATCGTACACTTTACTATCGTGAGCAGAGAGCTCAAGTGACAGCTGTGACATGTCGCCCATCGTTACTTCGACATTAGTATCAGCACCGATAGATTCGGTTACTTTATCGTGAAAGAAGTACCAGTTTCGGTCTGCTTCGCTTGTTCGTTGGTTTATAAGTATTAGTATTCGTTTTTTAGATTCCATAGAGCCTAGTGTATCATAAGGGGATGAAACTTATTATCCACCAGCCCTCTGTTAAAGACGGCCAAATTGTCGCCACGTACCAAGCTAATGATATCGATTATTCGCATGTATTTTCGTTTTCAGAACCAGTGCTTGAATTTGATGAAGTGAGCGATCGTTTAATTCGTTGGCTTGCTGTCGCTCATGCACCTTACCTATTCTCAATTGAGTATTTTACTGAAATTGAAACAAGTTTTTCGCTATCGCCTGAAGAAATCACCTTTTTTGAAAAGCTTGTCTATAACGGCATGGCTGAGTTCCGATATGTAAACAATATTCCTATTGCAACTCGGACAGCATTTAGTTCAGATTTGCCTGCACCGGTTTCGGCTTTACAAGTTAATCGTGAGCTAAACGGCCGCCTCCTTTTGAATGGTGGCGGGAAAGATGGCCTTACGAGTGGCTTGTTGCTTCAAACTGCCGGCCTTGATTTTACGTTGTTCCAAATTGGTTCTGGTGTTGCCCAAAGCAAAGCAGCGGATGTGCTTAAAAACCCAATGGTTCTTTTCAAACGAGAAATGGAACCATTGCGCCTTGAGGGTAAATTCCGTGGACACCGACCAACGAGCGCAGCTATCGCTATTTCAGCCCTGCTAACGGCATACATGACAGGCAAAAGAGATGTTATCGCCTCCAACGAGAACTCTGCAAACGAACCAAACCTTGAGGTTGATGGCATTGAAATTAATCACCAATATTCTAAGTCTTTCGAATTCGAAAAAGACCTTGGGGATTTACTGTTATTATTCGGCTTGCCACTTCGCTACTTCAGCCTACTGCGGCCATTTCACGAACTACAAATTGTCAAACTATTCGCACACCAACCGGTAGATGCTAGTAACTCATTTATTAGCTGCAACCACGGTTTTCGAAAAGGCTATTGGTGCAAAACATGTGCTAAATGTGCGTTTATCAGTTTGGCGTTTACTGCGGTTGCGCCAGAAACAATTGAAAACATTTTTGAAACCGATAATAGTATTGCCATTCCAGAACTAGAACGACACGTCATCGACCTTGTTTCACCCGAGCTGCAAAAACCACTCGAATGCGTAGGCACGCTTTATGAATGCCAGCTTGCAGCTAAAACAATCTTAGACCGCTCGCCAGACCTACTCTCAGACACGATGCGCGATGTATTTATCGATAAAACACGACTTATCGAGGAAGGTTCTTTAGAAGAATTTATGCGTTCGTTCAACAGTGATCACAATATACCAACAGCAGAATATGCTGCCGTATTGAAATTAACAGGTGAGATTCTCGAAACTAACGTTACAGCGTAACGTACTTGTTAGTCAGCAAGCTGAGCAAGAATTTCTTTTTGCTTCTTAGAAAGCTTCGTTGGTGTATCAACAATAATACTGACAATATGAGGGCCGCGTTTGTCACTATTCATATGCGGTACTCCATGCCCAGAAAGCTTGAAGTCGGTGCCAGATTGCGTACCTGATGGTACTTTCATACGAACGGTGCCATCAACTGTTGGAACTTCAATTTCAGTACCAAGTGCAGCGTCCACCATGCCAACATGCTCTTCGGAAAGTATAATATCACCTTCACGTGTGAACTTTTTATCAGCTTTAACCCGAATGTGTACGTAGAGGTCACCTTTTTCGCCGTCAGTAATAGCTTCACCGCGACCACTAAGGCGCATAGTCGCGCCGTCATCAATACCAGCAGGGATTTTAACCTTGATAGTTTGCTTGTGGCGTTGTGTACCGGTACCTTTACATACAGTACATTCCTTTTCAGGAACTTTTCCACGGCCGTGACATGTTTCACATGGAACGGTTTGTTGGATAGCACCAAACATAGTGTTCATGACACGTGTTTGCTGACCGGCACCGTGACAAGTAGGACATGTTTTCATATCATGGCCAGGTTCAACAGTCGTACCTTTACAGTGTTCACAGGTATCGTCAAGGTCGAGAGTCATATCGTGCTCAATACCGAAAATAGCTTCTTCAAATGTTAATTGCAGCTGAACTTCAACATCGCGGCCACGCTGAGGAGCGCGTTGGCGTTGACCGCCGCCACCGAAGAATTGGCTAAAAATATCACCTAGGCCGTCACCAAAGTCAAAGTTGCCGCTTTGGCCACCGAAGCCTTCGAATGGATTACCACCGGCCGAACCACCGCCGCTTGCACCGCCAACACCGGCATGGCCAAATTGGTCGTACCGTTGGCGTTTTTGAGCATCTTTTAATACATCGTAAGCTTCATTAAGCTCTTTAAACTTTTCTTCATTTCCACCCTCTTTATCTGGGTGATGCTGAACAGCCTCTCGTCGAAAGGCCTTTTTAATTTCATCAGCAGAGGCGGTTTTTGACACCCCTAAAACTTCATAGTAATCTCGTTTACTCATATACTACTAGTATAAAACAACTAGCACTCATATGTCTAGAGTGCTAGTTGTAGTTTTTGATGAGTTATTAAACTAAGCGGTTTTGCGCCCAGTAATAGCTTTCCAGATGAACAAGAAAACGACTGCACCAACTAGAGCAACTAAGAAGCTGCCGAAGTTGAAACCAGTAACACCCGAGCCCCCGAAGAGCCCAAAAATAAACCCACCGAGAAATGCTCCGACAATACCAACTACGATATTACCGAGCAGCCCTTGGCCCTTGTTTGTTCCTGCAATCATTGAGGCAACCCAGCCTGCAAGACCTCCAAGAACAATCCAGCCTATAATTCCTAATCCGTCCATATGCTACCCTCCTTGGTTATATTGTGCCCTTTATTATACTCCATCCTTAACACTTACGCTATTTCGTTTGCTGATATTTCGCGCTATACTGACAAAATAATGAAACCTCTTATTCGCGCTATTGGTACAATTGCCGGCCTTATCCACGCCGAATATCGGCAGCTATACAACCGTTATTTCGGTAAGATTGAACGTTTTCCTGGTAATGCACGCGAAATTTGCCAACAGATTGTCGATCGCCTTTGGTATGGAGATTTTTACCGTACTAGTTTAGGACACTATAACTTCTTCTGGATGCGTGATTTTGGAACGGTTGCGGAATCCTTAGTTAATCTCAACCAAACGACCCACGTGCACCACACTTTAAGGTGGGCTATACGACACTTTATGCGCGCCGGTACCGTTAAGTTGTGTATCGATAAAGCAGGAAACGTTTTCAACGCTCCTGGCCTTCCAAGTATTGATGCGCTACCCTGGTTGCTTCATTCGCTTGTCGTAAGTGAATACCAGTTGAATGAAGAAGAAACCAAATTCTTAAATAAAGAACTCCGCAAGTATTCGTCTATGTTTTTAGACGAGTCTGGTGATATTTTACCGAATATTGTTTTTGCCGAAATGCGCGACGCTGTGTATTACAATCGCAGCGCCTACTCAATTGCTTTGGTTGGCCGTTTGGCGGTATGTGTTGAAAAATTAAATTTGATTGATTTTCATTTTGCACCAGAACGCTATGCAGACATTCTTGTTCATAGCTATTGGACCGGCGAATATTTCCGGGCTGACCGTACTACCCAAACATTTAGCTCAGATAGTGCTTTAATTCCCTTCTTCTTAAAAATTGTTAACGACTCGGTTATGGTGGGTAAAACTTTAGATTATATTCATAAAAAAGAGCTTAATAAGCCATATCCTTTAAAGTATGGCGAGATTCCAGAGAAGCCACTTCGTTACCGGTTTGGAATGGGTCCGTTTTCAATGCCAAACTATACCGAAACAAGTATCTGGACCTGGCATGCGACATACTACCTCCACCTTTTGAAGCGCTACAAACGCAATGAATACGTTGAGCAGTACAAAAAATTCAGTGAGCTTATCGAACGCCACGGTAGCTACCCAGAGCTACTTGCACCAGATGGTTCGTGGTACTATGCAAAATTCTATCGCGGTGACCCTGGGATGATTTGGGCTGCGCTATTCCTCGAACTACCTGAAAAATAAAAAGTTAAACCCCCTCCAAAAAAGAGGGGGTTTAAAGTTAAGGCAGTTCTACGTTCTGTTCGGCCCAAGCGAGTATTTCTAACGTAGCCGTTTGAGCAGCCAGGTTAACCTTCGTAGGTCGGTCACCGTGCCACCACTGCGTCCAAAACGGCTCGTTCGGGTTCAGACATTCCAAGCAGTCCAGGTGACGCAGCTTGCCGTCAATGAACTTCTCATTACGCTCGGTGTACACTTTCGTATAGCCCGAGCGTGACAGAGCCTTCAAGCTACCACCATTCCCTTGAATTACCGCCGACATAATCCGGTACAACCCCATGTGCTGAAATGCGTACCAAGTGCGAGCCTTATGAGCCGCGCTGGCGATACCTTTCCCCCAATACTCCTTACGGAAAATAATTGATCCGCTGGTTGCCTGGTGAATGTGACCGATTTTTATATCATCGAGTGACGAAATACCAATTAAGGTACGTTTGTCGCCTTCAATAAGCCAGATACCCCACACGAGAGTACTTTTGTCGCCACGAAGCTTGTCGAAGTAAGAAATCTCATCTTCTAAAACCGGTGCGTTGTGGCTGCTTGTGTACTTGCGTACCTCAAACTGCTGCATACCCGGGTTAACAAACTCAGCCATACTCTCTTTTGTAAGAGGGGCGAGTTCAATCGAGAGACTTCCTACGACGAATCGCATAATAGAACCAAATGACATAGTCCTGTCCTTTCCTTTAGTATTTTATTTGGCCTCGGAATTTCGAGACCAGATGAGCCTCCAAGTTTATAAGAAAAAAGTCTCCGATACTTGGAGACTTATCTTGAATCGTAATATATGTTTAATTAAGAGTTGAGATAAGTCATATCACTAATAGTGCCGCCGAGCATTGTTTTGCCTGGGACATTATTTTTCTTAGAGCGATATGAATTAAAACTGTTCATAAACGTAGCATAAACTATTATTTTAATTTTTGCAAATAAAAAATAGCCGGCATTCCTACCGGCTACTTTTATTGGGAGGTTTTTTACTTCTCTTCTTTTTTCTCGTCTACAACTTCGCCTTCAACAGCTTCGTCAGATTTTGAGTCTTCACCGTCTTCAGACGCAGGTGCTTCATCTTTAGCGGCTTGCTCGTACATCTTTGCTCCAACAGGCATAATAGCGTCGCTAAGGGCCTTAGTTGCAGCTTCAAGCTCTTCTTTATCAGTAGAGTCTTTGTGCTTCTTAGCTTCCTCTACAGCGTCTGCAATAACCTTTTTGTCTTCATCAGAGATTTTGTCTTTGAATTCGTCAGGCATTTTTTCAGCTTGGTAGATTGTGTTTTCAAGACTATTGCGCGCATCGACAGATTCACGCTTCTTTTTGTCTTCTTCGGCGTGAGCTTCAGCATCTTTTTGTGCCTTCTCGATATCGTCCTTACTTAGGTTTCCGCTGTCTTGGATGGTAATAGATTGCTCTTTACCAGTTCCCTTATCTTTAGCGGTAACGTTCAAGATACCGTTCGCGTCGAGGTTAAAGGTAACTTCGATTTGTGGCACACCGCGAGGCGCAGGTGCAATACCATCAAGCACAAAACGTCCAAGTGACTTGTTGTCACTCGCCATTTCGCGTTCACCTTGAAGTACGTGAATCTCTACTTGGTTCTGGTTATCAGCAGCGGTTGAAAATGTTTCACTCTTACTTGTAGGAATAGTTGTGTTTCGCTCGATGAGCTTTGTTGAAACACTACCCATAGTTTCGATACCGAGGCTTAGTGGAGTAACGTCGAGGAGGAGAACGTCTTTCACGTCACCGGCAAGCACACCACCTTGAATTGCAGCACCAATTGCTACAACTTCGTCAGGGTTAACACCCTTAAGCGGTTCTTTACCGAAGATAGATTTAACTTTTTCAACGACAGCCGGCATACGAGTCATACCACCAACAAGAACGATTTCATTGATTTCGCTTGCCTTGAGGCCAGCATCTTTCAATGCTTTTTCTACAGGTTCAGCAAGGCGGTCGATGAGGTCTTTTACGAGCTCTTCAAGTGCAGCGCGAGTAAGCTTGTACTCGAAGTGCTTTGGACCATCAGCATCGGCCGTAATGAATGGGAGGTTTACGTCGTACTCTGTAGTAGATGAAAGTTCTTTCTTAGCTTTTTCAGCTTCGTCCTTTAGACGTTGCATTGCAGCGTTGTCACCCTTAAGGTCAATTCCAGCCTCTTTCTTGAATGCATCAAGGAAGTGGTTAACAATACGGTTATCGAAGTCTTCACCACCAAGGTGAGTGTCACCGTTAGTGCTCTTTACTTCAAATACACCGTCACCAAGTTCAAGGACTGATACGTCGAATGTACCACCACCAAGGTCAAATACGGCAATTTTCTCTTCTTTTTTGCTTTCAAGACCGTACGCTAACGCAGCTGCGGTTGGCTCGTTAATAATACGCTTCACTTCAAGACCAGCAATTTTACCAGCGTCTTTAGTAGCTTGCCTTTGCGAGTCATCGAAGTACGCAGGAACTGTAATAACAGCTTCGGTGACTTTTTCGCCTAGGAATGCTTCAGCATCTGCCTTTAGCTTAGAAAGGATCATTGCTGATACTTCTTCTGGTGAGTAGTCTTTATCGCCTAAACGAACGGTAACGCCGTCGCCTTTTTTACCAATTTCGTATGGCATAATGTCGAGGTCTTTTTGGACTTCTTTATCGCCAAACTTACGACCAATAAGTCGCTTTACACCATAGATAGTGTTTTTAGCGTTTGTTACACGTTGACGTTGTGCAACTTGCCCGACCAGGCGTTCACCTGATTTGTTGATAGCAACAACGCTTGGTGTTGTACGGTTACCTTCGGCGTTTGCAATAACTTCTGGTTTACCTGCAACCATGTATGCCACGGCGCTGTTGGTTGTACCAAGGTCGATTCCAATGATTTTACCCATATTATATTCTCCTATTTATCAAAAATTCTTTATATCTATTATACATATATTCTAGCACTCTCGCTTGGAGATTGCCAAGTACTCTTATTATAAATAAGTTAGCACTCTCATGTCAAGAGTGCTAACTAACTATTTTTATCGATTTGTTTGAGATGATATACTAGTGTTACTACATAAGGAAATATATATGCAACCAACAAATGACCCATCTACTACACCAACTCCAACACCTGTTGAGCCTCAGGCACCGGTCACCCAGCCTACTAACGTTCCCCAGCCGGCACAATCTACGGAAGTTATGAACGGTATGAGCGCCCCAACAAAAGAAAACCTTAAATCAAAAAAGATGTTCGGTTATATTTTCACAATCGCAAGCATTGTCATCTTCTTAGTGGCCTTTTCTTTTGGCTACGTATTTGGTGCACTTGCACTACTCGCAGCAATTGGCTTACTTTACGGCATAAAGACCAAAACTACGCCAGTAATTGTACTAGGTGTTATTGGCCTATTATTAAACTTTGGTTTCTATACCGTTTCCGTATTTAGCAACCTTTAAGGTTGCTAAATACTAGCTACTACATAGACATAGCTACTGCGTAGATAATTGCACCGACGAGAATAACGCCGCTTATAATCAGCCCCCATTTGACTGCCCACGACCAGCCCATGACTGCAACGTTAACAGCATTTTGTTTAAGCTTGTCCGTCCATACATTAATACCAGAATTTTTAGTTTCCTGGTAAGCAAACGCTAGTCCAACACCACCAAAACCCATTTTTCCTGCTGCAGTTTGAGAAAATTGGGTGTTATATTTCTTATCACCAATATGGAAGGTTAGCATTACCATTGAACCGGTTACTTTCGTAATGCCACTTAATGGCGTATCGAATATAACACTAGTTGCTTGTTTTGTATCAAAATCCATTTCAAATAACCTAATATGGTTATCAAGGCTCCACTCTAGAAGAGCTGGTTTTGCCCCTACTATAGTTATACCTGGAAGGTAATCTACAATCGCCTGCAAAGGTGCAGTTGTCGTAGTGTCGATTGTCGGTGTTGCTTGGGTTGAGGGGGTTTGTTCCATACTTCTATCATATCAGAAAAATAGATATTGATTTTTGCTATAAACAGGACTATTATCAAAAAGTCTTACTGAACTTATTCCAAACAAATACAGCCAGCAAGAAGTGAATCCGCTTGAGAGAAATCTCGTGGCGGCTTTTTTATTTTCAGGGAAGGAACCCATGTCACCCGCAAAAACAGCTTCTCCGGTCCTTTCGACTGAGGAGCAAAAAGCTTCGCCTAGCGACAGCCTAGCCCCTAAAGAGAAATCTCAAGAGGTGAAGGATGTTGAGCGTGACTTTGCTATTGCACGGTCACACCAGAGGAATGGCATGTACGAACTCGTTGTCACACCGGAATCGCGCGTTATACGTCGAGCCGACAAAGCAACAGCTCGTGCCGACATTGACGGCTTTAGCTGCGCCGCAGCGAGAGCGCTTACTCGGCTTTACGAACAGCACTGCCCCACTGATGCCAAGGTCAGAACCATCGTCGAAAAGCCACTAGCATCTCCGCTCGACGAGAAGCAAGAAGATACTTACCTGCTCCGCGTACGTTTCACGTTCACGCAGAGTACGAAAAAAGGTCACCGTTTCTTTAATTTTTAGAAACACTGTCCTAGGGGGTATTTCGCGGTCAGACAAGGAGCCTTCCCTGTCTGATCCTAAGGTCATTTATATAAATGGGTTTAGGATCAGATGTAATATAAAAATCCCCGTTTAATGCGGGGATTTTTATATTACGTATCGTCGCGCATATCCTTGATTGGACTGCGCCTTGCGCCAAGCAAAATCGGTATAATCGATGCAATTAGTCCCGATAGTAAGATAATTCCAACAATCGCCAATAGGTATATCGAGTTCAAGCTAAACAAGTGGAATTCTTTTGTTGAATCGGATGCCGCATACGCTAAGCGTGCACCAAGCGTTGCATCGTGCCAGAACCATAGTTCCACACCTAAGGCGAGAACAACGGCCAGAACGGCTGCAAATAGCACTGCACGAAGCGAAAGCAGCAACGCATACATACCGTAAATAGCACCAATGTCACTGCGCTTCGCACCAATCGCCCTAAAGACTGCACTCTCACGGCGCCCTTCGGCTACCGTTCGCCCAATCATACTCCCAAGAATAATAATTGCGACAGTTCCCACAATCAAGAATACCCATACGAGTATTTGCTCAAAGGTCCTGCGGAGCTCGTCGACAATCAGTACACCACTACCGAACGGAGTAACGAATGTATCGCCCGACGAGAAGCCACCAATTGTACCACCGGTTTTTTCCATTAAAGCACGGGCTTGGGTTTTATCGCCAAACTCAACAAAGTAGCTTTCTGGCATGTAATACCCAAAGCTATTGCTACTGTTCGCAGTAGGCTCAAACACAGCAGCAGGCCGATATTCTGCCGGTACTTTCGCTAACAAATCGGCTGGTATTGTTAAACTATTATACCCAAGCCAAGAACCAAGTAACCCTTGAACTATAGCACTTACCGATGCCTCCGTTGATAAGCCACCAACATCATTCGAAATGCCAACGCCTTGCAAAGTAATCTTCTGCTGCATGGGCTCGCCTACGTACGTTCCAATTTCTTTTTCAAAAAGAACTTGGTTAGCATCCTGCTTCTTTTCGGCTGCAGTTCGCTTATCACTTGCAACTACCGTCGCACCGCAGTCACCTTCTTCTGGTACTGTGTAAAGTAGATGCGGCTTAACATATTCTTTATTATTCACATTACGTGCGATTTCCGCTTCCTGAATAACAGCCTGCGACAAGATTGATTGCGACGCTTCGTTACGATAACAGTACGAAACAACTGCTTCGCTAATGCGAGAACGTATTTCATTTAATCGATTGAGCTTTTCGGCTGTTGGCGTTTTACTTGGTAGCGGTTTATACCCAAGTAGCTTTTCGGCTGTTGAGTATGGTAAGACTGCAGGAATCCTACCTTTCGATGCATCGAAGTTTTTATCAGTTACGAATGGCTTTGTAAGCGATGCTTCAATCACAGACAGTGTCGGAGAGTCATTCGACTGGCTCCATATTTGCTGACGAGTCATACCAGCCTGTTTTAAAGACTCTTTTCCATCTTTCATATAGACGAGTGCGCCGTTCGAAGGTGCAAGCGTTGAGCTTAAACCAAGCACTTTAGCTGACGAGTATGGCTGAATGTAGGCGTTGATATCAAATGGCACATGCGCTGCAGTACGTTTCGCATTAGCAATGTCTTGTACTGCCGTACTGCTTAACCCTGAATCAGTAATGACTTTTTGTTTTGTTACAGGGTCAATGCCAATGGGCGACAGATCGTACGTAGCAGCGTCGTAAGCTACCGAAAACTTCTTGGCTGCTGCTTGTTTCTTCGCAATCATTGCCTTATAGCTGGCTTCTACTTCATTAACGAACGCTACATCGTTCATGTGCTCATATTCGTTAAACCCACTGTCTTGTGGGATACGAGTAGCAGTTACAACCGTTCTGTTATTCAAGCCTTCGTCACTAAAACGGTCGACACTGTCAAATACACCCTGGGCAATAATAATAACTGAGGCAATTAACCCGAACAAAAGCCCTGCTACAGCAATAGCAATACCAGTACGAATCTTGTGCGTGCGCAGTTTAGTATATGCGAGCGTCGTTGCATCTATAAAACGTATCATTCTGCCAACCTTCCGTCGGTTACGCGTATTTCACGGTCAGCACGCTCGGCAATTTCCGGGTCGTGTGTCACGATAACAATAGTTGTGCCTAGTTCGCGACGAATCGTATCGAACAACTCAATAATAGCAGCGCCGTTAACACTATCCAGGTTACCGGTAGGTTCGTCAGCAAGAATAATCTTCGGCTGGTTCAATAGCGCACGCGCAATTGCAGCACGCTGCATTTGGCCACCCGATAGTTCTTTTGGATAGTGTTTTAACCTATCAGCTAGGCCCACTTTATTCGTTAACTCAAACACCCGTGCTTCACGATCGCGATGTTTTGTACGTGCGAACATACCCGGTACTTCAAGGTTTCGATTAAGCCGAAGGAATGGCTGAAGATAAAAGAACTGAAATACGAACCCAACGGTTTGTTGGCGGAAAACAGATAATTTACCATCGGATAATTTAGCGAGATTTGTATCACCGTACATAACTTCGCCAGTTGTCGGCTTGTCTAGCCCACCCATAATTTGCAGCAGGGTGCTTTTACCTGAGCCACTTGCACCCGTTATAGCTACGAATTCACCCTCGTGAATATCCAGCGACACACCCTTTAACACCATTAGTTTTTGGCGGCCTAATTTATAGGTCTTCGTTAAGTTTTTAACAGAAAGAAGCACCGGACCTAATGGCTCGGTGCTTACTTTTTTTTGTTTAACCTTAGCCGCATAGGCACGAACAGCTTGCGCTGCTGAACTTGGGTCATTGTCAAAAGCATCTAAGAGGCTTCGAATTGCCTCAAGCTTTGTTGATTCTAAACCACCACCCTTTATCATATCTAACCAAAGTATAACATGAGCGTTACGGCCCGAATAGTGGTGTTTACTGGCGCGTAACTTTAACCATAGCGTGGCGAATAACGCGACCACCAAGTGTATAACCTGATTGAAGCTCTTCAGCTATAACTTCTTTATCGCCAGCTGCATCTTCGTCAAATTGAATGGCTTCATGGAATTCAGGGTCGAATTCAGTGCCTGGTTTTGCGTCAATACGAGCAACGTTCAAACCCTCGAGAGATTTATCGAGGTGCTTCACCAAACCAGCGACCCCTTGAACCCACGTGTTATCTTTGAGCTCCTCGGGAGTGTAGGTAATTGCCCGTTCAATGTTATCGATAACAGGAAGAAGTTTTAGCACCGCAGAAGATGCACCAGCATCACGAGCTGCTTGCTTCTCGGCATCTACGCGCTTGCGATAGTTTTCGAAATCAGCACGAGTGCGCTGAAGGTCGAGGGTAAGATCAATAATTTCTTCGTCGCGGTCGTCTACGATATCCATAGGTTCTTCAGCGGGAGTTTCATCTTGCTTTGGGTTTGGAATTGGGTTTTGGGTTGATTTCGGCATAATAATTATCCTTTCTTAAGTTTCAATTTAGATGTTCGCCTTGCTTCCTCTCTTGCGAGTCGCTTCTTCTTGTCATCCGGCCATTCGTATCGAATACCTGGCTTTGAAAACATGAAGTTGTAACCATAAAACAGTATTCCGGCAAGCAAAGCGACTGGCAGAATCAGCCATATCGGCCAGTTCGCGATAAAATGCCCAATCCACTCGGCCATTCTATAGCGTTTCCTCTAACATCGCTCCAGTGTGACGCACCAGGCGCATGACCTTATCGTAACTTTGGCGAGTTGGGCCAAGCACACCAATATAACTATTATCGCTATATGGTGAACGGAAGCGGCTAATAATAAGCGTTGCACCACTTGCCTTGCCTATTGGGTTCTCAGAACCGATGTACACATTTAACGGTTCATTGGGAGCTGCTTCACGGAGCCAAGGCTCAAGGTTATCGAGAAGGCGTGCAACAGCCTGTGCGTGATTACCGTTCAGGAACTCTGGTTGAGAGAACAAGTTACCAATACCGCTAAGGTACAGCTCGTCACCGATTGTCGCAAGACCTAGATTTTGCGTTAAATCGACAAGGCTATCAACTGCACTGCGAATCGCTCGGTCAGCTCGGTCACCGTGTGTGTTTACACGGGCGTCAATCGCTCTCGCACTGCGATCGGGAAGCTGCGGCGTTTCGGCGTGTGCTTCGTTTAAACTATTTACGTAAAAACGATAGCCGGTGTCGGTCGGTACCCGGCCAGCACTGGTGTGAGGTTGAACAATAAAGCCCATCTCTTCTAGTTTTGCCATTTCGCTACGGATTGTCGCGCTTGAAACACCAAATAATTTGGCAAGCATTACACTTCCAACAGGAGCAGCAATTTCAGCATGCTGCTCGATGATAGCGGCGAGAATAAGTCGTTGGCGATCGGTCATGTATTTATTTTAGCGTGTATTAGCACTCGCTGTCAATGAGTGCCAATATTATTTGTGGCTATCAAGGAAACTTTGAGTCGCAGCGTGCAGCTCAACCGCGAGGGCTAATGCTTTTTCTCGATACTCCGGCTTTTTATATTCGCCTGAGATAATAATTTCAGCCGTATCAAGAACCTCGGTGTTAATAACTGGAAAGAAGTTATTATTTTCGATCGGTTTTTGATATTCAATAAGTGCAGTTTTAAAACGACGGACCTTTTGCTCTAAGTCCATGTCGCCACGACCATCGATGCGTTGCTCCCAGATTTCGAAACTAGGTGGTAAAAGAAGAACACATTCAAAGCCTGGTGCTTCTTCCATAAAAGCTTCCATTCCCTGTACATCAATTTCAAGGATTGGCGTACGCCCACTTTTCACAACTCGTTCATAAGAAGCAATGCTTGTTCCGTAAAGCGTATCGCCATGAACCAACTTAGCTTCCATATAGGCAGCTTGGTTTAATTTAAGAAGTGCGGTTTCGTCGTCGATAAACCAGTAGTGAACGCCGCTCACTTCGTATCCATTACCAAATACACGTGGCTTACGAGTGGTGTCAGAAACAACCGGCACATAGTTACCAGAGTGAGTAAGGTGCTGAGCCATTGTACCCTTACCCGCACCAGTAGGCCCGGTGATATTTAAAGAAGGATGCTCAAGTAAAAGTCTTCGGGCTACTTCAGGCATTTTGTAGGTAGTGACGGCTTGTTCGAGCGGATTCATATTTAAGTATTGTAACAGAACTTAGTCCCGCTTCAACATCACCATAAATGCTTCTGAAGGAATATCTACCTTACCAAAGCGTTTCATACGTTTTTTACCCTTAGCTTGCTTTGCGAGGACTTTCTTTTTACGAGAAACATCACCACCATATAGGCCAGTTGTGACATCTTTACGATATGCGCTCAAATCTTCACGGGCAATAAACTTTCCACCGATACCAGCTTGCAATGCGACTTGGAAGTTTTGGCGTGGAATAACTTCTTTAAGTTTTTTCGTAATTTCACGGCCAAGGCTTTGCGCTTCAGAGCGGTGAGCCATAACACTTAAAGCGTCCACCATATTTCCAGCAACGTAAAAATCAATACGAACTAAATCGTCTTCACGGTATTCATCGAGTTCGTAATTGAACGAACCGTACCCGCTTGTGACGGATTTTAACTGGTCGTAGAAATCGGTAAGCAAGTTTGCAAGTGGCGCTTCAAAGCTAATAAGTGCGCGTTCATCAATGTAGCTAAGGTTCGACTGCATTCCGCGTTTTGAAATAATCAGTTGCAGCACTGCACCAATGTATTTTTGCGGTACAATAATTTCACCCTTAATCCAAGGTTCGCTAATACTTTTAATTCGGCTGACGTCCGGTAGATTGCTCGCACTTTTAATATCGAGTTCTTCGCCATTACTTAGTACAATTTGATAGTCAGTTGAGGGGTTTGTAATAACCAAATCCAGGTCGTACTCACGTTCAAGCCGTTCACGAATAATATCAAGGTGCAATAAACCAAGGAAACCGATACGCACGCCAAAACCAAGCACTGGTGAGTTTTCGGGTTCAAACTGCAACGCAGAGTCGCTAAGGCTCAGTCGTTCAACGGCATCTTTAAGGTCTTGATAATCATCGTTGCTTACAGGGAAGAAACCAGCGTACACAAATGGCTTAACTAACTTGTAGCCAGGTAGTGCTTCGGTTGCAAGATTTCGACTGACTGTAACTGTATCACCCACACGTGCATCGCGGGTTGTACGAAGGTTAGTAACAATGTAACCAATTTCACCAGATGATAATTCAGCCTTTGCGCTCATAGCTGGGTTCAGCGAACCGACTTCTAAAGCAATGCCGCTTGCACCGGTTGCGAGCATGTTAATTGCATCTGCTTTTTTAATTTTGCCATCAATAACACGAACATACAAAATTACCCCGCGGTAATCATCGTAGTAGCTGTCAAAAATAAGCGCACGGGTTGGAGCTTCTGGTTGACCTGTTGGTGCATCGATTTTTTCGACCACAGCATCAAGCACATCCGCAACACCTTCACCAGTTTTAGCGCTAATGAGAATAATGTCTTCGAGCTTACAGCCGAGTAAGTTCATAACTTCAGCACTCACCCGTGGAACATCGGCAGCTGGGAGGTCAATCTTATTTAGTACTGGAATAATAGTTAGGTCGGAAGCCATAGCCAAGTATACATTCGCAAGAGTTTGGGCTTGAATACCCTGCGAAGCATCCACAACAAGTACGGCACCTTCACACGCTTGAAGGCTGCGGGAAACCTCGTAACTAAAGTCAACGTGACCAGGTGTATCAATCAAGTTAAGCTCGTATTCTTTGTAGTTCATGCGAACCGGCGCAAGCTTAATAGTAATTCCCTTTTCACGTTCCAAGTCCATGCTATCAAGAAGTTGTGATTTCATATCACGCTTTAATACAGTGCCGGTTACCTCAAGCATACGGTCGGCAAGAGTCGACTTCCCATGATCAATATGGGCGATGATACAAAAATTACGAATGTTTGGTTGGTTCATCTTCTACTTTCGGTGCTTTATAAAAAAATTTAACAATGCGATTAATTACTGGTGTTGCTTCAGGCAATTTGAAAAGCCAACAGAATAGTAAGTATGACAGACCGGATGCGGCTGTGACAAGGCCAAACTTCGGGAAGGTCGCCCAGAAGCTCTCGTCGTCGGCACCAAGTGGAAACAGATTTAACGTTATATACGTAACAATTGCCATGAAACCAGCAGCACTTGCCATGCGCACAATAGCGTTTATAAACGACCTATCGAACAACCCTTCAATGCGCCGTGACATGACGTAAAAGAGGATCGAAACCTCAACTGCCGATACGATAACTGCCGCCCAGGCAAGCCCGTGCACACCCATACCAAGGCCTAAGGTAAACCAAACCGCAAGGGTAATGTTTAGACCAATAGTGAACAGTGAAATGTATAACGGAGTCTTGGTATCTTGGTGTGCATAAAAACTACGAGCCGAGATGAAGTATACCGAACGGAACAAAATCGAGATTGCAAGAATAGAGAAAATGCTCGCCATGTAAGGGTCACCACCGTTGACGATAAAGTTCACAATATACCCACGAGCCAGCACTGCGACTACTGTTACAGGCAACGCTAACCAGATAATTACTCGAAGTACGGTTTGTAACTCGCTCCTAAATAAATCTGGGCGACCTTCGGCCAAACGTTCGGTCATTTTCGGGAAAGCGGCAGTACTAATTGTCACACCAATAAGGTTAATTGGCATGTACGCCAATGTTGAAGCTTGTTGGTAGGCGTTTACACTACCGGCAATCATTCGGGATGCCAAGTTAGTTTCAACAATACTATTTACGTAATCAATCCCCTGGTCAAGTGAGCGTGGCGGAAGCAGACGAAGCACCTGTCGAAAGCCTTTGTTTTTCCAGTAAATCTTAAAGCGGTAATCGTAGCCCATGCCGTATAGACCTAGTGCACTGATAATAAGCTGCAGCATTGCTCCAAGCACTACACCGAGTGCAACACCCATAATTCCACCTTCGAAAGCCTGCCAACCGAAAATATTAATTCCGTTTGTGAAGAAAACCAGTCCAATAATAATACCGATATTGTAAACAACTGGTGCCATAGCAAAGAAAGCAAAGCGCCCCACTGCTTGTTGCATACTCGTAATAACTGTTGCAACTGCAAAGAGGAATGGACTCACCGCAATAACGCGCATCATACTTATTGCCAGCGACTGGCTTGATTCGCTAAGCCCCGGACCAACAACAAATCGAACAAGTGGCTCAGCGAAAATTATAATTAATATACTGGCAACTAACGTAGCAATTGCCATGAGGTTCATAACACTTGTTGAAAGTTCCCAAGCCGATTTTTTGTTGCCCTTGCTGAGGCGCTGGTTAAAAACCGGAATAAAACTCACACTCAAAGCACCGGATACCAGAATAATAAACATGAAGTCTGGAACCGAGAAAGCGACCCTATAGGCATCGGCGCCATCTGCATATGTTAAGTAATACGTGCTGTTGAAAATACGATCACGAAACAGCCCAAGCAAGCTTGCAACCAAAGATGAGGCCGCAAGCAAAGATGCCGCTAGTTTGAGCGGCAGCTTTTTGTTTGCTTTAGATATCGTAGAGCGAAAGTTAATCATTCAACTTGCGAGCGCTGCACCTTAATACTGTGCAGCCTCCTTAGGTAGTTTTGCGTCTTTCAAGATTTCGTTTACACGAACCTCTTCAACGGTTTCTTCTTCAAGAAGTGCTTCTGCAAGCTTATCAAGGCTTTTGCGGTTGCTGTTAATAACAACTTCAGCACGGTGCGCAGCTTCTTTAATGAGCTCAGCAACTTCAGCATCAATTTCACGAGCAGTATCATCGCTATAAGGGCGTTCGTGGGTCATTTTATCGAATACCATTCCACCGTTGTCTTCGTGGAACACTTGGTCGCGAAGTTTTGTACCCATACCCTGTTCGATAATCATGTCGCGAGCAATTTCAGTTGCTTTGCGAAGGTCTGAGCCAGCACCGGTTGTAACACGGTTTTCGCCGTAGACAATTTTCTCTGCAATACGACCACCAAGTGCACGAGCCAAAATGTCCTTGAACTCAATGATACTTGTGTAGCTGCGATCTTCAGGTGGCAAGAACCATGTAACGCCGCCAGTACCACCACGTGGGATAATAGTCACCTTGTGAACTGGGTCGCTATCAGGTAGGATGTGCCCGACAATTGCGTGACCAGCTTCGTGGTATGCAGTCATTCGCTTTTCTTCGTCGTTCATAACCTTAGTTTTACGTTCTGGACCAATAGCAACTTTTTCGAATGCTTCAGTAAGGTCAGCATTTGAGATTTTCTTGCCATTACGGCGAGCAGCAATAATTGCCGCTTCGTTCGCAATGTTTGCAAGGTCAGCACCAGATGAACCGGCAGTCTTTGCGGCAAGTGAATCAAGCTTCACAGTTTCGTCGACTGGTTTAGTTTTAAAGTGAACCTTTAGAATAGCTTCTCGGTCGCGGCGCTCTGGAAGCATTATGTTCGTACGACGGTCAAAACGACCTGGTCGTAGCAATGCTGGGTCAAGAACATCTTGACGGTTTGTTGCAGCAAGAACAATAACGTTCGTTCCAGTTTCGAAACCATCCATCTCAACAAGAATCTGGTTAAGAGTTTGTTCACGTTCGTCGTGTCCACCACCCATACCGCTACCGCGGCGACGGCCAACTGCATCAATTTCGTCAATGAAGATGATTGCTGGAGAGTTCTTCTTTGCTTTCGCAAAAAGGTCGCGTACACGTGAGGCACCAACACCAACAAACATTTCTACGAATTCTGAACCACTAATACTGAAGAATGGAACATTTGCTTCACCGGCAACAGCACGGGCAAGCATAGTTTTACCGGTACCAGGGCTACCGACAAGCAGAACACCCTTTGGAATTTTCGCGCCAAGTGCTTCGTACTTTTTAGGGTGCTTTAGGAAGTCTACAACTTCTTCAAGGTCTTGCTTAGCAGAATCATTACCAGCAATGTCATCGAAGACGACTTTCTTTTTGTCATCACCGTACAGGATAGCTTTAGACTTACCAAAACCAAGTGCTTGGTTATTTTGGCCTTGTGCTTGTCGCATCATAAATAGGAAGAATGCTGCAATAAGAAGTACCGGGATGATAATAATCGCCAAGTTCCAAAGAACATCACCTGTTGAAGATGGTGGCAAAATAGTAACTTGCGTTTTAGCATCCGTTTTTAGACCTTGTTCGTAAATACTACTTGAAGGATCTTTTGTAGAACGTTCGGTTGGAACATCGCTACCTTCCGGAGTAATTTTTAGGTCACTGCCTTGGATTTCAATTTTAGTGATCTCACCAGCATTTGCACGTTGAGTCACTTCAGAAAGTGCAACTTCCTTAAGCGTATCGTGTGTATTAGTGAGTGTGTATATAAGCACAGCTCCAAAAACGATGACTATCCAGAAGATTGTAAGTCGGAGTACTGTACTTGGTTTTTTCTTTGGTGATTGGGGCTTTACTGCCATAGCGAATTATTTTTCCTTTCGGCATTCTAAGAAACGTAGGTATATCTATATAATTCTATCAGTTACAGGCTAAAAGTGCGAGTACTGAAAGTCATTTTTACCCCTGAACCTGCTTCGTACCGGCTACCAGCAGCAGCAGTCTTCACAGCTAAAAGGCTCCGTAACAACTGAGGCCGCGTAAGTGCACCCCTGGTAATGAACCGCAAACACTCCAAAGCGGCCGTCTGTGGAATGTGCGTTAACAGATACCGGCTATATTCCGGGCCGCTACCAATAAGTTGCATTGTTTCTTTTTCAATGTCCTGTCGTAACTGTTTTTGGTGTTCGTGAAGAGCCCGAAGTTGACGCTTTGTGTCGTGCGTAATGTTAGTAGTTTTGCGCCGTACTCGATTACGTAAATACGCATCGCTCGCATTAGTACTGTCTTCATGCCATAGAAGTCCATTCGCCTGGGCATACTTAATGAGTTGTTCTTTAGGAGTATCTATCAGGGGTCGTAAGATATCGGAATCAAGTACAGCTAAGCCGCGCCAGCCTGTACCGCGCTTTAAATTAATAGCAACCGTTTCCACCAAGTCATCAAGGTGGTGCGCAGTAACAATTCGCGCGCTGTGTTGAAACGCTAATTCGCGCAAAAACGCATAGCGACGTTCGCGAGCCAAGGCTTCGCTGGCAGTTTTGCCCAATTCTTCCCGCTTCACTGCATACGTTAACCCATATTTAGATGCGAGGGTTGTTACAAAACGAGCGTCATCGGCAGAATCATCACGGATACCGTGGTCGAAATGAGCCACAATTAACTCGTGTCCAATCGCTTTTCGCATCATATCCAGCAAGACAACTGAATCGACTCCCCCACTCACCGCAACGATATATTTCATTAATACTAGTATACCTCGCAGGAACGACTTGGTATAATTATTTCTGTGTCTGAAATAAAGAAAAAAACATCAAGCCGAATTTTAACATTCGACATAATGCGTGGCTACTTTCTTAGCGTCATCCTTCTTAACCATCTTCAGTATTATCCGAGCGGTTTAGATATTTTCACAGGCAGAGGGATGCTTTATGCCTCTACCGCCGAAGGGTTCTTCGCAGTATCCGGAATTGTTCTTGGTATCATTCGCGGCCGCAAGCTTATTGATGCTCCTTTTAAAAAGGCGGCGGCGATGCTTTGGAAGCGAAGTTTCCAACTATACCTAACAAGTATTGTTCTTACCCTATTGTTTACTTTCATAGGCTGGTTATTTATTGGTGCTGATGGCCTAAAGTATGGCATTTATTCAAACTGGAATAATATCGGTGAACTTCTATGGAAAACGATCGCCCTGCAGTACACCTACGGCTGGGCAGATTTCTTACGTTTCTACGCAATATTCCTGTTCTTTGCCCCGGCTGCTTTGTGGCTTCTAAGGAAAGGTTACTGGTATGTTCTTGGGGCTGCTAGCTTAGGTGTATGGTTTCTTTTCCCTTACAGCCCGCTACCCCCAGAAATGTCACAACCATTTAGCTGGCAGGTTATCTTCTTCGCAAGTTTCGCTATCGGTTATTACTGGCCGACGCTTACTGGACTTTGGCATAAACTTTCGAGGAAGGTTCAAAAAGGTATTGGTATCAGCCTAGTATCAACAGCCACTATCACTATTCTTGCATCCATAGTTCTAGTATTCGGCTACAAACTCGGGAATCCACTTGGCGACCAGCTTACCGCCATACACCACATTGTTGAAGAATTCTTTAATAAAGACAGAATGCCATTTACTCGCATACTGCTTGGTACTGTCTGGTTCTGGGCAATCTTCCTCGTGTTAAGAAAGAACGAAGCATTTATCTTAAGAAAAGTCGGCTGGTTCTTTTTGCCTCTTGGCGAAAATTCACTATATGTATATACGATTGAATCGTTTATTGTATTCTTCGCTCACCTGTTTATCCTTAAACCAGGCGGTTCGAACTTCCTACTAATAAACTTAGCGCTATCACTAGCAGCACTCGGCCTTATATACCTAGCAGTTCGCACCAAATTCTTAATGAAGATTATTCCCCGCTAATACGGTACTGAGTTGCGCGGTAAAGCGAATTGTCAGTAAGTGGGTCATAGTAAGAAACAGTCTGCAACTTAACCCATGAATCGCTGTATGGCGGAATATCACCTGAGTCAGCTTGGCCGATATACCAAATAACCGGGTTTTCTTTCGCAAAAGCTTTAATATCTTTAATCTTGTGAAGGTCGTTGTCTTTCAGCATATCTAACGAACCGAAAATATATTCGACGCTTGCATCAATAAAGTACACAGGATGTTCATTTGTAGAATATGGAACAGATTCGTAAAAGTTCCACGGTGTGTTGGCAATAATCGGTTCGCCCGGTTGAGCCTTTTCGTTAATTGCCTCTATTACATCGCGTGTCACGATGTGATAGTTGGTGTTCTTATTATAATTTCCGTATTTGTATACATTTGTAATACCGAAAATCATCATGCCAGCAATAAGCAGAATTGGAAGCGCTCGGAAAATTGGACGCCATTTTTTAGTACCAACAACCAATACGACAGCCATGAATACCATCAAAGCAATAATAGCCGGAATAAGGTAACGGTCGACAAATGAAGACCTGAGCGGTGGTAATGAAGTTAAGAAAAGCAAAATAACTGGCACCCAGGCAATTGAAGCAATAAGAATGAAATTAGATTTTTCAGACTTCGTAAAGCTCTTATATACCTTTGGGACTAGCACGGTTACTAATATCGCGATGGTAATTAGGGCAAGTGCAAACCAACCCTGCGCTTGGTCATGTTCAAGGTAATAAAAGATATTAGTTAAATAGTTTGTTGGCGTATCAAGACTCACTGGACCGATCCAAAAACCAGCAGCCTGCACGACACCGAGCTGCTTCACCATAAAGTAGAGCCATGGCGAGAATACTCCTACAGCGACAATATGTGCGACTACCCAATCTTTAGTAAAGAACCGCTTCCACCAGGCTTTAAACGTACTACCTTTAATGTGTGTCGACCATGCATGCCACGCCCAGTGCGCAAGCCAAATAAGCGCCGTAAAGTAATGTGTCCACATGCCAAGCCCAACAAGGATTCCGTAGAACACCCACCAGCGTCGTTGCTTGCTTTCAATCGCCTTTAGCAGAAGATACGTCGCAGACATAACAATGAACGCTGCCATAGTGTACATACGAGCCTCATCTGAGTAACGAACGATCATTGGCGAAAGAGCCAAGAACAGCAACGAAACCAAAGCAACCTTACGGCCAAACATTTTGCGAGTTAGTAGGAAGGTTACAGCAATCGTAGCTGCAGCAAAGAAAATACTCATTGAACGCAGGCCAAACTCGCCAGTTCCAAACAGCATAGTCCAGGCTTTTAGCGCCCAGTAGTATAGTGGCGGATGAACATCAGTTGCAGTATACCGAGCAATATCAAAAAAGCTGAACTGTACAAGGTATGAGCTAAAAGCCTCATCAAACCAAATAGATGCATTAGTAACGTTAAATAACGTTATGGCCGCAAAGGTAATTAAAGCGAGTGCTAAAAAAGCGACGTCAATTTTAGGATGCGCCTTTATAAATGCAATCGGTTTTTCAAGAAATTTAGTCATAAGTTCTGCTATCCATCATACCGTGAGAGCCGATTTGTCGCAATCATACCCTCCACCACTAGAAATATATTTCTAGATATCGTATAATACCCTAGTCGAACAACACACATCGGGGTGTGGCGCAGTTGATAGCGCGCTCGGTTTGGGACCGAGAGGTCGAAGGTTTGAGTCCTTTCACCCCGACCAAATAAATACAGTCACTATATGTGGCTGTTTTTATTTGGTAAGTGTTAAGACGCAAAACTTCGACTTTTGTGGGACACAAAAATAGTCGAAGGTTTGGTGACGGAGTGAAATAAAAATGTAGTTCTATATTTTTATGAACGAACAGAGGAGCAGCTTGCTGCGATGTCCTTTTGTCCACTGTTAAACATTTGTAGTATATTAAAGAAAGATATGAATGATTGGCTTGAAGAATATGGTGGCACGATCGTGACCATTGGTATAATTGTATTTTTTGGCTGGCTCTTTCTCTCGGGCTTGTCAAACGACTCTTCTAGTGGCGACTCAACAAGCAGTTACAAATCCTCAGCAGTAACAGAAGAAACAACATACGAAGAAGAACCTGCGGAATTTTATGGTTACGAGTGTAGTGACGACTGCTCCGGGCACGAAGCTGGATACGACTGGGCGGATGAAAATTACATTTGCGATGAATACGGATCGGGAGATGAATATTGGAATAGCAATTCCGATTCATTCAACGAAGGTGTAAACGCTTATATAGAAGAGAACTGCTAGTTTCTTAAATAGCTAATTATCGGCGCCTCACCCAAAAACTCCCCACTCTCAATCACCTCCAACATCGCACTCGCCACCTCTTCCCTACCCACATAAGCCTTCGTCGGCCCATGCAACCTCAAAACAAACGGCTTCGGCGGCACATTCTGCAACTTCAACACCCGTATCGTCGTCCACTCCAAACTTGAAGCCTTCAAAACCTCCTGGTGATCAATCCCATCTTTCACCCTAGACGGGTCTGCAATACCAACACCCAAATTCAAAAACCTATCAATCAACGGAATCTTATCGCCGGGGAAACGCACACCAGTACCCGTCACATCAACATACCGCTTAATCCCCAATTCTTCCATCACGCCCACAAGGACTTTTGTCGCCACAGTTTGCACATCCGGTGCGGAGCCCTTCACGTGCCCAATCGCACTCACGACTACTTCCTGGTCTTTCAAAAGCACCCGAAGGTCTTCTGGGTTTGTTGCATCGCAAGTCACTACCTGCAGTTGGTCATGTCGAGCCAAAGTATTCTCGCCTCGAATTCCAGCGCGCACACTATGCCCTGCTTTTAACGCAGCCTCAACAAAAGTCTTACCTAATCGCCCATTCGCCGCAATAACTGCAATCCGCATTTTATTTTCCACCTTCGTTAAAATAGTTAATCGTCATTCCAAGCAGCTTCATCATACAGCCATCGTACTTCGCCACCATTACTTTCAACCACATCAGCCGCAACAGCGACCGGCAATAATCGCTTCAAGCGCGCAAGTTTTAGCGCGTCTTGCTTCGATGCTCCAACTGCAAATATCACGAGCTCATCAACATACTCTAAGCCCTTCAAAGAAAGCGATATGCGCTCACTCGGCGACTTGGGTGAATCATACACGGGTATCACCCAATCATCGGTAGGTTCAGTAAACGCCTCATTCCCAGGGAACAACGAAAGCGTATGCCCATCTTCGCCAACACCAAGCCATACCAAATCAAACTCTCCGTAATTCCCGGCGGCAATCTTGTTAGCATACTCTTTAGCCGCAGCTGCAACATCCAATGTCGTGTCTGGTAGTATCCATTTCACTTTTGACAGTTCGGCATTGGCATCAAACAGTGCTTTAATTTTACCGGTATTCGAATCCTTATCAGTTAAGGGCACCATCCGCTCGTCCCCGAGTAAAACAGTCACCTTACTCCAATCAACTGCATCCGCATAGTCACGAGCAATTAGCTTATAAGCCTGCATTGGTGAAGTACCGCCGGCCAAAACCCAGCTAACATCTTCTTTCGCTTCAACTGCAATTTGCAATATCTCTACAGCGTTTTCAGCAGCTGCCCGTGCAACTTCTTCTGCGGTTTCGTAATTACGAATTTCCGTCATAGGCTATTACTTATCGTCTTCTTCGCCTTCAATAGAAACATGAGGAAGGCGCTTATCAAGCCACTTTGGAATCCACCAAGCGCTCTTGCCAAGTAGTGTCATAACCGCAGGAACAATCGTCATACGTACAATGAACGCATCAACCAAAATACCGACGGCAAGTGCAAAACCAATCGCTTGAATTGTCGCGTCGTGGTTAAAGATGAACCCTGCGAACACACTCACCATGATTATCGCAGCAGCCGTAACGACCTTTGCACCTAAACGGAAACCACGAGCAACTGAACGTTTTGCGTCTTTAGTTTTCGTAAACTCTTCATGCATACCCGATACCAGGAAGAACTCGTAATCCATCGCAAGCCCGAATAATACACCGGTAGCAATAATTGGAATGAAGCTGACGATTGGGCCAGGTGCTTCAGCAATACCGAACCAACCCCATTGGAAGACTGCTACTAACGCACCGAACATAGCGAGTACAGAAAGCAAGAAACCGAGCGTTGCTTTAAGTGGAACTAAAATCGAACGGAAAGCTACAATCAGCAGAATGATTGATAACCCAACCACAACAGTTAAGTAAACTGGCAATGCGTTTGATAGCTTCTCGTTGATATCTTTTTGTAGTGCAGTTGAACCAGTAACTTCAAATGTTACGTTATCATTGCCTGTAATATTTTTGGCAGTTGAAGTATCACGAAGGCTTTCAATTAAGTCGTTTGTCTTCGCATCAATCGGAGCTGTTTTAGGAATTACCTGAATAATACCAGCAGTTCCGTCATCAGTAGCAGTTGCTGCCAAAGCTTGTTGTACGTCATCTTGTTTGGCAATTTCAGTTGCAACTTTCATAAGCTGAACTTGAGGTGCATATTGTTCTGTTAATGCATTCAGTTGAGCCAGTGCTGCTTGTTGTGCTGCAGGAGTTGCAGGAACTGGTTGGCCAGCACTTTGTTGTAGAATGAATTGCTGTGCGGCAACGCGATCTTCAGCAGTTACTTTAGGCAAACCTTGGACAAGTACGGTTAACGGTGCGTTGAAACCAACACCAAAACCTTCAGTCAGTAAGTCGTAGGCTTTACGTTCAGTAGATTCGGTCGCCGCATACTGATCAGTTGGCAAACCAAGCTTCAAATCTTGAGCAGGAAGTGCGATTGGAACAACAATCAAAAGGCCAACAAGCAAGAACAAGATTGGACGCTTAATAATTTGCTCGCTCCACTTGTACCAAAGAGTATCGTGGGCAACGTGTTCAATTTTTTCCGCGCCGTGTTCTTGAACGTGTTCGACTTGCGCACGCAGTTTACGACCAAAGATTTTTGGACCAACCAAACGGAGCAATGCGGGTAAAGCGGTAATTGCCACCAAAGCAGCAACGGCAATACTTCCTGCACCAGAAAGACCCATGGTTGTCATGAATGGAACATTTACGACAGTCAAAGCAGACAGCGCAATGATAACTGTGATCGCCGCAAATACCACGGCGTTACCAGCTGTACCGAGTGCGCGTTTCAATGCCTCTTCGTAGCTATAGCCAAGAAGTAGTAATGACCTATATTTATTCGTAATAAATAATGCGTAGTCGATACCAACAGCTAGACCAAGCATGATTGCAAGCACTGGAGTTGTTGCACCGATTTCAATAACTTGGCTGAGTGAGAACAAGCCAGTCATGCTGACACCAATTCCAATCAAGGCAGTAATGAGTGGCATACCAGCAGCAATGAGTGAACCAAGAGTAATTACCAATACGACCAAAGCAATTCCAACACCAGCAATCTCCCCTACTCCAACAATTTCACCTGGCGTCTTGTTAATTAAGTCGCCGGCAATTTCCACTTGAAGGCTGTCGCTATTAGCAGCTTCGGCTTTTTCAGTAATAGTCGTAAGCGTACTTGCATCGATAGAACCGATAGTACCGCCAAGCTGAACTTGTGCGTATGCTATGTTGCCGGATTCTGAAATAAATGTAGAGCTCAAGAAAGGACTTACTACTTGGCTAATGCCGTCTACCTTACTAACTTCAGTGAGTAAGCTTTCAATCTTTTCTTTTTGGCTAGCAATCGATTCGCCATTTTCAGCCTTGAAAACAATTCGGCCAGTACCACCGCCAGCTGCAGGGAACAAATCACCGACATGGTCGATTGCTTGTTGTGCAGGCGTACCAGGAATAGACAGGCTATTCGTTGGGGCTTTAAAGAAGAATAACGTTGTTGTTATAAGTATCGCAAGAATAAGTGCCCAGGTCGCAAGTACACGCCATGGATGCTTAAATGCTAAACGCGCCAAAAAATGTAAAAATTGTCCCATAAAACTCCCTTAATTATTTTGCAAATTCGATTGCGCGTGTTTCGCGAATCACATTAACTTTAATTGTACCTGGAAACTGCATCGTACTCTCGATTTTGTTTGCAATATCGCGCGCTAATTTAATTGCACTCAAATCATCAACATTTTCGGGACGAACAATTACACGAACTTCGCGGCCGGCACTAATTGCGAATGACTTCTCGATACCAGGGAAACCATTGGCGATATTTTCAAGGTCGCGCATACGTTCAGCAAAGTTTTCGGCGCTAATATTTCGAGCACCAGGCCGAGCTGCAGATAATGCATCGCAAATACGAACAATGAGGGCTTCTGGAGTTGTTGCCTCTACGTCATCGTGGTGTGCTTCAATCGCATGAACAATTTCATCACTCATTCCATACTTACGTGCAAGCTCTGCACCAATATGGTGGTGCTTGCCTTCAATTTTATGAGTAACAGCTTTACCCACGTCATGAAGCAATGTAGCAATTTTAGTTGTACGAACATCCGCTCCAATTTCTTCAGCAATAAGCCCAGCCATGTGTGCCATTTCGGTGCTGTGCATTAATACGTTTTGGCCGTAACTTGTACGGAATTTAAGTTCACCAAGTAGCTGAAGCATTTCTTTTGGAATACCAACCACACCAACTTCACGAGCAGCATCTTCACCCGCGCGAATAACTTCTTTTTCAATTTCCTTTTCAGCTTTAGCAACAACTTCTTCAATACGGCCCGGGTGAATACGACCGTCTTTCATAAGCATCTCTAAAGTCATACGTGCCACTTGGCGACGAAGTGGATCAAAGCTTGAAAGGATAATCATACCAGGGGTGTCATCAACCATAATGTCCACGCCGGTAGCACGTTGCAAAGCTTGAATATTACGACCCTCTTTACCAATAATGCGGCCCTTCATTTCATCGTCAGTCAGCTTAAGTGCAGTAACTGTACGTTCAGCTGTCACTTCACTGCTCATGCGTTCCATGGCTGAAACAAGAATAAGTTGCGCTTGCTCTTCGGCGGTTTCTTTTGCATCGTTTTGCAGTTTAGAAATAAGTCCTGTGAGGTCTTGCTTGATGTCACGCTCAGTCATTTCCATGAGCTTTTCAGCCGCTTCTTTTTTCTTAAGCCCAGCAATCTTTTCGAGTTTGTCTTGTTGACGAGTTCGAATGTCACGAATTTCATTTTTAAGTGAATCGACTTCATCTTCTTGACTACGCAAACCTTCAGCGCGCCTATCGAGTTCGTCTAATTTATTATCGAGATTTGTTTCACGTTCACCCAAGCGAGTTTCAATTTTTTCCCAACTTTTTCGACGGTCATTCTCTTCCTTTTTAGCTTCTTCAGCTAGGCGAAGCGCTTCTTCTTGTGCCTTTAAAACAATGCCGCTAGCTTTTGTCTTTGCTTCGGCAATAGACTGTTCAGCTTTTTGCTTTCCACCAGCCTTTTTCTGCTTGTCATATACAACAGTTCCGCCCACACCAGCAAGAAGCCCGATAATTGCGGCGATTAATCCTTCTATCATATGTATCCTTCCTCAAACGCACCTGGCCAAGTGTTCATCTTGGCAAAAAAGTATCACAAGCGCGCTGAATATTTTCAAAATTTAATGCAAAAAGTCCCAAAAAAAGTAACAATGGACTACATTTATTGTAGCCCTCTCAGTCATACAAGCGCAAGGCTAAAACAGCCTACTATTTACGCGGTTGTGTAATATTTGCTTCGCCGCCATATTCAGGCATGACGACTTTGTCAGATTCACCATTTAGCAAGCGAGCAACAGCAACTTCTTGCCAGTTCTCACCGGTTTCGCCAACAACAGGAATTCCTTCAGAAAAAGACACGGTATTTAAAACAGTAATGCCAATTCGTAGCCCCGTAAAACTGCCTGGACCCTTAAAAGCACCTAGGCCAGTTAAATCTTTCCAAGTTTTACCTTGGCTTTGAAGTTGCGTTTGAATATATTCCAATAAACCTTTCGCAAGATCGCGATTCGCTTCCCATGTTGCATCGTAGCGCCAATCGCCATCTACAAGACTTAGGCGACATTCAGGGGTTGAAGTATCGAGTAATAAAATCATAAATTTTCTCCTAGAGTATCGGGTAGATTAATTGTACGAACCGTTTCAGACGGTGATTCAAGGTGAATTGTGTAACGACTTTCTGGCAATACACCCTCAACGATATCAGCCCATTCAATAACAGTGATCGTTTTATTGTCGTGAATCATTTCCGCAACTTCATTCGCCATAATTCCAGGCTCGGTTAAGCGGTAAAAATCGTAATGAACTAAGCGCAGGCCATCACGAGCCTCGTATTCGCGGCTAATTGTATAGCTTGGGCTTTGAATATCGTCTTCAATAGCCAAACCGACTGCTAAACCTTTTACAAAAGTAGTCTTTCCGGCACCAACGTCACCTACCAACTCGAAAACTTCGCCGCCTTTTAATAGACTGCCAATGCTCGCAGCTAAGTCTTTGGTTTCTTGTTCGCCGTTGACCTCTATAATCATCTACGTAATTATACCATTTATTGCCTAGTACTTTTAGGGTGATTACTTTATAGTAGAGCGTAACCATTATGCGCATTTCCGATACTATCCTGGAAACGTTGCTTGGGCGGGCAAAACTTGTAACTCCTGAGCAGTTAGCTACCTTCAAGAACGAGGCGGCTCGTTCGAAGCGCCCCTTGTACCAAATCGTTATTGAGCAAAAAGTAGCTGACGAAAAAACACTCGTTAAGGCCTTTTCTGAATACGCCGACGTACCCTTTGTTGAACTCAACCCGAACACCGTTCCAGCTGAAGTATTAAAGCTTATTCCTGAACGAGTTGCCCGTCAGTACATGGCGGTGCTCTTTAAAGTTGATGAAGCTGGTGTGTACAACCTTGCGATGGAAGATCCTGATGACGTTCAGGCTGTTAACTTTATTCAAAAAGAAATTGGTACAAACTCCAAAATTTATATCGCAACAAAAGACAACATTATGTCTGTGTTGGACATGTATCGTGATGACGTCAACAAAGAGCTCAACGAAGTTATCGACGTTCAGCGTGAAGCAGGCCAAGCTCAGGCACGATCAACCGAAGCAGCAACAGAACAAGACATTTCCGAAGACTCCCCGATTGCTCAAACCATTAACCTGCTACTTGAATACGCTATTCGTTCACACGCCAGTGACGTTCACATTGAACCTCGCGAAGACTTCGTGCAAGTTCGCTACCGAATTGACGGTATCCTAAAAGAAGTAAACCGGCTCCCTCGCAACGTGTTGGGTTCTTTAGTAAGTCGTATTAAAATTCTTGCAAACCTAAAGATTGACGAAAAACGTGTCCCGCAAGACGGTCGTTTTAAAATTAACGTCAGTGGACGACAATTCGCATTACGTGTAAGTACCCTGCCAATTATTGACGGTGAAAAGATTGTCATGCGTATTTTGGATGAATCAAACCAAGCCGTTACCCTTACTGAACTTGGATACTGGGGTAAAGCCCTCGAAGATATCTCCCGCGAGATTACTAACCCGAACGGAATTGTGCTTATTACAGGACCAACTGGTAGTGGTAAGTCTACAAGCTTGTTTAGTATCCTTACGACACTCAATAAACCGAATGTTAACATTTCAACTATTGAAGACCCGGTTGAGTATAAAATTATCGGTATCAACCAAACGCAAACCAATAGTAAAGCTGGTATGACCTTTGCCAGTGGCCTTCGTGCCCTTTTGCGTCAAGACCCGAACATCATCATGGTTGGTGAGGTTCGTGATGGCGAAACTGCTAACCTGGCAATCCAGGCGGCACTTACTGGGCACATGGTATTTAGTACGCTCCACACAAATAATGCCGCGACTACCCTTCCTCGTTTACTTGAAATGCAAATTGAACCATTCCTTATTGCTAGTACCGTTCGTGCCGTTGTTGGGCAACGGCTTGTTCGTCGCCTTCACAAAGACTCACGCAAGAACTACGTACCAACCGCAGAAGAAGTAGCTTCTATCGTTAAATTATTCCACCTTCCAGAAGGCCAGGCTTTTAAATTCATTCACGAACTTGAAAAACAAGCGATGGCAGCCGGTATGGGTGGAGATACACCACTCAGCACCGACGAAAACGGTATAAAAACATTATGGCAAGCTGATGCGAACTTCAACCAAGAATCCGTGCAAGAAGGATATCGCGGCCGAATTGGTATTTATGAAGTACTGTACAACTCTGCTGCTGTACAAAAGCTCATCTTAAACCGTGGAACCAGCGACCAAATTCAAGACCAAGCAATTGCAGAAGGCATGATTACCATGCAAATCGATGGCCTTATCAAGGCACTACGCGGCGAAACAACAGTCGAAGAAGTCCTAAGGGTAAGTAGAGATTAATCATGCCACGATTCTCCTACATAGCCTCCGACGAACAAAACAATGTAGTAAAGGGTAAAACCGAACTTCCTGATAGGTCGAGTGTTATTAGCGCTCTGGCTAAACAAAAACTACGCCCTATTAGCATTCGAAAAATGGCCGACAAAAAGACTGGTATCGATTTCGACCACCTTTTCGAGCCTACAAAAGTAAAACAAGATCAATTGGTAAGTTTCACTCGTCAATTAAGCGCCATGGTTGGTGCAGGTGTGCCGCTACTTCGTTCGCTTAGTTCGCTCGAGAAGCATGCTGAAGACGCAGCGCTAAAGAAAATCCTTGGGACTGTCGTTAAAGACGTCGAAGGCGGTATGAACCTTGGTGATGCCATGGCAAAACACCCTACTACCTTTAACGATATTTATGTGAACATGGTGCGCGCTGGTGAATCAGCTGGTATCTTGGATGACATCCTAAAACGCCTCGCAGCGCAGCTTGAAAAAAGTGCTGCTATTCGCAAGAAAATTAAAAGTGCGATGGCCTACCCAATGGTGCTTATTTTCATTACCGTCGCCGCATTCTTCGGGTTGATGCTTTTCGTTATTCCACAAATTGGAAAAATCCTTTTAGACCTCGGTGGGCCAGAAGCAAAATTGCCAGGCATTACGCTATTCATGCTTGCAATTAGTCATGTTATTACCGCCTATTGGTACATCATATTCCCAGGAATCGGTGCGGTTATCTTCTTTACTAGTCGTTATATTAAAACGAAAAAAGGGCGACACCAGTTCCACTCACTTATTTTGAAAATCCCTGGTATTAGTGTGATCATCAAAAAAATCGCTATTGCCCGCTTTGCCCGTACCTTCTCTGCGCTCATGGGCGCCGGTGTAGCAGTACTTGAATCGCTCGACGTAACCTCACGCGCAGTCGGTAACGTCTTGTACGAAGACGCTATCAAAGCCGCTGCTATCGAAGTGAAGAATGGAAAGTCATTGTCTTCAGTTGTCGAAACAAACCCCCTATTCCCGCCAATAGTTAGCCAAATGCTCGGTGTCGGTGAAGAAACCGGTCAGACCGATACTGTCCTTATTAAAGTTGCTGACTTCTACGAAGAAGAAGTCGACTTAGCGATTCAAAGTATTAGCTCAATTATTGAGCCGGCTATGATTGTAGTGATGGGCGGCATGGTTGGTGCAATTGCAGCAAGTGTTATGCTTCCGATTTCTCAGCTTTCTTCGAACATCAAATAACCATAAACGGTATGGTTGATTCCTGCCTCATCGTGCTATAATACAGAGGTTAATTACATTCGTGGGCATATGTCAAAATTCTTCTATCAAGATAAACCAATCATCGGGCTCGACATTAGTAGTACGGGTATAAAAATCATGTCTGTTGACTCTAAGCGATGGCTGGTTAATGGGTATGGTTCACTTGATCTTGATCCTCTGAAAATCAAGGCTTCGATGGAGAATGAAAACGAAACGTATCTCGCTGATAGCATCAAACTTCTTCGACAAGAAAAAAATATCGGCACCTTATCGAGCAACCGGGTGGTTATTGCTATTCCAACCGCTCGAAGCTATACACGAACCTTCACGCTTCCTTCTGCTGCCGAAAAGTCCCTCGATGAAGCGGTCATTCTTGAAGCCGAGCAATACATCCCTATTCCCGCTTCAACTCTTTACATCGATTACGAAATTATCGAACGAGGTAAAAAAACTATAACCGTACTTATGAGTGCTGTTTCAAGGACAATCCTTGATAACATCACACGCAGCGTTGAAGCAGCTGGCCTTCAGCCTGTTCTTATCGAAGCAAGCATTAGCTCGGTAGGGCGCGTTCTTACCGCAACCGAAGATGGCACGCTACCAACAGTCATCGTTGATATTGGCCCTGCTAGTACCGACATTGCTATTTTAGATCGCGGTTCTATCCGCGTTACTGGTGGCATCGCTGTGGGTGGTAATACCTTTACGCTAGACATCGCTAAAAAACTCAACGTTGCCCTCGAGAACGCTCACCAACTCAAAGTTCTTAACGGCCTGAGTGCTGGACCACGACAACAAAAAATCAAGGACGCCCTTTCCCCTAACCTGGAACGCATTCTTGCCGAAACAAAGAAAGTTATTCGATACTACAACGAGCGAATCAGCAACGACCGCAAGCTTGAACAAGTACTTGTTGTCGGTAGCGGTAGCAACGTACCGGGTATCGGTGAATTCTTCACCGAAAACTTGCTTATGGCAGCACGCGTTGCAAGCCCTTGGCAGAAACTTGATTTTGGAAAATTACAGGAACCGCCTAAGCAGTTTAAGGCACGTTACATTACTGTTGCAGGTGCTGCAATTCTGCAACCGGGGAATATTTGGAAATGATAAATTTACTACCTATTGATAAAAAAGCCGAAATTCGAGCAGCTCGCACGAATCTTATTTTGGTACGCTATATTACTATTTTGATAGTAGCCACCGTGTTCGTTCTTGGTGCTATGTACGCCACTACGACTATTTTAGGTTTTACTAAAACCAGTTCAGAGCAGACAATTGCCGCTAACGACCTTCGAGCAGACGTGTATAGCTCTACAAAAGCCCAAGTAGACGCCCTCAGCGCCAGCCTCTCCGAATCGAAGGTATTGCTTGACCAAGAAGTACGTTACTCAAAGGCATTCGTTAATATCGCTCAACTTATGCCACCCGGAACAGTTTTCGGTAAACTCGAACTGACAAGCGAATCGTTCAGCGGTGCCCCAACAAGTGCAAAATTATATGCAAAGACATCAGCTGTAACCGAAACACTCCGTAAGAATTTTGAAGGTTCACCAATGTTTACCGGTGTGAGCTTCCAAACTATTGTTGAATCTGGCAGTGGTATCGATGGATACCCAGTCAGCGTCGACATGACCTTTACCCTAACGAAAGCGGCGGCACTATAATGGCTACAAAACAAGCATTTAAACCACAGACCCTACGAGCAGTTTTACTCGTTACCCTTATTCTCGTACTAGCCGGTGGCCTCGGGTTGTTTTACCTTGGGCTTAATGAAGTTCGTACATTCGCCATGGAAGTGAACCACAGCGTTGCTGATGCCAAAGCGAGCGAAGTACAAGTAAGCGCGCTTCAAGGGCTCAAAGGTCAACTTACAGAAAGCGAAGCGTTAATCGCCAAGGCTAACCAAATGTTTGCAACTCCAGCGAACTACCAAAACCAAGCAGCTACCGATACCCGCAACTACGCAGCCGCTGCAGGTATTGCTATCGCAAAAATCAGCTTCGACGAAGCTATTGCAGGCACCAACCCAGCAATGAGCGTCAGCCTAAAATCACCAGTTCCGTACGCTAAACTCATTCAGTTCCTCGACAGCATTGAAGGCAACATACCAAAGATGCAAGTATCTAAAATAGGTATTTCCCACGTGAACGGCGGCAACGCGACATCGGTCACGGTTGACGATATTAAAATAACGATTGCGACAAGGTAATAGCTATGGAAAAACAGAAACAGTCGAACTCAATTGATATCATAAAGCCTCTACAGAAGCTTTGGAAGCGATTTCACTTAACCTTTTTCTTCGTTCTCATTGTCGGCGGGTTGTCTGGCGCTATTCTTCTTATCAATAATACTTTAAAAGACACCACGCTTGACCCTAACTACAGCTCACCTATTAATGCCGGTTCAATCGACAAGGTCACATTGGATAGGTTAAATACCCTGCACACTAGCACACAAGGCACACCAGCCCCAACCCTGCCTGCTGGACGCGTTAACCCTGTTAATGAATAGTTTCTCCACTGTAGCGTCTATAATGAAAAAAGCTTATACTATAAACATATGCTAATCATTGGCACACGGTTATTGAATACTCCTGTTATGAGCCTCCAAACCGGTGGCAAATTAGCCAGTACTCAAAAACCAATTATCGACCCTTCAAACCTGAAGATTGTCGCGTTCGAAGTAGAGGGTCCGCTATTAAGCGAACGGCCCGCCCTGCTTCGAGTAGATGAAATCCGCGAGATGGGCCGAGTTGGCATGATTGTTAATAGTAATGATGAGTTTATTGGCATTCACGATGTCATTAAAATTGAAAAACTATACGAAATGGGCTTCCCTCTTATCGGCATGACCGTTATTGATGACCAGAAGCATAAACTCGGCAAAGTCGAAGACTATACCGTTGATACAGATTCGTTTGTTATTCAACAGCTAACAGTGCAACGAGGCTTCTTTAAAGGTTTTACAGATACCGGACTACTTATTAGTCGTACGCAAATTATCGAAATCAATGACAATGCAATTATCGTTAGGTCATCTGCACAAAAAAGCGTTGCACCAATGATGCAAGCGACTAGAACAGAGTTTGTAAATCCGTTCAGAAGTGGCGCACGCTCGGCAAACCCCGAAACTCGCTCACAAGCAGACTCTTAGTCGGTATTCTTTGAATTTTCAATTGCTTGCTTGATATCATCATAGCTAAACCCCTGGCGTGCTAAATAAGACATCAGTTTTTGCTCATCGTCATAACGACTCGCCTTTTTCTCGATGATTTTTTGAATCTCTTCTTCGTCAGTACGGTCTGTTTCAGACAATAATGATTCGACAATAGACCTATTCACACCTTTGCTAGCTAGCTCAGCCTGTAACTTTCGCTTACTTATACCTTTTCGAAGTTGACGGTTTTCTATCCAGTACCGAGCAAAGGCTTCGTCATTCACGTAGCCTTTTTCAATAATGCGATCAAATACCCGCACGGTCAGCTCTTTGCTGACACCTTTTTTAATAGAACCTGTTTTCGTAAGGGTATCACGAGTCTTTCGATACAAGTACTGGCTAAGTTCATGTTGGCTATGCGGTCGCATAAGCGAATACTCTAATGCGCGCATGTAGAGTTTTCCAAATTGACTTTCGTTCTCAAGGTCAGATAGTTCCGCCTCGGTATATTCATTCCCTACTTTTACGCCAAGGTCAGCGAGTTGCGTATAGTCGAGCGAAAAACGATATTTACCGTTTACTGAAACGTTCACACGGTTCTTATCGCGCACCTGAAGCGATACGGAGGTTATCTTTAGTTTAGATTCACCTTCCGCATCAGCATCTGAAGGAGTGAGCTTGTAAACACGCACAGGCTAAGCGAGTTCTTCAGCAACCTTCACACGTACTTTTTTCTCGATTTCATCAAGAACTTCTGGGTTAGCTGCAAGATACGTTTTACTTGCTTCACGGCCTTGACCAATTTTCGCATCAGCGTAATCAAACCAAGCACCAGCCTTACCAACGATTCCATGAAGGACCGCTAAGTCGAGCACGTCACCAGTACGTGAAATACCTTGGTTGTACATGATATCGAACTCGGCGATACGGAAAGGAGGAGCAATCTTGTTCTTTACAACCTTCACCTTAGTACGGTTACCGATAATTTCTTCACCAGACTTAATTTGACCTGTACGACGAATGTCTAGACGCACCGATGCGTAGAACTTCAACGCGTTACCACCAGTAGTAGTTTCAGGGTTACCAAACATGACACCAATTTTCATACGAATTTGGTTAATGAAGATAACGATAGTCTTGCTCTTGTTAATGCTACCGGTAAGTTTTCGAAGCGCCTGGCTCATCAAACGAGCTTGAAGACCCATGTGGCTATCGCCCATTTCGCCGTCTATTTCAGCTTGTGGCACAAGTGCAGCAACCGAGTCGACAACAATAAGGTCAACAGCGTTTGAACGTACAAGCGTTTCAACGATTTCGAGCGCTTGTTCACCATTGTCAGGTTGAGATACAAGCAAGTTGTCAGTATCTACACCAAGGCGACGTGCGTATGCAGGGTCAAGTGCGTGCTCGGCGTCAATAAACGCAGCTGTGCCACCTTGTTTTTGAATTTCTGCAATCGCGTGCAACGTAAGTGTTGTCTTACCAGACGATTCTGGACCATAGACTTCAATAACACGGCCTTTTGGATATCCACCACCAAGGGCAAGGTCGAGGCTTAATGAACCGCTGCTGATAAGTTCAACATCAACAGTTTTAGTATCACCGAGGCGACGGATTGCACCATCACCAAATTGCTTAATAATTTGTTCTTGCGCTAAGCCAAGCGCTTTAAGTTTACCCTCAATAGAAGCTGCTGTCGGGGCTTTTTTAACGTCAGATTTGACATCAGTATCGGACTTGTCAGTTTTTTTCACGGCCATAATAGATTTCCCTCTCTTTATTTCTATATTCTATTATACGCAGGCAATTCTTAATTTGCTATAATCTATAGAGATGAAATACACACGCGGATTTACAGTTATCGAACTCTTTATAGTTGTTGTGCTCCTTATGGCAGCAAGCTTACTTTTCTTTGTACAAAAAAATAACGTTGAGGTTGCTGCTCGCGACGAAACTCGCAAGACATCTATCAATGCAATGTACTACAGCCTTGAAGAGGTTTACTTCAAGGAAAATCAAACCTACCCCCGTACTATTAGCAGTGAAGTACTCCCTTCTGTTGATCCAGAACTCTTTAAAGACCCTAGTGGCGTGAAGATTGGCGAGGCTGATAGCAACTTCAGTTACGAAGGCAGCAACTGCGATGGCGATAAATGCAAAGCATACACACTGCGTACAACTCTTCAAAACGAAGATGATTACATAAAAACAAATCGCAACTAATTAATTAGTCACCAACTGGTCGGCCGTTTTTGAACGCTTCAACGGCATCGTTCAGTTCTGCAACGTGCATTTTAGGGCTTGCAACGTAGCTAAAACGATAGGTAGTTTCGTCACCTTCTGTACTAAGACGAATATCACCGTAATCTATAATCTGTTGAAAAATACCAACTTGAGTAAAACTCGCATCTTCAATATTAGAAAGACTGACTGTCTGTTCTAGGCGAGAGAAAAGACTGTGTTGAATTTCTTGAATAACACTTTCATTCGTAAGAAAGAATTTATTTGATACATATACGTACCAACTAATAAACATTACAAGTGCAGTTACGAGGCAAAGTAACAAAATTGGCACTGCGACGTTTGAAGCTTCAGCGATATACCCCGTTAAACCAGCACTTTCAGCAACGATATCGTAGTTAAGAAGTATACCAAGAGCAATACCAATTATTACCGTACCGATACCAAGTGGGACAATAAGGCCAATTGGGTGGCGTCGCACGGCGCTAATAACATATTCGCCATCACTTAAGTTCAGTAGCGGATACTGAAGTTTTGATTCTTCGTGTCGTTTATGGGCCTCTGGGCTTACTACGACCTTCTCTGGAGAGATTGGACGAGTTACTTGAACAACAGACGGTGTGGGCGCTTGTGTTGGCTGTGGAGCAGGAGGATGCGCGTAAAGCGGGCGCCCTTCGGCGTCGTAGGCAACTGGTTGGTCAAGAGGTTGTTGGTCATTTTTCATAATTGTATTATACCAAGCTCGATGAATCATCGGCTAATTTTTTTCCTAAATGCGTATACGCACGCACGGTAGCCCTTCGACCGCGTGGCGTTCGCTCGAGTAAACCAATTTGCAAAAGGTACGGTTCGTAGAAATCTTCGATAGTACTGCTTTCATCCCCCGTAAGGGCTGCGAGCGTATTTAGCCCAACAGGGTTTGTGCCATACATTTCAATCATACGTTCGAGCAAGTTACGATCACCGGCATCCAAGCCGAGTTCGTCAACCTCGAGTAAACTCAGAGCTCTTGTTGTAATAACAGTATCAATAATACCGTCGCCGTTTACATCTGCGTAGTCGCGGACACGTTTTAGCAACCTGTTGGCAATACGAGGGGTTAAACGAGCGCGAGTAGAAAGAATTTCCGCCGCTTCGGGGTGAATAGTCGTACCTAAGATTGAAGATGCACGGCTAATAATGCTGCCAATTTCGTCGTGTGAATAGAATTCCAGACGATAAATATGGCCGAACCTGTCACGAAGCGGCGCAGCTAATGCACCGGTACGGGTCGTCGCGCCAATAATTGTAAACTTAGGCAAATCAAGGCGAACGCTGCGTGCACCCGGCCCTTTACCAATCATAATATCGAGCTTGTAATCTTCCATTGCGGCATACAAAACCTCTTCGACGGTTCGGCTGAGGCGGTGGATTTCGTCAATAAATAGAATATCACCATCTTGTAGGCTTGTAAGAATACTCGCCAAGTCTGCGGCTCGTTCAATAGCTGGGCCAGCCGTAACACGAATTGCAGCACCCATTTCATTAGCGATAACGGTGGCCATTGTCGTTTTACCTAGCCCAGGAGGCCCATAAAGCAAAATGTGGTCAAGGGGTTCGCCGCGTTTTTTAGCAGCATCGATTGCTAGCTGTAAGTTTGTCTTGAGTCGCTCTTGGCCAACATATTCCGAAAACGTTGCGGGACGAAGCGAAACTTCGATAATTTTTTCTTCAGTATCGTCATCGTGATTGCTCGTATCGACAATTCGTTCAATAGCCATATAGAATTACCCTCTCAAGGCCTGGGTTACACGTTCGGCAGTCGGAAGGTCTTTTGCAATGTTTTCCAAAGCTGCACTTGCGTCGTTTAATGTGTAGCCAAGAGCCATAAGCGCCTCAAGTGCTTCATCGCCAGCTGCAACGGTAGTAATGCCACTCGCATGCGCGACAGTAACAGCTAGGCCGACCTTATCTGATAAATCGACAACAACTCGCTCGGCAATCTTTTTACCAACACCACTGGCTTTCGAAACAAAGCCACTATCACTATTTGCAATTGCATTTCGCACCTGCTCGCTGTCACCTACTGACAAAATAGATAACGCCGCTTTTGGACCAACGCCTTGAACCGTAATGAGCAGTTCGAAAAGTTTTTTAGCAGCAAGTGAAGAGAAGCCAAATAAATCTTGAGATTGTTCCCGAATATGGTGATAGGTATAGAATTTAACAGGTTCACCTAATAAAGCGGCGTCAAAGTCCCCTGCGGCAACCTGTATTTCATAGCCAATGCCATGGACATCAACAATGACTGAGTTACCAAATTTTTCGGCCACAACACCATTTACGTGAGCAATCATATATTTGTATTATCTCACATCTGTAGCCCCGTGCCGAATTTTGTATGAAAAATTCATTTCAACAAAAGATTCTTTTTCTATAGTTGATATATGAAATACCAGAGCATCGAGAAATCTAACGGCTACTATCACGTGCGTGTAGGCACGGTTAACTCAAATCGGTTTTTTAAAACCAATAACGAGCGTGCCTTCGTTGGCGTTCAAATTCAGCAGCTTCTTGCCGCTCGTTCTGTCCTAGAGGACCCTTTGTACGCAAAAAGCCTTGCGCACCATATTGACCTGCTTGCCTTCTCTATCTCACCAAGTGGTATTCAACTTTTGGCGTATTGTATTAACATCACTTCGCTTGAACACCTTGTGAATATTGTATTAGAGCGGCTTACTCAATACCGGTCAGAGTATCAATCGTACGCACGACAGCCAGACGTTTCCGTTTCAATAGTGAAACTTGCAGGTGAACACGAAGCGCTCTCATTATCAGCAGACATTCACCTACTTCATGAAGATTGGGAATATGACCGCTATTCAAGCATCGGGTTTTACTTGCACGACAGGCGCGGCGACTGGATGAAGCTTTGGAGGCTCACAAAGCTATATAACAACAACGCGTCTACCTACCGAGAGTTTATTGAACACTCGCTTAATACATTACGCCGACGCAATTTTTCAAATTCTAACCTTGACTACGAACGAGTCATAAATGCGTGAGTGATAGCTGCAGCCAAGGCGTCGGCGCAGTCATCCGGTTTAGGTACTTCCTTTAAACCAAGTTGCAAACGGACCATTTCCTGGACCTGTTTCTTGTCTGCATTTCCATAGCCTGAAATGGTCAGTTTAATTTGTGGTGGAGTATATTCCGCAATTGGAATTTTATGTTGTCGCGCAACCAGAAGCGCAACTCCCCTAGCTTCAGCAACGGTCATGGCCGTCGTAACGTTCTTTGTAAAGAAAAGCTTCTCAACCGAACAAGCATCCGGCTTGGTTGCATCCATTATTTCAGTCAGGCTGTTATAAATATCTTCAAGACGTTCATCGTGCGGTGTATGTGGGGGTGTAGTAATAACACCGGCATCAACCATGGTTATTTTACTACCTTCAACATCAATGACACCAAAGCCAAGAATACCTGTGCCTGGGTCAATTCCAATAATTCTCATATCTTTTAGTATAGGTTAGTTCGGCTTACCTGCAAACTTGCCTTTTACTATTTGAAACAGCTTTTTTAGCTCTTCGCGCCATTCCCATACGCCGTACCCAACTATCAATAACACTATTCCGACAATTGCTGCCCACATGTACCAGCCCATACCACCTTGCTGTTTCGTTGTTGCGCCTTTTACGCCATATCCAACGGTTGATAGTTGTTTAATGTTTCGACAGCGGTTTGTTTCAGGGTTTCTTTCTTGGCCCTCTTTACAAACGGTCGCAGTTGTCGTGACAACATTCCTGCAGCGATTCGTGTCAGCATTGCGTTCTTGCCCTTCTTTGCATGGTGCGGGTGTCGAAGCGGCACTCGTAGAAATCAGCCGACAACGATTTGTTTCTGGACTACGGTATTGATTAGCGGCACACGGTTTAGGCGCCGATACTACTGCAGTTTCCGGGTTCGCTTCTTCTGCTAAGCTACTCACATTCATAGTGCCCGGAGTAGGTCGATTAGTATAGCGCCATTGATCATCAATCAGCGCCCAGGCTTCGCCATCTTTCGGAGAATCGTAAGCTGGCACCTCACTGGCAATATCTCCATTTGGCATGAATAGCGTTGCCCTGCTTGAGGTATTTAATAGGCTATAGCCTAGTTCAGCATTTGTAAAAACCTTATACTTACCTGGCTTCAAAATGTATTCGCCTAAGATAATTATTTTCTCGAGCGCAGGCCCAACTGCAAGCTTGTAGCCTTCGAGTGAAACATTGGCTTGAACATTCGGATTAAAAAATTCTATGAATTCGTTACCAGTATCGCTGCCGACAGCATTCGGAAGCAGTTCAGTAATAACAGCAGGCAATAAGTCAGCAGGTTGAGGCACGGGGTTGTCGTCGTCTGGGGTTTCAATAGGTTCTTCAACGGGTTCCTCTGGAGAAGTTTCGGGCTCTATTTCTCGATACACTACCTGAGTTACAGGAAACTCACTGAACGTCGCCTTCTGCCAATCAATCGCAGCGTCTGTATCAATAAATAAATCAGGTAGGGTTGATAATTTTGTTCGTGCCCATTGCTGTGAAGACGATACGCTCGATGACCAGGTAAACTGATCGACTAGCTGGCTATCGGCATCAATAAGTGAAACCGTGTCTACACTTGCAACAATACTGCCACTACTAGCGTTGCTTGGTTCGTAGACAATTGAATAGTTCGCCTGGTTGTCGTTGTGTACAGCTTTCGCAGAACCGACGGTCGCATAACTATAGGCAGGAATGACACTTTCCTGATTTTGCGAAGGAGGCACAAAACATGCAAACTTTATTACTGATTTATTCGTTAAACACCAACCAGTAATATCCACCTCAAACGATGAGTTGTTATACAGGACGACGCCTTCTTCAGCAGCACTAGCCTGGCTGCCAGCCCGTATATTTGTGATAATGACAAATGCTGAAGAAGCATGCGTAGGGGTTACGCACACACTACCCGTTACAACTAGTAAACCCAAAAACAGTCCATAACATTTCTTCAGCATGCTCTTAGTATAGAGATGGAAAATGAACTAGTTATAGATTAAAAACGCGAAGTTTTAAAGACTATTCTTCATCGCCAAGGTCGGCGTTTGTGTGAACATTTGTCACGTCATCAAGGTCATCAAGTGCATCAAGAAGCTTCAAGACTTTATTGATGTGCTCTTCGCCTTCAACAGCAACATTCGCATTTGGAACGTACTGAAGTTCGGCACTCGTAACGGCTAGACCAGCTTCGGCAATCGCAGTACGAACTTTTGCTAGGTCTTTTTGGTCAGTATAAACAATCAGTTCATCACCTTCTTCGACTGCATCTTCAGCACCAGCATCAAGAACTGTTAATAGCGCATCTTCCCCACTGGCTGCAACGTTAATTACACCTTTACGCGTGAACTGAAACATAACACTTCCAGCATCCGCAATACGGCCACCATTTTTGGTGAGGGCTGTGCGAACATCCGGGAATGTACGGTTTTTGTTGTCGGTTGCAGTTTCGATAATAATACCAATTCCACCTGGACCCATTGCTTCGTATGTAGATTCTTCAAGTTGCGCAGCGCTTTTGTCTGACACGCGGTCGATAGCGCGCTGAATGTTGGCAACTGGCATATTAGCTTGCTTTGCTTTTTCAATCGCCATAGCGAGTGATGAGTTCATAGTTGGGTCAATACCGCCGCGAGCCGCGATTGCAATTTGATTTCCAATTTTAGTAAATACGGCACCACGCTTGGCGTCTTTAGCACCTTTTTCGCGTTTGATAGTTGACCACTTGCTGTGTCCTGACATAGAAAGTCTCCTGTTAAGATTTATGTAATTTTCTTTATTATAACACCTACGGCGAAGTGGTTAAAGGTAGCGGGTGCTGCCGAACGGAATCTTCTGTGACACATAAATGCCCGTTCCTAGCGTATCGGCCGAGTGAAGCGTGCGCTCGCCATAGCGTTTATTAATGTCGTCAATCGCATCGACAACGTATCGCTCACGAGCTATTTCGTCGGCAAACAAACTTATCTGGTCGTTCTCAAGCGGCACTAACTCGTAGCAATGTACGCCTATCTCTTTCAACCCATCCGGGGCTTTCGCCATTAAATGTTGAACTTGGGCATAAATTGATTGGTCGCTATAAAAGGGCAGGGGAGTGAGCGCACTGGCGTGCCAGTAGCCATGGTCCCTACTTTTCGCATACACATATACTCCCCTTGCTGCCAAATTCTGGCTGCGCATGCGGCTTCCCACCGATTCACATAAATGGTGCAACCGCTGCAACACTTCAGTATGAGTTAAATCAAATCGCTCAAGCACATATTGTCGGCCTACTCGCCCAATCTTTGTTTCAACGTCGTCCACTTCCCAGCCCCGCAAACGCTTGTACCACCACACACCAACGACACTCTTAAATACAATCTTCTGCAACGTCACAACATCTGCATCAAAAAACTGTAGGGGAGTGAAGATACCCACGCTATTAAGCCGCGCTTGGTTGCGGTGGGCAATGCCCGTCAAATCGAGTAATTTCATATCCCCTAGTGTTTCTTTTATATTTTGCGACGTTAGAACATCAAGTCCGTCTGGCTTATGTAGTCCGGCTGCGGTTTTCGCCAAAAAGCGATTTGTTGCAATGCCAATATTACAGCGCATCCATACCCCAATTTCGTCTTTTAAACGTTGCTTAATTTCCATACCAATTTCTACCAAGTCGCGTCCCAAGATATCGGCACTGGTGTTATGAAAATCAATAATCCCCTCGTCAATACTTTTCATAGTTACGTGCGCCGAGTAATCGTTCATAATGTCGAGAAGTTTATGGTATACGTGTCGATATTTTGACGGATCACTTTCTAAAGCAATAATATCCGGACACAGTAACCTGGCTTCTTTTAATTTCATAGCTACCTTTACGCCCATAGCCTTGGCCTCGTAGCTGGCTGTAATAATAGCCGTGTGTTCAGTTTTGCGATTAACAATCGCAATTGGCTTACCACGCAGCATTGGCCGGGCTTGTTGCTCGACAGTTGCAAAGCAACTGTTTAAGTCGATATGCATAATAAGCGGACGCTCTTCATTAAATTCAGACTTACTCATAATGGTCCGCCTCCATTGTTAAGTGCCACGTCAAAAGCTCACTATCAAACTGCAGACGGTAATCTGCACCGCCGTCGGTTACATCAAATATATGCATCGTTTTAGAGCCGCGCGGCAGGGGATGGCGCAGCCCAAGTTCGGTCACCTTTACCTCTCGCCCATTTGCCCGTTTGAACATGACAGGCTTACACGGATGATGCCCGCCACCAAAGGTCGCAATTACTTTTACCGGTTCGTTCAAGAAGATTTCATCATTCATAGTTAACAATTCTCGTTTAAATTTATTCGAGAAACGATGTGAATTGTTCGCCCGTACTTCCCTAGCCCGTTTCAAGCTGTTTGGGAGTCCGAAGACGATGAATGAATCAACCTTTCGCGAGGGACGCTTAGCTTTTAGAGCCAGTGAGTATCACGTGGATATATCTATTATATAATAGATTCAGTAGGAGGTTCATTTTATGGATAATAATCTTAGATACATTCAGAAAGAAATTGACAGAAACCGAGCCGAAGCTGTAGCCACCCAACGCCTCGCCGTTGCTGAACGCAGCCAAGCTGACGGCTATATAGCCGAAAACGAGCAGGGCGAGCGAGATCGTCACCTTCAGCAAGCCGAGCGGTACGACCAAGAGGCCGACCAGTACGAAGCTGCGGCAAATGCACTCGAACCTAAAAAAGCTCAGCTCGAAGCAAGAGTCAACGAGTTAAAAGCAGAGCGTGACACTATTAATCGCCAGGCCCTCGATAGAACTATGCAGATTGATAGAGAGCTTCAAGAAATACAATAAACTAAATCAATCAAGCTCTCTCTGGTAAAAGAGGTGAGATTTTGATAAAATCATGTCTGTAGTATTTGGTAGCGTAGCTCAGTTGGTTAGAGCGCGAGACTCATAAGCTCGAGGTCACAGGTTCAATTCCTGTCGCTACTACCAAGAAATTATCAAACTCCCAAAGGAGATATTCATGGCAAAAGGTCAAAACACTCACAAAGAAAAGAAGAAAAAGAAAGAAGTAAAGACAATTACTTTAGGTATATAATTAAAAACCCGCCACTACAGGCGGGTTTTTAATTAGTCTTAATGTATTAGCTAGTTTTTTTCAGGTGCTGGTTGGGTCTGTGAAAAAATCACAACCAATATTACTGCAATACCGACAACTAGGTGCGGTACCCAAACGTTCCACATATCCATGTTGTAGAAACCGAATAGGAATGGTGATGCCGCCAAAAATACAGCTGCAACAATGTCTATAATAAGGTGGTAAGGCATACTTACAACCTTAATAATTCCCCACTCGTAATTTGTAAAGATACTGTAGGCAATAAGACCAATACCTAATACGATTGGTATAATCACAGCCGCTCCACCGACGTCGCTAAACATAAACAACCACGGGGCTGCGATTAGGGCGAGGCCGACAATGTAATCAAGCACGCCATGTACTTTAGTTGGGATAAATTTATAGTTCATATGAACTCCTTTTCTTAATAACATGTTTAGTCTAGGCTTAATCAAAACTATCGTATGTAAGCTATCTTACAAAGTGTGATAGGCTAAGAGCAATGGATATTGCAAGCTACATACAACACATGCCAGCCAAAGAATTTCAGCGCGGTGAATTACTCCTGCAAAAAGGCGATTCTACAAACCAGCTGATGGCCATCCGCGATGGTTTTATCAAAGTGACCTCAATCAACAACGGCGGTGTTGAGCGTCTTGTGTGGATTGCTGGTCGTTACGATATCGCTCCTACCGAGCAGCTTTTCTCGAAACATGGCAAGGTACGCTTCTTTTATACCGCTTTAACGGATGGCAGCTACTACGAAATCGACAAAGTTGAACTATTAACCATTGCCGACAAAGACCCTGTTATTATGGCCGAAATTGCCAAAAACATGTCTATTCACTACGACGACTTCTTACAGCGCATCGATGCAGTTGATACCGCAACTGTAAAAGAACGTCTTATGCGAACACTCTGCTACTTAGCAGAGCGCCTTAGCGCCGATTCAACCGTGGACCTTTTTGAATACGGACTTAAAATCAGCCACCAAGACTTATCTTCAATGATTGGCTCAACCCGTGAAACAACTTCAATTATGCTATCTGAACTTCGTAAGGAAAACCTGATTCAATACAGCCGTCAGAAGTTAACAGTATCTGTCGACAAGCTGAAAACGACATTAGGCGACTAGTAAGTTGTATACTTAAAGCATAACTAAAAAAGGAATGCTTAATGGCCACACAAGATAAACCACAAGAAAATACACCGGGCGTTATTATTTTAGAGTGGCTATCATATGCCTTTTGGGGATGGTTAATTGTTGCACTCATCTGGCTATTGAGCGTTATTCTCGTCAATGCAATCGTTGGTGCATCAGTCAGCTCAATCATTCCCTACGCAATTGCAGCAGGTGTAGTATTACTCCCAATTGCATTCCTTACAGACTTCTTCTATCGAAAACATGAACCAATCAAAAAAACCGGTGCAGCGATGATTATCATGGTTGTTCACGCAGTGCTGTTTGCGCTACTTGCTATCGTAGCGTTGATCGTAGCTGTATTTAACGGCTTGAACGCAATTATTGAAACTTCGAACGTCGATGAACAACTTGTAATTCTATTTACATCAATTGGTGCAGCACTTTTATACGCAGCGGCATTTATTCGCGTGTTAAACCCGTTCAAATCAAAAAAACCATTGCTGGCGTATGGCATTTCAATGGTCGCGGTGACAGTCGTTCTTCTTGTTCTTGCAATCGTTGGACCGCTTGTTTTTAGTATCAACACAAAAGACGATCGTCGCATTGAACAAAACATCAGCGATGTTAATCGAAGTATCCATGATTACAACGAGCTAAACGGCAAACTCCCAAATAGTTTAAATGAGCTCGATTTCGAAAGTAGTGACGCAAAAGCGTTGGTCGAAGATGGACTTGTGAGTTACAAAGTTGGTGAAAGCGTACAAAACGCGAATGACCCAACACGTACCGAAAATAGGTATCAACTATGCGTAACGTACAAAGAGAAAGACGCCTCTTCGAAGAGTAGGTATAGCACATCTTATGCTCAAGGTGACAGTGAGTATAATATCGGCTACTTAACAGTTTACGAGCACCCTAAGGGCGAAGTTTGTTACAAATTAGGTTCATTAACTGATACCGATACAACTCCAGTGCAAATGATTACCCCGGACCTTGAATCAATAAAAGTTAATTAAATAAAAAGAGGGGAGTGCTACTTTCAGAACTCCCCCGCCGTTATTTTGTGTTTTTAGATACCAGCAATTGAACTACGTTTTGAGATAAAATCTCGTAAATCTTCACTTGTTCGGGGTTTATCCCAGGTTGCAAGTTCTAAAACCTCGCTCATTGTGACAGGTTCGATAATCGATTGGGTAAGTTCCATTTTTGTTGGTTGCCTTTTTTTGTTTTTGTTGTGTTATGTATGTATAGTAGCATAAGCTTGATAAAATGTCAATACTCTCCTATAGGTATTAAACTCATTCGCTTTGACACCCCTGTTCTGCTTATGGTATAACTTACTTAGAGGTTAATAAAAAAATAAACATTATGGACATCCCCTCTTCTCTCGCAATTGTCGCCCTCGCGGCACTCATCCATGCCAGTTTTCAACTGAGCGTGAGCGTTTTAACGTTGCTCAGTGGTCACGCCATTGGAAGCAAGCGTTCTCAAGCAAAAGTTCTGCGTCTTAGCTGGGGTTTTATCACCGGTGTTGGCGTAATGACACTACTCACCCTTTCTTTCATATCACTTATTCTTCTTCATAGCTTTGGACCAGTTGATGTTCCGCTCGTTGTTTGGGCAATTGCCTGCGGCTTAGTATTCGGTATCGGAGTGGCTGTGTGGATTTTCTATTTTCGAAAAGAAAAGGGTACAAAATTATGGATTCCCCGCTCGTTCGCAGAACACCTTACAGATCGCAGCAAAACAACCAAACATAGCGTTGAAGCGTTTAGTCTTGGGCTCACAAGTGTAATTGGTGAACTTATTTTTATCATTCCATCAATGGTTATTACGGCTTTAGTGTTGCTTGAATTGCCAAGTGTCTGGCAGCTTGCTGGTATTGCTATTTACGTGCTTATTTCACTACTAGGCCTGTTAGTTGTTAGTTCACTTATCGGTGGCGGTTATTCAATTAGCAAAATACAAAAATGGCGCGAAGAGAACAAAGGCTTTTTGCAATTTAGCGCCGGAAGTGCCTTAGTTGCACTTGGGTTCTTCGTATACATTAGCAAGGTCGTTGCAGAAGCTTCAGGGGTCGTCTAATGCATCACGGTGGGCAAACTCTTATCGTAAAACGACACGGTCATGGACACCATGCCGAAAGCGAACATTTCGACCCAGATAAGATGCGTAATAGTATCGTTGCAGCTTGCTTAAGCTGCGGTGTGCCACATGGTCACGCAGATAGTATCAGCAGACGTATTACTGGAGAGGTCGCTGAATGGCTGAAAGATAAGCCAGAAGTAACCAGCGAAGATTTACGACGAACCGCAACGCATTATTTGAAAACTCACCATCCAGACGCAGCGTATTTATATGAACATCATCGATCGACATTTTAAGGAGAACTAAACAGTGGCAAAACACACATTCGACTATGACCTGATTGTTATCGGAAGCGGCGCCGGCGGAAGCGTAGCTGCTACTATTGCCGCTCGTGCTGGTAAGCGCGTTGCAATTATCGAAGAAGATACTTTTGGTGGAGATTCTCCTAACTGGAGCGATATTCCAACCAAGGCGTTACTGCACGTTGCGGGTATTTACGACGAAGCACGACACGCAAGTCGTTTCGGACTCCGTACTTCAACCCTTGGCTACAACTATCCTTCTATTCGTGCCTGGAAAGACCTCGCAATTGAACGGACTGGAATAGCTAACAACCGTCGTTTCTACGAAAAGAATGGCGTGAGCGCATTTAATGGCAAAGCGCATTTCTTAACTCCACATGAAATTACCGTCAACCGTCGCCATCTATCTGCTGCCTTTTTCCTCGTAGCCACTGGTTCGAGCTGGGTAACGCCTAACATTCAAGGGCTTGATGTTATCAAGTTCTTTACTCCGCGCACCATCCTTGAAGCCCTACGACCGCCAAAGAGCCTATTTATTGTTGGTGGTGGCAGCTACGGTGTTGAAATTGCTCAGCTCATGGCTATTTTCGGTACCAAAGTATACATTGCCGAGCAAGCCAGCCGTCTTTTACCGCACCTTGACCAAGAAGTCGGTGAGTTAATTGAGCGCGTACTGACCGAACAAAAGGGTGCAACCGTACTCACTAGTTCACGTGTGCTTTCTGTCGAAAAGGAAGGCCTCGGTAAGAAGATTCTTATCTCGCGCGGTGGTGTTGAAAAGTTTGTTAAAGCCGATGAAATTCTTATTGCCGCTGGACGCATGCCGAATGTAGACCTTGGCCTTGATAATGCGTCGGTTAAATTCACTCCAAAAGGCATAGAGATAAACGAGTTCCTACAAACCAGCGTGAAACATATTTACGCGGCTGGCGACGTACTTGGCCGCAATAGCCATACCCACTCCGCGCTCCTTGAGAGCAAGGTCGCTGCGCATAATATTTTCGAACGAACCAATGTTGCGCCGGATTACACCGGAACGCCAAGTTTGCTATTTACAACTCCTGAAGTTGCCCAAGTTGGGCTAAGCGAGGACGACTGCCACCGACGCGACCTTCCTGTCAATAAAGCGATTGCAACATTAAACATCGTCGCTCGAAGCAATACCGCCGATTTCCGCGATGGCTTTGTTAAAATTATCACCGACAAAAAGGGTTTAATTTTAGGTGCAACCGTTGTCGCACCACACGCAGCAGAAATCATTCATGAATTAGCCCTCGCAATTAAGGTCGGCCTTACCGCTGCCCAATTAGCTGATACCCCTCATGCGTTCCTTTCGTGGAGTGAAGCGGTTCGCGTTGCCGCCAGTAAATTAGCATAAGCCTTGCCCAAGAGCCTTGTAAATAGGCTGTATATCTGTTATTATGGACGATGTATCGCGGGGTGGAGCAGCCCGGTTAGCTCGTGTGGCTCATAACCACAAGGTCGTAGGTTCAAATCCTACCCCCGCTACCAAGATTATTAAAAAGAACTAGCCTTTCGACTAGTTCTTTTTTTGTTAGCATGAAATTAAGAATTTATACGTCTAAGAACTTCAACAACTCCGCATTAAACTCATCCGCATGGCTCACATTTACTCCGTGAGGGCCGCCGGCAATTACATGTAAGTGGCTTTGAGGTATAGCCTCGTGGGTTCGTTGACCGGAACCTTCAAACGGCACAATACCGTCCGAATCACCATGAATAACAAGCGTTGGAATAGTTACATGTGGCAAGTCGTCACGAAAATCAGTAGTACCAAAGGCCTGCATAGCCTGCAATGCGGCTGCTTTGCTTGCTTGTTTACAAAGCGTCAGCGCTTCAAGTCGCTGCTCTTCGCTCACTAATATATTTCCATCACCATTCGCAGAGAAAAACTGCTTCATGAATTGGTCGTAAAAAACGTCTTCGTCTTTTGTTAAGTCTGCCGTCATTTTCGCAGCTTGTTGTGCTGTTAACGGGCCGTCTGGGTTGTCCGGCATCCTCATTAATTTCGGTGGTATCGCCGAAGCAAACACCACACTCCGTAAGCGGTCTTCACCATACTTCGATACGTAGCGAGCAACTTCCCCACCTCCCATGGAGAATCCAACAAGAGTTACATCTCGCAAGTCTAACTCTTCCAATAGTCCGAATAGGTCATCGGTTAACGTATCATAATCATATCCAGTGAGCGGTTTGTCACTTTGCCCAAAACCGCGACGGTCATAGGTAATTACCCTATAGCCGGCATCTCTTAACGCTGGCACCTGTTCTTTCCAAGAAGCTCCGGAAAGCGGCCAACCATGTATTAGGACAACAGGGCGTCCTTCACCACCCGTGTCTTCAACGTGTACATTTAAATCTTTTAGTCCTAATAATCTACTATTTACAGTTACATCAGGCATTACTAACTCCTTTAAATATTATCGGTTGATAGCTTTCTTATTTTATAAGATTTACTGAAATGGGGATGTAATATTTCTCACTATTCAGCTTATAATAGGGTATGAACTTACACCGCACCTCTGCAAAACCGGACTGGGAAAACATTAGAATTTCACAACAGTCTGCTATTCAAAAACTAGCCGCTAAAACTGGTGGCTGGCTCACACCTCCAAACCTCATCACAGTTATCGGCCTTGGGATTGTTGTCTATGGCTTGGCTTGCATATTGAACGAATCATACTGGCTTGGGCTAGTATTGCTAGCTATCGGTCGCTTACTCGATATTGTCGATGGCGTCGTTGCCGATAAAACTGGAACAAAATCGCCACTTGGCGAAACCTTTGATGCGGTTGCAGATAAAATTGGGACGCTTCTGACAATTATCGTCATTATCGTGGCAGGCATTACAAACTTGTGGATTATTTTGGCGCTCATTATTCCCCAAGCTATTATTCCGATGCTCATTCTTTATAAGAAGCAAAAAGGCATTGGCGTTCACCCAACGCGTCCAGGGAAAATAAGTATGGCCCTAACATGGGTAGGAATTGTCGGCCTGCTTGTTTTAAAGGCCCTTGGTGAGCCAATCATCCTGGCTGTTGCCGTATACGCGATTATTGCTCTCTCGCTCGTCCTCGGCCTTTACGCACTTTGGCAATATTCAACCGGCCGTGACCAGAATTAAATCGGATCTTTTTTGAGTCCAAGCAAGTAGCCTAGGTAACTTGCGCCTAAGTGGACAACAAACCAAACAATAAATATCCATAGATATTGAACTGGGCTAAGAATCACAAAGAATAACGTGACAAGTACACTTCCGATAATATAATCGAGTTGATCAAACGGAACCCAAGAACCTCCAGATTTAATATTTCGCTGGCGCTTAAAAAAGCTTTCGATAGCATCGCCACCAAGTGCACCGATAGCGAATAGTGGACCGAGAATAAATAGTGGCAAGGCTGAGTAATCAATACCATCCGTCACAAATTGAGTCCACTCAAAGTTCGCGGCTAACACTTGTTGAATCCACAATACAAACGTTGCAATGATAATTCCAGCTATAATCCCCCGCCAAGTTTTATGTGGCCCAAGTAGTTCATGACCTCTCCAAGTTTTGCCACCATCAATTGGGGCATCGTATTTTTTAAGCACCGGAATTGCAGCAGCGATAATTGGAATCATATTGGCGGCTGCGGCCGGCAACAAGAACCAGATTGCAAATAAAATGTCTTGAATCATAATTCTAGTATACTTGATGTATGACTTATTCAACTGTTGCTATCATCTACAATCCCAATAGCACCGGTTCTAGCAAAACTCTGGCGCAAAACTTTAAGAAAAATCTTCAAGGCCGAATACCAAAACAAAAGGTTGAGTTAATCGCGACCAAATATGCCGGTCACGCCGAAAAACTCGCATACAAAATTGCCAAGGAATCTAAAAATCCTCTCATCTTCTCTTCAAGCGGCGACGGTGGCTATAACGAAGTGGTTAATGGAGCTATGAAAGCTCAAAATGAAGGGTCTAAAGTTGCGATAGGCTTACTTCCTGCGGGTAATGCAAACGACCACTGGAATAACGTACACACTAAAGACGTGATTGATTCAATCATCACCGACAAAGCCAAACATATCGACCTGCTCAAAATTACCTATACTGCCAAGAACAAAACCGCAGAACGGTATGCACACTCGTACATAGGTTTCGGGCTCTCCTCTATGGTCGGTAAAGAATTGAACAAAACAAAGCTAAACAAATTTAATGAAACCTGGCTCGTTATTCGCACGCTCTTCACATTGAACCCGGTACGTCTAAAAATCAGCGATGAGGCTAAAAAATACGACAGCGTAATTATTAGTAATGTCGACAGAATGTCTAAGTATCTTACCGTTTCTAATCCTTCCAAGATCAATGACGGCAAATTTGAAGTTACGATTTCAAAGCATGAAAATAAATTTAAACTAATTGGACTTTTGCTTCAGGCTTCACTGAGTAAATTAAAAGAGAACCAACAGACAAATACATTCTCACTCGATACGGTTGAAGAAACCCTTGCACAAGCAGATGGAGAGATTCTTACTATCGACGCGGAGAGTCACGTTGAAATTATAATCGAAAAACAAATTTTAACCTGTTTTATATAAAAATGTAATTATTCTTACATCTATGCATTAAAATTTACCATAAACTTATTGCATGGAAGACGTAAAGCTTTTCCGAGGTGTTTAGTCGAAAGGGGCTATAAATATGAGCAGTATTAATAACTCAACAGTAGCGAAACAATCAAAAGCAATCGATAAAAGTATTATTGCAGTCGCAGCGATAGCAATGGCAACACTAGTATTTGGGTTCGCCATCAGCTCATTAAACACCATACTCTAACAGCACCTACAAACTCCACGTTTCTTTAAAGGCGTCCGCACTGGGCGCCTTTTATTTATCGTTGCTTGTATCGATACTTTTGCTATTGCCGCCAAATAAGAAGTTGAGCCACTGTTGCAGGTTTGGTGAAGCTTCTGGTGCTACTGAAACTTGTTTAATAGGTGCATCAGCAGCTTTAGCGGCAGCACTGTTTACTGGCAAGATTAACAATTTCTCGCCCGGTTTTACCAGGCCTAGCGTGTCGCGAACCGCCAGCTCTTTATATTCATCAGTTTGATAATACTTCTTCTGTAGCTCAAGGCTATCGCGCTGCAATTTGGTGAGCTGTAACTGGCGTTCTTTGATATCAACTTCTTTCTGAAGCGTATAATTTCGCTGCATCACCTCGAGAGAGCCCCATACCCAACTGGCTGCAATTAAAAATGCTGCCGCGATAACAACGTTATTAAACGTCAGATATTTATGACGAATGGTATAGATAATTTTACGTATGTTTATATGAGGCATAAGCACCTTGATAACTATTATATCTCAACAGATTGAAATACATAGTATAATAGCTCGTGCGGGGCTGTAGCTCATCGGTCAGAGCAGGCGGCTCATAACCACTTGGTAGATAGTTCAACTCTATCCAGCCCCACCAAAATTATTTTCATGGAGTACAAAAAAACTGCGCATCTCTGCGCAGTTTTATTATTAAGCTTCAGGTGTCGTTGGCAGCCTTGATGACCTTATCGGCGGTGCGTCAAACGGCCTATTCTTGTCAACGTGCTTACCAGCATGCAAGGCTTCACCGCCTAGCTTTTTCGCTTGAGCGTCTTGGTGCTCGCGTCGTTGAATTTCCGTATCAGCAGGAAAACTTGGTCCGGCATCAAACCTATCATCGCGTAATATATAGTCGCCAAATTGGCTCGTATTTCGTGAAAATGTCATATAAATACTTTAGCATAAGTAGTATAAAAAGTCAAGCCAATACTCAGCCTCCTATCTGTTGTTACTGCTCAATTTCTCGTAAATCGACAAGGGCTTTATATGCTATTCCACGTGCCAAAGTATGGTTTCGCGCCTGCTTCAAGGTTTCAATCCAGAACTTATAACGTTCACTCTCAATAGCTTGCGACTTTGCGACTTCTCGACTTAACTCGTTAATGCGCATACCATTTATCATAGTTTCTAAACGAGCTTTTGTCGTCTTATCACTTAGATTATAATTACTCCGACCCTCTCCCTGAAGCGGATTCTTCGTTTGGGTTTCATTAGCAAACGCCTCGACATCGTGAGTCCATAATACTTCAAGTAAAGGCCTAGCGACGCTTGGCTCTTCTTTCCAGATAGACACCAACGTTACGGAATCCGCACGAGCAAACTGGTGGTAAGAATCATCTTTCAGTGCACCTTGAAGTGTCGTTAAAAAAGCAGCTTCCCTGCTTGCTTGAGTTGCATACTCTGCATACCTAGAAACAATCGAGCGGACAGTCCGGTCGGGGTCTTCCATATATTTCTTTTGGCGATTAAATACAGCGTTCAAATGACTTGCAGACCCACCAACCAGTTCCTTGCCAGTTAAATCATATGTATCGCTCATTTCACGCTGGTCATGGGGAGCAAAGCCAAACCGTTCAAGTACAGTCATAACTCGTTCAGGTGATGTTGCTTTATCAATCTCAACTGGTGCAGTTTCTACCGCTACTGGTTCGTTGAGAATACGCTCAGCGCGAGCTGCAGCATCAGATACTAAATTATATTCAGTCGTGTCCGGGTGTTGATAGGATACCTTTGCATCATCCGGATAATCATCAACAGGAACAATATCGCCATCTTTTTCGCGATAGCTGCTTTCAGAAAAAACCATTTGCTATTCCCACCTAAACACTTTGAAGGCAATAATATAAATAACTACCGTCCAAGCGCCAATTAAGCCAATTTGAGGCAGTATATCGATAAAGTGCAGGCCTTCGGTGGTAATAAGGCGTACACCGTCAATAACAGGCGTCAGAGGCAAGAATGCCGAGATATTCTGTAGCCATTCCGGCATAAGGAAGCGCGGGAAGAATGTTCCAGAAAGAAACATCATTGGGAACACGATAATATTGGCGAGTGGCGCTACTTGCCGTTCGTTCTTAGCCCAACCACCAAGCGCTAAACCAATACCGAGAATCATAATAATGCTAAACACAATGAACACAATGAGTTCGCCCCAATTCCCAACAACTTCTAAATGGAAAACGGTAATTGCGACAGCGAACATAACAGCAATAGATACTAATCCAATGATCGCCTGGCCGATCATTGTTGATACAAAGTACTGCCACACTTTAAGCGGTGTCGTGCTCAGCCGACGCAAGATACCCATCTTTTTAAGTTCAGGGAATACGTTAATTGGACCGAAGATACCCATACCGATAATTGCAAACCCAAGCAAACCAGCAAACGTATAGTCGAAGGCAGACAAGCTACGTTCGTTCAGCTGCTCACCAGCTACCGTAAATGGCGTTACAGATGGCACAAGTTTATCGTTAATACCTTTAAACTGACCTTCTAAAATTGCAGTCAGCGCTATGCCTGATTGGGCATTATTTTGAGTGTATAAGACCTTCAGTTCGCCGCTTGGATAGGTTTTTCCGGTCGCCGTTTCACCAAATTCTTTAGGCAGCACGATGGTCGCATCAAGTTCCGAGCGGTTCATCTTTTGTTTTGCTTCCTCTAAACTAGTGACTTCTTGGTTCACCTTTAAGACTTTGCTCTCTTGGGCTGTTTTTATAAACTCTTTAGAAAAGCTCGATTGCGAATCGCTAATAACAGCCACGTTGAACGATACATCACCACCGCCACCATTAATACTTCCAAAGACAAATAAGAAGATAAGCGGGAAAAGAATGGTGAAAAAGATTGCCGTACGGTCGCGGAAGAAGCGTTTAGTGTTAATACGAACAAACGTAAAAACAGTAAACCAACTTTTTTTGAAATCGGATTTCATTCGGAACCGTCCCTCAGGCCTTTGCCTGTTAAATCGATGAATACGTCTTCAAGACTAGCTTGCTGAACCAGGTGCTTCTTTTTAAAGCCACGAGCCAGCAGCTGGTCAATAAGGTTGCGCGGTGTGTCGATAGCAACAATTTTGCCGTTGTCCATTACTGCAATGCGATCACAAAGAATTTCAGCTTCATCCATGTAGTGCGTAGTCATAATAACGCTAATACCCTTTTCGCGAACTTTTTCAATTAAGTCCCATAGGTGGCGGCGTGCTTGAGGGTCAAGGCCGGTTGTTGGCTCATCGAGAAAGAACACCTTTGGGCCATGCACAAGGGCTGTGGTAATGCTAAGGCGTTGTTTTTGGCCGCCCGACAGGTTCTCTACATAGCTTTTCGCTTTGTCTTCAAGGTCGACATCGCGAAGGAATTGCATAACGTCAACTTTCTCACCGTACGCAGCAGCAAACATTTCGATTACCTCAGTCAGGCGAGTTTTGTCTTGAAAGGCAGGTGTTTGAGGCTGGACCCCAATAATGTATTTGATTTGCTGAGGGTTCTTGGCGACATCGATGCCGTCAATTTTAACGCTCCCGCCATCGATTGGCCGGAGCGTTTCCATCATTTCGAGTGTTGTAGTTTTACCAGCGCCATTAGGGCCAAGGATGCCAAAGATCTCACCTTTTTTCACAGTAAAACTAATGCCGTCTACGGCTTGCTTATCGCCGTAACGCTTTTTAAGGTTTTTCACTTCTACCATGTGAGCCATATGACTCTATTTTAGACCTCGGTGAGCACCAATACAACCCTTTAAGAAAAAACGCAGAGAAAAAGAAATACCCCCGGGGAAGGGGGGTATTCCAGCACCTGTTTGTTTGACCTAAGTATAGGGTCAAACCGCTTACGGTGCAATAGTGTTTAGACTATTTTTTCTTTGAAACGGTCAAAAAGCCGTTACGTGGGTTTTCTTTAACGATTCGGTCTTCAGGCAAGTCTACTGGTTGACCCTTTGCATTCTTTTCAACTTTTGCGAAGAAAAAGATTGTTTGTGGTTTGCCACCACGAAGTGTAACTTCAGTGCTGTGCAAGTAGTAAGTAACGCCCTTTGAGTTTGTGTGACTGTAAGCCATGATAAGTAATTTATACCTCCTATTAATGCTATACGAGTGTAAGCGTACAGCGTCATCGGGGGAGCTGTCAATATCAAATAGTTTTATAATGCTTACGCAACAACAACCCGAGTATACCGAGGCTAGCGAAACGAACGATGATTAAGCCTAAAATTATCACAAATAGAACGACTGACCACCCCGCAAAGTCCGGGCTCCAAAGGGGTGAAGAAAATGCGTGAATATATGCTTCTTGGCGAGGCCTGCTAGTTCCGCTTACAGGGTCGGCTGCAGCTGGGAATTTCGCCAGTTCACTAGTGGTACACTGCAAATATGCGGAGGAATATGATTTAAACCGAGGTGCACAAATTTCTTGTGCTTTTTTATAAATATTTCCATTCGGATTCGCATCTCCATATTGGTTTGATTGCCAATTCTGAAGGTCACGGGAGTAGCTGGATTCTAAGTACACTCCCCGCCCCAGTTCAGTATTCATATGAGCACTGACATGTCGTTGTAAATCGTACAACCTTTTAATAGTAACTTCCTCATTACCCGCCCTGTCAGCACTCAAAACACCCTCGCGGCGTTCAACCATTCCAATATTATTCAGGCGTAAGAAAGTTGCCGAAATAAACCCAGAAATAATAAGCAGCACAATAAGCTGCCACGTTTTAATACGTTGCAAGTTTTTGACGCTTTGCTTTATTCTGCCTTTATCAGCCACAATCTCGAGGTACCCACCTTATGTTCTTACCCTATATTGTACCATGAGCACTATCTTTTATAGAGAGAGAAATGGGCGGTGAGAACGAGCAGCACAACCACTCCAGCGAGGAAGAAGAAGTTTGTCAAAGCAAAGTCATCTCCGGCTACCCAAACGAGTATTCCTAAAGTCGCAGCGGCTAAAAACGCACCGAAATTCGCCAAAGACTCAATAATGCCGATGTATGTAGCCCTATGCCCCGATAAATCTGCGTTATCAAACACAGCACGAGTGTACGGCATAGTATAGCCCGTTGTAGCGACTTCATTTGCAATGTTTGCACCCGCTACGGTCACTGGTGATGTTATAAAAGGCCTAACTAAGTGTGTGAGGGCATTAGCGATAATACTGGCTTTCATAAGCATACTGCCATGTTTCTTATCTATTATTTTTCCGTAGACATACGAAGACAAGATCGTAGCAATGAGAACAACTGAAAGTAAGATACCGGTAATAACGTAGATATCATTGTTAGTACTGATGCCAATGACAAGCACTGCTACATAAAGTGTCCAGACAGTTCCTGATGCAAAAACATCGAAACCGTATGCTATTTGAGCCATGTAATGTTGGCCAATAAGCCTCCATGGAAATGCTTTAAACTCTAGCTTCTTACCGGTTTGCACCTGCTCGCCACTATTCAGCAACGGTACGGCCGCAAAAGCAAATAAAATTGCAGCGACAATAAGTACAAATTGCGGACCAAAAAAGTAAGCCAAGATTCCACCAATAAGAGGACTGATACTCGTAGTTATTTTTTCCAAAATGTTCATGTAGGCAATTTCTTTTCCCGCATGTTCGACGCTTTTAACTTTCGAGAAATCGATTGTATAGCCAATGGCATACATTGAAACCGATGTGCCTTGAAGGATCAATATTGGCAGCAGCAACCAAGGGCCGACATCAGGCAGAAATACAAAGCTTATCAATGATGGAATATACAGGAGATTTGAAATGAGTATGCCATGCTTCGGACCAATTCGCGCAATCAAGGCTGCTACAGGTAATGAAATTATTGTTTTAAAAAGATAGAACGCTGCCCAAAATAAAGCGATTTCTAATATTTTGTAGCCATTTTGAACCATGTAAATTGACATAAAGGCGCTTGCAATAAACATTGCAGCCATACGCAACATACGAGATACATACAATTCTGCTATTTCGCTATATGTAGCATGACGCCAGAAATGGCGCCGTAAAAGCATTTTGTGAAATAAGTTTTGTAACATTTTTGTGTAAGGCCCAACCTTTTTCTCTATTACATCACACCACCTCTATTGTTACAAGTGATATACTAGTCGTATGAATGTATATTTTTCGGGTATTGGTGGTGTTGGTATTGGTCCGTTAGCGGAAATCGCACGTGATGCCGGCCACACTATTATGGGGTCTGATTTAAACGAAAGTTTAGTCACCGAAGAACTGCGCCAACAAGGCGTTGCTGTTAACATCGGCCAAGACGGCACCTTTTTAAAAGCAAGTAACGAAGCGGCGCCGCTTGATTGGTTTGTGTATACCGCTGCCCTACCAGAAAATCACCCTGAATTAGTACTCGCGAAAGAACTTGGTATTCGTACCGGCAAACGCGACGAGTTTTTAGCTGACTTTATTAAAAAACACAATTTAAAACTGATTGCGATTGCTGGCACGCACGGCAAGACGACAACAACCGGAATGGCTGTCTGGGCGTTTTTGCAACGCGGCATCCCTGTAAGCTACTCGATTGGCTCGACTGTTAGTTTTGGACCGAGTGGTAAATACGACCCTGAAAGCAAATATTTTATTTACGAATGCGATGAATACGATCGCAACTTCTTGCACTTCAATCCAGATATTTCACTACTTACGTCTGTTGATTACGATCACCCAGACACCTACCCTACCGAGAAATCATACTTTGATGCGTTCAATCAATTTATCAGCCAATCAAAGCTAGTGATTTGTTGGAACAAAGATTTCGACATGGATGCCACAACCAAATACAATATGGTTCATTTAATCGATCAAGACAAAAGGGACGTTAGTTTTATCAACCTTGCAGGCCTACACAACCGCCAGAACGCATACTTAGTATTCACCCTTCTTGTTGACCATCTAGGTGCTGTCGGCGATGAAGAAGAAATCGTCAAAATTCTTAACGCATTCCCTGGTACTGACCGTCGTTTTGAAAAATTGGCTGATAATATTTATAGCGATTACGGCCACCACCCAGAAGAAATTGCCGCTACGTTACAAATGGCACGCGAACTTTCTAAAGATGTTGTTTTGGTATATCAGCCACATCAAAACTGGCGCCAGCATTCAATCCGCGACCAGTACGTTGATCAATTTGAAGTTGCTAGTAAAGTGTACTGGACACCCACCTACTTAACCCGTGAGAACCCTGACTACGAAATTTTGACACCGCAAGAACTAACGACAAAAATCACTAATAAAGATTCGATTGTTTATACAGATTTAAACGATACACTTTGGGATAAAATTGTCGCAGTTCGTGACGCAGGTTCGCTTATTCTATTCATGGGTGCAGGCAATATCGACTCTTGGGTACGCTCAAAACTTAGTTAAGCCTCTTCGCTATCCCAGTCTTCATAAAACTCTTCAAAAAAGTGTGGGTCATTAAAGAAACTCCGAGCAATAATTTGCTCTACAGCCGGCGCTAACTTGTACTGAGTAATTTTATGCGGCTTTACCCATATAAGGTTGTCGTGGGTTTTAATGTCATCCCGCTCGAACCGGAATACGTGAGCAAGTGTTGTCGATAGCAGTTTGCCTTGTGTATTAACGTGAATATAGCAATCACCCGCGTGTCGCACCTCCTGGTCAGTAAGTTCAAGCTTTTCGCTTAACTCACGCTTCACCGCAGCTTCAAGACTTTCATCTTCAGTGTGCAGTTTGCCATACGGCAATGTCCAAGCATTAATATACGGTTGGCGTTTTCGGCGCCACAGCAGTACATCGCCTTCGCTATTTTGCACAACTAGCATAGTAATAATTTTCGGCTGTGTACGAACCGTTTTACTAATAACGCTCACTCTATCAACATATGCCAAGCCATTTGTACTCAACCCATAGCCTGTGGTTAGTTTTTTAACAATGTCATTTTTAATAAGTAATTTAAGATGATACGAAAACAAATTCGTATCAACCTTTGGCGGCCGAAGGTCACGAAAACGAGCGACCTCTTTAAACATCAATACATCAATAATGTGTTTTTGGATGTGATGAGTTATTGTTGTTTGCTCAATCATATTTGACTCAAATTAAACTTTCTATCTATCAACAGAATAGCACGTTATATTGATAATGTAATCAGTAAATAACGCCCCGTGGCGGACTGGAAAATAATCATGGAATTATTATCACCAACAAGAATTGACCTAAACCTGGTTGAAAATACCGACACCATTCCCGAATTTCGCTTACATCCTTCTGTTGCCTCAACAACACTCGAAATGGGTGGGTTAGCAATTAAGTTTGCACAAGTTAAAAGGGCTCCACGCTACGATAATGTACACAGAGAAAACGATGCTGAACATAGTTTTATGTTAGCTTTGACTGCGAATGAATTAGCTTCGGAACATTATGCCAATATGAATGCAGCGAAAGTAACTCAACTCGCTATTTTTCATGACATAGTAGAAATAGAAAAAGGCGATGTCCATACTTTTCAATTCACTCCCGAGCAAATGGCCGAAAAGCATATTGCAGAACAAGCTGTGTTAGAAAAACTTCTGCGCACCCTACCTCGCCACACCGCTAAGCTAGTCTTAGAGTATGAAGAACAGCAAACCGTAGAAGCTCGCTTCGTTAAAGCCGTAGACAAGCTCTTGCCGGTTGCAACAGACATCATAGGACCCGGACGGCTGGTTATGAAAGAAGAGTACGGAGTGACAACACTTGAAGAACTTATTGCTAGTCACGATAAGCTTCACAGTCGCATTGCAGATAGTTTTGAAGAATTCCCACTTATCGTTGAAGCTCACAAAGCACTTTGCAGATTGTTTCAAGAAGAATTTGAGCTGAGCGCTACTCGTTTGAGTCAGTAACACCAAACTCAAGAATTTCAGGGTTCAGAGGGTCGCCGTTGAAAGCATCAACTGCTTTGGCCTTTTTAGCTTGTTCATCGTATAGTTTCGTAAATTCGTTAATAGAATCTTTGTTGATTGAGCCGAATGCGCCGTATTCGGTAATCTTGTCTGTTCTATCGACTTTATCGCTCACCGAAGACACGCCAGGACGGCTTAAATCAAGCTGCGCTGTACCGCTGGCGTTATAAGCAATCATACTGACGACTGTCAAAATTAAAGCAATGAGTACTGTTAGAATCAGCATGAGTGACAATCGGTGCTTGTCCCAAAAAGTCATATCTTCGTCTGGCTGCAGGTTAATTGGTTCAGCCATATTATTCTGATATCCTTTCGAAGTTCAATAAGAAATCACCAACTGCCTGACGATAATCGTCAATATAGCGGTGGAGTTTATTTACATCGTCATGAACCTTGGCGCGGTTTACACGAGCTTGCTCGATAGTGCTATAAAACAGCTCAGGTTCATCGAAGCAGTTTATTCTAAGTGCACTCGAGATTTTTTCTTCATAGCTTTTATAATCATTCCGAAACCCATTTAGAGCATCACGATAACTGGTGGTTACCGCTGAGGTTGCTTTAGAATCAAGGCGGTTGCTGCCAAGCCGTGAATTAAATGGATCCATAAGCTTACTAGCCATTGATTCATACACTTGCCCACGGTTAACTCGCAAAAGTGCATCGCTCGCGTGCAGCTGGTTAAGCGTACTTTTAATTGAAGTACAGTTGCTTTTAATTTTATCAATTTGCTCACTTGTCAAAGCTGTAGATTGAGCGTGGGCTGTTTGTGCAGTGAAGCCAAACAAAACCGTCAAAACGGCTATAGCGGTAAGTGTTAAGAGTACGCGCTTCATACCTATCTATTGTACCACCCAAGTAACCGCTTAGCGCTTTAGGTGAAACGTTTCTCCGGTTTTAGAAATCAGGCCTTCTTTTTCAAGCGACAAGAGTGCTGACTCGAAGCGTTCATCAGCTCTCAATTCTGCTCTCAACGTTCGCTCTTCAAAATCGGCGGTGGTTAATAATTTAACAATTTGACCGCGAACTTCACGAACACTCCCCTTTAATGGGCTCTGTTTTTTATAATGTTTACTTTTATTATTTTGGCCAATACCTTGGCGTTTTAAATAACTGCCGTAATCCATCATCGCCCAATACCATTCGCGCGGGTTCTCAATGTCAGTTGTTTCTTCGACAACTGCTCGCAGCTCTTTATCGCTCACATCTTCGTGATTCAAGAAGAAATGATAAAAATACACCGTGCGAATATTGGTTTCTATAAAAATGGATGGATTATTAAAGCTATACGCCAATATTGCACCGGCTGTATTTACGCCAATTCCAGGTAGGCTAATCAAGCCCTCTGGGGTTTCAGGAAAAACACCTTCATACTCATCCATAATTTTAATAGCAGCCTCATGTAAAAACTTAGCCCGGCGGTTATAGCCAAGACCACTCCACATTTGCAAAACTTCGCCAAGTGACGCTTTGGCCAGAATTTCAACAGATGGAAACCGTTCGATAAAAGCCTCGAACTTCGGAATAACGCGGTCGACTTGAGTTTGCTGCAGCATAATTTCACTTACCATTACGTAGTAAGGTCGGGTATCAGCACGCCAGGGCATTTCGCGAAATAGTTCGCGCCCCTTTTGCCAGATGATTTCTTGAAATTCGAGTATATCCACGTTCACTAGTATACTAGTAGTATGAAATTAACAAAGTTTGAACATGCCTGTTTTGTAGTTGAGAAAGACAATACCAGTGTCGTAGTAGACCCTGGAAACCTCACGCACGACTTTATTATGCCAAAACACGTATCAGCTGTTTTTATTACTCACAACCATGGCGACCACCTAGATAACCAATTGGTTATTACAATCTTACGTGAGCACCCGAAGGCGGTTCTACTGGCACACGAAAGCGTTATTAACGATTATAAAAATGAACATACGCAAGCCGTTTCTGTTGGTGAAACTGTAGATGCCGGTGGTATTAATTTGAAATTCGTCGGTGGCACACATGAGCCAATTGACATAGCCATTCCTGCACCCGTAAACATCGGCGTCATTATTGAAGGCCATTTGTACTACCCTGGTGATTCGTACTTCGCACCAGAGCAACCAATCAAAGAATTACTGCTTCCTATTAGTGCTCCTTGGCTGACCATCGGCAAAGCTATGGACCTAGTGCGAGCATTACAGCCAGCACATGCCTTCCCTACCCACGATGCAATCTTGTCAGTTGAAGGCCAAGCACTCGTCGACAATATAGCAGAACGCATTACCAGTACTCTTAATGTCAGGTATCAACGCATTAACGGTAAGACGATTGAATTATAATGACTGAATTGGCCTCACCTGAAAACTTTCAAAAAGCAGCTGACTATCTTAGTGCACATGACCCAATTTTAGGTGCAGTCATTAAAAGCGCGCCACTGCCAGTATTTTCACCTAATAAAAAGTATTATCAAGAATTAGTAGAAACAATTATTTCGCAGCAACTCAGCGTAAAAGCGGCTGGAACAATCTTGAAACGTTTTAAAGAATTGTTTTCCGTAGACTTCCCAACTCCAGAAGATATTCTCGCAACCGACATTGAAACCTTGCGAAGCGTTGGACTGTCACGCCAAAAAGCATCATATATCCAAGACCTCGCTACCCGTGTACTGGAAGGGTCTGTGCAGTTCTCTCATCTGGATTCACTCAGCAACCAAGAAGTCATTGACGAGTTAGTTCAAATTAAAGGCGTTGGTGTATGGACAGTTCACATGTTTTTAATATTTTGCATGGGACGATTAGACGTTTTGCCAACCGGCGATTTGGGTATTAAAAATGGTATATATAAACTTTATGCGTTACCAGAAAAGCCTACCCCCGAAGATATGGAAATGATTGCACTCAACAACAGTTGGCATCCGTATGAAGCTGTTGCGAGCTGGTACATGTGGCACTCACTCGATAATGCGCCAGTACTTGAAACTATCGGTTAAGTTCTGCTTGCAAGTCTTCAGGAACACCAGGAATACCGCCTGATCCACCCGTTAAGCTTTCGAGGCCAGGAATAGTCCCGTTTTGCACCGACTCAAGAATTCCAGGCAAAGCGAAAATTAAACTTATGCCACTCACGAGTACAATAAGGCCAATTGAAATTGCTAAAATAAGCACCGTATTAGCGGCAAACTTTTTATATTCAGCAACTTGCAACATCTCGCGGCCCTGCTTGTCGCGCATATAGCCACCCATAATTAAGATGAGGTCGACGATAACCCAAAGGCCAAAACCACCTGCAGAAATAAGTTTCAAGAAACCGTAACCCCAATATCCCATGTACATACGGTCGACGCCGAACACTCCCCAGAAAAAACTAATGAAAAACGCTGCCAAAAAGTGTCGCTGGCGTGGAGATTTTTTAACCACCGCAATTGGCGTTGCAACTACTGTTGGTTCGGCAGGTGGAGTTGGTTGAATCGGTTCTATTGTTTGTGTTTCTACGGGTTGCATATGAGTATTATACGCTTAAGGTTATTGCTTAGGCCAATTCTCATTTATAAAATTACGATAGGAATCGGATATGGCGACATGATCAAATTCATTTTTTGTTATCCATGTACCATGTTCAAACCCAGGACGAGTTGGCTTTATACTGATTTCAACAGGTGCGATGGCTACATAACCAAGTATAATACGGCTATGTTTTCCAGGGTGTAAGAAGAAATCGGCGCGTTTCATAGTATCAACAGTCAATGTTAGTTCTTCAAGTAGCTCTCGTTTAATTGTTTCGTCGGGGTCTTCATTTACTTCAACATGCCCACCAGGTAGACCATGTATGCCGCGACCTGGGTAGTACATAAGAAGTACCGAACCCAGGTCATTGCTATAAAGTGCCAACTTAGTTGAAACAGAATTTCGAGGTCGCATAACTAAGGGTTAAGACGGTTAATGTCGCGTGGGAATAACGTTGCTTCTTTAACGTTACTTAAGCCAATCGTCTTTTGAACGACACGGTCAACACCCATACCTGCACCACCATGAACTGGAAGCCCGTACTTAAATGCCTGAAGGTAGTACTTAAAGCCTTCGTGGGTAACGTCAAGTCCAGCACGTTCCATTTGTACAAGCATCTTTTCGTAGTTGTTTTCACGGAGTGGCACGGTTGCAATTTCAAGACCACGGAACAACAAGTCAGCCCAAGCAACAGTTCCCTCTTCGTCTTTAAACTTGTGATAGAACTTACCGGCTTCAGCTGGGAAGTCGGTGGCATACACAAGGTCGCTGCCAAAGTTCTTACGAGCGTAATCAGCAATCCATCGTTCTTCGTCTGGAATCAAGTCTTTCTCTTTTGTCGTATCTATCTTGTTAGCCTTAGAGTAAAGCTCGTGAATTTCAGCAACGGTGAATTTAGGAATTGAACCATCTTCAGCTAAGAACAGTTGTGGTGCGTTAAGGCTCTTCAGGTCATCTGCATGGTCTGCATAAATCTTAGTCAGTACTTCACGAATCATGTTCCCAGTCATATCCATAACTTCTTGATGAGATTCAACGAAACCCATCTCGATATCGAGCATTGTAAGCTCGGTTAAGTGGCGAGTTGTCGCGCTAGGCTCAGCACGGTAACTGTGGCCAATTTCAAACACGCGTTCGAATGCACCAACCATAATTTGCTTATAGAATTGTGGGCTTTGTGCCAAAGTGGCAGTTTTACCAAAGTAATCAAGTTGGAATACTTCTGCACCACCTTCGGTTGCTTCGGCGAGAAGCTTTGGTGTATCAATTTCAGTGAACTCGTTGCGGTATAGGTAGTCGCGCATCGCACGAACAATACTGGCACGAATTTTGAAAATCTTTTGTTCTTGGAGGTTACGAATGTTTAAGACCCGGTATTCAAACAACGTATCAAGGTTGTCAGATTTGTGGCTGATTGGCTTATCGATTTCGATTGGTGGTTCGTCAGTAACGGGCACCATTACTTCAACAGTAACGTCGTGAAGTTCAGCACCGCCTGGCGCACGTTCGTCAGCAGTTACGACACCGGTCAATGCGAGGACTGTACCGATTTGTAGACCACGAAGCTTCTCCAGTTCGTCTTTGTCATCTACTAAAGTTTGAGCAACACTCCTTCGGTCGCGCAACGTAATAAAGTTAAGGCCGCCCATAAGGCGCTTCTTGTGAAGCCAACCTTGAATAGTAATTGTTTCGCCAATGTGGGCGCTGATTTCGTTTGTAAGTGTTCGAGTTGTACTCATGATAATAGTTCCTTAATTAAGCTAGATTAAATATGGACTACAAAAGGGGTAAATGCGCTCGAGTTCGTCCTACTCGGCGCTGCCCCGTTGATTACTATCATTTCGTATTAGCCATATCATATTATCGCTATTCTACCACCTCTGAGAGCTTTGGGCTAGACGTCGACGTGACCTTCGGGGGTGTTGTTGTGTCGGCCTTCGTGTTCAGCAACCGAACGTAAGTCAGCATGGTTGTCGTCTTCATCGACAATTCGGCGACCTAAAAGCGCTTCAATAGTATCTTCGATTGTCAAAAGCCCAACGGTTTCACGTTGCTTGTTAATAACGATAAACATGTGGTGACGGTTCTTCAGAAAAGCCGCCAAAGCGTGCTCAAGAGTTTGATCTTCGCGAACATAATACACATGGGTATCCATGACTTTTTCGGCAGTTGAAGATTTACGAACGTCCAACGACAACAAGTCCCGTAGGTATAGAATACCTACCACGTGGTCCAGGTCGGTATCGATAACCGGTAGACGACTATGGCCAAGCGCATGCAATTCATCAAGTACTAATGGACCGAGGAACTCACCATGGTTAATAAAATCGATAATGTTTTTTGGCGTCATGATTGTTGAAACGACTTTATCGTTAAAATCGAGTGCGTTAATAATTACTTTTCGTTCAATATCGGTGAGCGCCATGCCAGAACGGTCAATGAGTTCTTGAAATTCTTCTTTTGAATGCACCTTCTGGTCGGCCTGCATTGTACTATCACTTAAGAACGAAAATACACCAGGAAACTTTTGTACGAGCGTTAATAATTTTGGCTCTAACTTTGAATACAAACCCTTCGCTATTTTCGATACTTGACCGGTACGACTTAATGGCGCATACAGAACGGTTACGATAATTGCCACAATAATACCGATTATCCAGCCAAAAGTAGCTATTAATAGTACGACAGTTAAAACGAGTAGCAAGGCAGTTTTAATGGTAATAACAGCTCGTATTTGCGGCAAGAGTTTTTCACGCTTCAGCTCTGCCCTTGCTGCAACCGAATGCTTTGCCCGGCGTTCTAGCTCGGACATACTGAACGAAGAGTAGTTTGGCTGAAAGCCGCTCACAAGCAGCAAGGCAACAAATACCAGCACTGTTAAAATTACTAAAAACGTAAACATCTTAGGGATAATTGTACCTTAGTGTCTGCTATAATGGGTATAGTAATTTTTGGAGGAAACATGAATAAGTACGGATGGATAATTTTTAGTGTTGCAGTCATTGCCCTGCTTGGTGGTTTAATCATCTGGACTCGATCAGCAAACCCTGCAGTCGATGTATCGAGTGTTAATAATAATTCGATTTTAGCTGCAACTGCAGACAGTGGTAATATCGCTGACCACACAGAAGGCAAAACAGATAGTAAAGTGATTCTTGTAGAATACGGTGACTTTCAATGTCCAAGCTGTGGAAGTGCCTACCCTAACGTAAAAACAATTATGGAAGAGTACGGTGACCGGATTGCACTAGTATTCCGCAACTTCCCTCTCACTAGCATTCACCCGAACGCCAAAGCCGCCGCTGCCGCAGCTGAATCTGCCGGATTGCAAGGCAAGTACTGGGAAATGCACGACCTGCTTTACCAGAACCAAAGCGCCTGGGAAACACTTGATACTACTAAGCGTACTGATGCCTTCGTATCATTTGCAACTGAACTTCAGCTCGACACTGCTAAGTTCACAACTGACCTATCAAACCAAGATGTTAATAAGAAAATCTCATTTGACATGGCTCTTGGTAAGGCAAACTCTGCATCAGCAACACCAACCTTCTTCCTTAATGGCGAGAAGCTTGATACAGTCGCTGATGACATCGTAAAGGGCGACCTAACGAGTATTCGTGAAAAGTTGGACAGACTACTCGCTGAGTAATCAAACTCGCTACAAACAACTACAGACGCCCTAACGGCGTCTGTTTTTTTGACAATTTAAAACACCCCGGTGCCTTGGGGTGTTTTGTTGTTTTCGATTTAAATATATCGCGTCTGTCCACGTTTTAGTGGGCGATAAAGATTCGCCAGTCGGCGGGCACCACATCCACTGCTATCTTCTTGCGCCGTGATGGCACAAATTCGATGGCTATTGGCATGTGATTATTCACTCCTTGTACTATGTACAGTCCCTTGCACTTCGACCTTTAATTATTAGCTTTGGCGCAGGACACGTAGATAATAGTATCAATTTAGCGCCAATGAGTCAAGAATACACCGGCTGGCGGTGGGTATGACTTAATAGTAAATCATCGCACCACCACTTAGCAATAAGCTATAGCAGGATTATGTAGTAATATACTCTACGCTTCGCCGGGAGTGTCTTCTGGCTTGGCAGTATTAAGCTTACGCTCTTTGATTGTGAATACCAAAATGGCTGCTGCACCAATTAAGAATGAGGCTACGATAAAGATTGTTCGCAGGCTTTCTGAGAAGGCGTGTGTGACCTTACTAGCGAACTCTGTCTGATTGGCTTCGAATGCACTTCGAGCTTCGTTCTGAGTAGGCTGAGGCAGTGTAGCGAACTGTTCATTAGCATTACCACTAATTTGCTTCTTGATATCGGGCATATTCAATGTAAGGAGCGTGTTAGGGTCGGTAATCTCACCAATCTTAGATACTGCAGCGTTTTGGGATACCGATTGAATATAAGCAGTGTCGCGAATTTCATCAACGTGGGTCAAAATACCCGCAGTGAGCATAGCGCCAAATACGGCTGTACCAATAGTAGAACCCAGACTTCGGAACAACTGGTTCGAACTTGTCGCAATACCCAGCTCTGCTTGCGAAAACTCATTCTGAACTGCAAGGTTAAGCACTGGCATGGCGATACCCATTCCTAAACCAAGTACAGCCATGATGATTGCTTCGTAGAGGTATGAACTTTCCGGCGTAAGCGTTGAAAGGAAGATCATCGCAACAGTCGCAACAGAGAAACCAATTTGAAGGAATATCTTATAGCGACCAAACCTAGAGATAAGCTGTCCTGCAGTAATACTACTAACCATAATACCGCCGACCATTGGAAGCAGCATCAATCCAGAATCAGTTGGAGATGCGCCAAATACCTGCTGGTTAAATTGCGTAAGGTACAGGATTGAACCCATAAACGCTGAACCAAAGAAGGTTGCAATAAGAAGAATCTTCACAAAGTTAGCGTTTTTAAAGAAACGTAACGGCAAAATTGGTTCTTTCGCTTTACGTTCCACAAAGATAAACGCGGCAATAGCTATAGCGACAATCGAGAACAGTATAGCTCGAAGCACACCAAGTGACATACCTGTAGATTCTAAGAAGCCCGAGAAGATGGTTTCAGTGTTATCGACGGAGATAATAAGTACGGCTAACGATACAGATAGTAATGCTGCGCCTAGGTAATCAATAACTGCCTTGGCTGCACGTCGTAACGGCGGACAGAATACAGCAATTAGGATGAATGCAATAATTCCAATTGGGACGTTTATATAGAATGTCCAACGCCAGTCGGTTGTCATACCAAAAATACTTTGGCCATCAGTTAGCCAGCCACCAAGAAGTGGGCCAACAACAGAGGCCAAACCAAACACAGCACCAATCAAACCTTGCCAACGAGCACGTTCACGAGCCGCGAACAAGTCACCAACAATAGTGAAGGCGTTGGCGGTAATAATACCACCACCGATACCTTGCAACGCACGCCACATAATAAGCTGTTCAACGTTTGCACTAATACCACTCAGCAGTGAACCAGCCACGAAAATAGCTACACCGATAAGCAGAATGCGACGGCGACCAAAGAGATCGGAGAACTTACCGGCAATTGGAACAGTAACGGTAGTCGTAATGAGGTACGCCGTAACAATCCAGCTTAGCGAGCTGAAGGCATTAAATTCTTCAACAATTTTTCCGAGTGCTGTTGCAATAATAGTCTGGTCAAGGGCAACCAAAAAAAGACTGGCCATGACGGAAATCATAATAATAAGTTTGCGCTTTAAGCTAAGATGGTGATGCATTGCGGTGTTCCCTTTCGGCTATTTCTTTAGAATATCTTTATATTGTTCAATGTTATTTGTAAGATGGTCGAGCATATCGCGAAGCTGCTCTTCTTTTATAAAACCAACCCACTTCTTTTCTTGCGAGCCAACTACATACAGTCGGTCACCTGCTTGAATATCAAGCGCATCACGAGCATCAGCAGGTATTACTACCTGCCCTTTCGTACCAACAGTTGCTGTGCCATAAAGTTGTTTGTCGTGCATATCGAATACAATAATGCTCCGGTATGAAAAGTATGTCAAGTACTACATACTAGTAGTGTTTGTAATAAACCCGATACACCTGCCCCGACAGTCTGCGCTACAATAGAGGTATGCTAGGTTTCATTGATCAAATTTGGTTATTGATAAGCGCTATTATTGCGATAACTATTCTAGGGGTCATTGCCGGCTTTAGCCCGACCCTCTATGTCACCCAGATTGGCGTTTCTACTCGTTCAAAGCGAACACTTGAGTTGATGGTAGCGATGATGCTTGGCGTGCTACTGGGAATAATCGCACTAAGTATCGTGTTTCAATTTCTCCAACTTGAGATTCTTCTAAAAATTATCGATTCGACCTTTAACGCAATTATCGTGAGTGTATTTTTCAATATTATTATTGGTACTATCTTTATCGTGGCCGGCTTTTGGTACATCAATAAAAAACCTAACCGTATAAGCGACGATAGGCCACCCGCAAAAGCAAGCTATTGGGCACTCGTATCACTTGGCTTCGTGAGAACTTTTGCAAGTATTAGCGGCGCTACTGCCACCTTCTTTGCGAGCGGCATTATCACCGATTCAAGAGTGGGCATCGTAAGCCACCTACTATTGACAGCTATATTCTTAGCAGCAACCGTTGCTCCATTCGGCCTTTTACTCGTGATGATTAATAAACAACCAAAACGCGTCAAAAACCTCCTAAGCTGGCTAAAGGAAAAGCTAATACAATATAACTACAAGTTAGTTATTGGCGCAGGCAGTATTTTTATAGGCAGCGGGATTGTAATATTCAACCTATTAAAGGCAGTGCTTTATTAGCGAGCACGTTCGAAGTGGCAGGTGTACCCACCGATATTCTTTTGAAGATAATCTTGGTGATAGTCTTCTGCTGGCCAGAAAGTCGTAAGCGGCTCAATACTCGTCACAATCGGCTGTTCCCAGTAAGGCTGGTTGCGAACAATTGCTGCTTCGGCGGCTTCTTTTTGCGCATCGTCTGCATAAAAGATAGTTGAACGATAGCTAGATCCAACATCATTCCCCTGTCGGTTCATAGTTGTAGGGTCGTGAATCTGGAAATGATAATCAAGAAGTTCACCCAGGTTAGTTATTGATGGGTCATAGGTAAGTTTTAAAGCCTCGGCGTGGCCAGGATGGTTTTCGTAGGTAGGATTGTCGTTAGACCCACCCGCATAACCGACTTCGGTGTCGATAATTCCAGGTTGGTCACGGAACAATTCTTCCATTCCCCAAAAACATCCACCGGCAATTACTAATGTATTCATATAACTATTATACTATACTTAGTATATGAAGAATCCTAACTTATCTAAAGAACAGCAAAAAGTCTTGTTCGACAAAGCAACTGAAGCACCTTTTACAGGTGCCCTCTTAAACAACCACGAGGATGGCGATTACCTCTGCGCAAACTGTAACACTCCCCTGTTTCACTCTGACAACAAGTTCGAGAGTGGCTCAGGCTGGCCTAGCTTCGATGACGCCATTGAAGGCGCTGTCGTATTTGAAACCGATACCGAATTTGGTATGGTTCGAACGGAGATTACCTGTGCGAATTGTGGTGGACACCTAGGGCACGTATTCGAGGATGGACCACGAGATACAACTGGGTTACGTTACTGCGTGAATTCCCTTTCACTTGATTTTAAGAAGAAGTAGCAAATAAAAAACACCCTGCGTGATGTAGGGTGTTTTTGTTTGTCGATTTATTTAGCGACGACGGTTGTTGCGTGGCAAGTATCGGCGTTTGCGAGAGCGGATAACCAAGAAAACGATGAGGGCGATGATAAGCAAGACAAATACCACGGCGCCAATTGCTGCGAAGATTAACCAGGTAGGAATAACCCAGAATGATTTCGTAACTTCAATGGTTTGGTTTTTTGTTCCGTAGGTGAAGGTTGCAGTTACATCGTAGTGACCAAAGGCTTCAATGTCTTTTAAAGGTAGTTCCCAACGACGAGAACTGTCTGGAAGGATTACATCACGTGGCTGTTCATTATTGAAGTCCGCAGAATAAACAACCTTGTCACCGTTTTTAACTGAAAGCTTTCCGAATGGACCAGCCTGAAGATTACCTTCGTTTTCAAACGAGAATGATGCTTGTAGGTTATCTGGAGTTCGGAAGCTTGTACCATTATTACCATTTTGCTGGATAGTAAAATCTTTTAATGTAAGCTTTTCAACAATGTCCCCAGGGACTGTTAAAAGAATTAAAGACGCAACACTAGCGCTTAAGTTTACCTGGCCGCCGCCATCAGGGTCGCTTGGTGCAAAACGGACAGCACCAAAGTAACCGCCAGCCTGTGCGGTTGCCGGTACGGTAATTACAACGTTAAACGTCTTAGACTGACCTACGGGAATAGTCCCTGTTGCTAATGGACCCATAAAGCGCTTAAGGCTGTGTGAAGGTGCGTACTTATCAGCATCGAGGATAAGTGCTGGTGTACCACGATCGTCACCGGCAATAAAGTCGTTCGTAACGGGTGTTACAGATATAGAACTTTTTGTCAGGTTCGAAACCGTTACTTGAACAGTCTTACTTTCACCTGGCTTGATTTCAATATCAGAGCGTACAGGTGTGACTTTAATTGTATTAGCCGCGTTACTAGCACTTTGAGCGTACGAGTGAGAACTTACAAGCAACGAAAGAAGTACAGCAAATGCTAACGCAAGCGCTCCCATAAATCTAACGTTTAATTTAATACTTTTATTCCCCAACACAGTACATCCCCTTTACGTGATTACTCCAATCATAACAGATACGGTTACGTTTGGAAATGCTATTTATATAAAACAGCACCCCCGTTGGAGGTGCTGTTTTTGAGCAATGGTAGTTTTAGAATTTACCAGTTGCAATGAGGCTTAAGTCAGCCGAGTAAAGACCCGCAGGTGTTTGGTTAGTTGCACTCGCAGCAAAGGTCAGAGTCATCTTTTGGTTGCTTGCTGGGAGGTTGTTCGTATTAAGGAATGGGTTTCCAAAAGTACTTGTTACACCGGCTGAGTTATCAGCTGTGAAATTAAGTGCGAATACCGAGTTGCTGTAACCAGCGCTTGGTACCAATGTACCACTCGTACCTGTTGCTGTCGCTGTTTTCACACCGAACTGAGCAGCGCTTCCAGTTACATCACCGCTAGTTGCAGGTTTGATATCACATTGCGTCAGTGGGTCAGCACCAAATCGCATAAGACCACCACAGCTAAGCGTGCTACTCTTCAAACTGACTACTGCACCGCTTGCTGCGTTTGTAGAAAGTTGAGTATAAATTGAACCTTCACTTACTTCACCAGGTACAAGGGCGAATACGTCACCAACCTGTTCACCAAGCTTAAGAGTTGGAGCTGTTAGTCCTGGACCAGCATCAATAGGAACACAATTTGGTCCGATGTTATCGTTGCCAGCTACACAGAAAGTCAAACTTTCAAGTACGGCACCTGATACACCAATTTTATTCGTGATCGAGATAGCTGCACCACCTTCATCTTTCCTGTTAGCATCTGCATCAGCACCTTCTTCTGCATCGTAGAGAAGAGCATTCGTAGCGTTATCGTAGGTGATAATACGAGCATAGATTGTACCAACCTCAGTTGGGTTTGTGATTCCCGAAATAGTTACCGAAGTTGCACCAGCTGTTATTGACTGAGTAACCACTGCCGTGTTTGGAGCAGCATTGGCTAGTTTGGCAACAGAGCCTCCAGCTGTAAAGTTAAATCCGACCGGAGCGATACATTCTTCGCCAATTAATGGACTGTTTTTACAGAAGTCAACAAGAACCGCACCGGCAGTTTGTGTTGCTGTGAAGTTAACTTTATACGTTACGCCAGTAGCAGTTACCGAAGCGCTTGATAGCTCAATTGACCGCTCTGTTAATTGTGCTGCCGACACGATTGACGGCAAGATAAGTGCTAATAACAGCGCACCCGCTGCAGCAAATAAGCCTACCTGACGGCTTTTTAATATACTAAAAGAATTCATATTCTTTATTACTCCTCTGTTCTCTTTTGTTACCTTAACTATTTGTATTTGTTGTGGTGATTGTTTTCAGTGTATCACACTAGTGCTTATTTTTGTCAACAAGTTTTTGACAATCTTTTCCACAGGTGCGCAATAGCTACTAGTCCTTAAGACTATTACGTTCTTTGAGCATCTTATTGCGAATAGAAACAACTTCACTACGTCGGCCAAGCCAGTAAGCAGGTAGAAGAAGTACAAGGGCTACAACGGCAGGTATCCACAATACTTGCACTTTAGGTGTCGTATCTGTTGTTGCAGCTGCATCGCCTGTTGTATCTAGCTTGCCATTCGACACGGCAATGACTTGCAAGAAGGCACTCACTCCATTGGCATCTGTAACTTTAATATTCGCTTGGTAAATACCGGCTTTTTTATAGGTATGGGCAATACTTACGAGCCCAGCTAGCGATTGGCTCTTTAGTTCAGTCGCCGTACCATCTCCCCAATCAAGGCTAAAGGCGTAAGGCCCTGTGCCGCCAGAAAGTTGCAATGGCCACCCCAATTCAGTACCAGCAGCTGCAGAGCGACGACCGTAAGAACTTGTAAGTGTAATCAAAGCGCCAAAGGCAGCGAAGTTTGTATTCGTATAGTTAACCGTAATAGTGTTAGAAACTGGACCAGGTTGTTCCAGTGAATCGTATACGATTGCCGTAAGTTCGTTAATACCCACAAATAAGCTTACCTGAATACTAAAGCTGCCATTCACACACATAACTGCACCAACCATGACGTTGTTGTTATATACCTCTACAAGAAGGTCTGTCGGACATATACCATTTACCGTTATAGGCGATGTACTAAATGATGCACCGTTGCCTGGCGTTGTTATAGTTGCAGCTACAGTCGGCGGCGCTTGAGTTTTTGTTGCTTCAAGTCCATACGAACCTGGTTTAGGATCTGGAGTTGGTAAAGCATTAATCGCAGCAGTCGGTTTAACAAAAACAAATAGCGCAAGCAGGCATGAACCGATAATTACCGGAAGTATCCACTGTGCGCTTATTTGAAGTTTACCTACCATAGTTGTGCTTATTGTAACGTGCTTATGCTGCTTGCAAAAGGGCTAATAATTATTTTCGGCGACGAGATAGTTTTTTACGTTGGTTCGAGAACTGACGACCCTTGATTTTTTGGACGAGTCGCCAAATTCCAAATGCTATAGCCAACAATACAACAAGGAATACAATGACGAACCATAACGGCAAGTACCAGAATGACGCATTGCTATTAACTTCTTGGGTATTATTACCGTTTTGTCCATAAAACAGATTGAGTGATGCTTTGTAGTAACCTGGCCACAAGCCCGAATCTGCACAAGCTGTTGTCTTTGCAGTTCCACTATTAAATTCGACTTTTTCCTCTTGAAGCTTTATACAAGAAGTGAATGTTCGGCTTTGACCAATTAAAGCCAATGAGCTGTTCGGGTTTACATTAGTGATCGCTGTTTCTCGGCCGAACAAGTCTTTTAATGTAATGCTACCTACTGGAGATTCTGTTACGTTACCATCGTTCTTCAAAGTATATGCGATAGTTTTAGGTGATTTTCCTGTTATAAACGCGTAGTTACCTTCGTTGGTCGTAGTTGGAACATTATAGTTTCCGAATTTTTCAACGGTTAGTTTTTCATTAACGTCACCTGGGACTGAGGTAAATACTAACGTTACGCCTGAGGCGCTAAGGCCCACATTTCCACCTTCTGGAGCACCAGAAGAGTAAAGCAGTGCACTATAGTAACTACCAGCACCCTGCTTCGTTGGAATTGCTACGCTTAAATTAATTGTCTTACTAGCACCGGCAGGAACCGTTACTGATTTAGGAATAGTTAAAAATGGCTTTAAAGACCAGGTAGTCTGGGGTGCATCTTCAGCGAGCATTAGCTTCGGAGAACCACCATCGTCGCTAAACGTAAAGTCAATAACACGCATCGTAAGCTGAAGTGCTTTGCTTGTATCCAGGTTGCGGATTGTTATCGTGTCCTTAACCGTCTTCCCTGCTTCGATCACATAGTTCTTTTTTGGAACAATGCTAAGAGCCGCAGACGATTGCGCCGAAGCTGTAGTTGCAGGTAGTACAGCAGCTGCAAAAATTAATACCGCAAGACCGGCAATAACAATGCTTTTAAAGCTTTTCATTTTTTATATTTCCTCACGTTTTACATTCATATATAAGTATAAGCAACATTGTATCATTAAAAACGGCCACTGGCTATGAAGGTCATCGTTGTTGTATATACACCAGCTCGTAAACTTGGACTGGCGTTTAAAATATAGCTTACAGTAAACTTTTTCATTAAGCTTACATTTGGTGAATATGCCACTATATCGCCCGGTACGTACATATATAGGTTGGGTATACCGTAGTTAGGTGAAGGAATTGCGTTTGTCCACTGCCCTTCAGGGTTTTGGCCAACAGCCGGGTCGGAATTTTCAACTAAATTGATTCCAAACTGATTTTTTCCAGGCGTACTTTCGGTTGGAGTCGACGGCGAATCAATGCTATTCGTAGCGGCACTCATTGATGTACCGTTAGCAGTGATGGCGAAGCCACCAGAAGCATTGGTCCCAATCGCCATTTGCGATTGTGCAGATAGCGTCGACTGAGAGTTCAGCTCACCCATATCTTTATAATAAATATCATTCGTACTTGTACAGTTCTCTGACACCTCTTGGGCAAGACAGAAAATAAGCATTGGAGGTACTTGAGTTTGAATTATTGCGCCATCAATCACCTGCCCCTTAACTGAACCGAAATCGATTTGAGGACCTGTCGCGTTCGTCGACGCATGGCTTTTTAGCCGAATCGAAAACGATTGTGATGTGTCGGTTGGGTTTACAATATTATCGAATTTATAAGATGAGCCCGTTGATGAAATCATTCCTGGCGGTCGCGTAAGGACAATATGGTTTGCATCCTTAGACAAAATAGCAAAATCAGTTTCACCTGACTGAGCGGCGAGTAGAGCATTCGAAACGTTGAGGTTAGGAGGCGTTACACAAGCGTGATATGGAATTGGATCAACGCAGAACAGCATATCAACCGAGCCTACCGCCTCAGGACTCATGAAGCGGAAAGAAACCGTATAAGAAGTTGTGGCACCAGGTTCGCTGCTTTGCATGTATAATCCACGCTCTTGAAAACGCATCGATGCTGATACAGGTGCAATAAATACAAGAAGCACAAGAAATAAAGCTACCAACTCCTCAGTAAATATATGGCGCCAGTTAAACACAAACGCATGAAGGCGAAACAACTTATGCTGCATACCTGTTATTGTACTAGACTGTAAGCATTATGCGTAGTACTACAAACAAAGACCGACCCTTTCGGGCCGGTCTTATTGATGTAACTATTGAGTCTTAAATACTAATCCTAGTATTGTGGAGCTGCAAGGTAGTTAATCTTAGTTGTGTATACACCAGCTGGTGTATCTGCAGCGATGTTACCTACGTAACGCATCTTAGCAGTTGCACAAGTAATGACGTCAGTATTTTGCTGAGCGATCATTTCAGGAATCGTGTTACTTGATGCCTTAAACTTGAACTTAGCAGCATTAGTTGTAGCAGCGTGTCCAGCACCATCGTCTAGAGCACCTTCAGCTTCATCGTATGCAGAAGCGGCAGTTTGAGCTCCAGCAACTCCAGCAAATCCAGGTTGACCATCTTGGCCAGTAGCCAAGGTTACAAACGGCTTGCTTGAAATAGTAATTGTTGGGTGAGCATCAGTAAACTCTTGTGAACCGGCTTCAGGGGCAACATAGCCAAGGCCAAATTGCTCTGTACCAGGAGTACTAATTGTTTCTGTTGGAACATCTTTGATGAAGTCACCAACGGTGTTTCGTAGAGTATCACCAGAGTAATAAACAGTTGCACCACCAGATGAGTTAGATGATAGGCGCCAGTATGAATTAACTGCCCATCCCTTACCTGTTTGTAGTGAGTATTCAGCATCTGGGTCACCGAGGTTTAGACGGTTGTTGTTGACGTTCTGAATTGCATCACATGTACCGTGAGCGGCGCCAGTATTAGCCTCACAACCTTCTGGTTGAGTGCCCGTACCAAAGTCCGTACCACAGTTTAGTGTTTGCATGTCGCGGTTACGTGTACCTACTGAGAAAGCCATAGTTTCCAGTACCTTAGTAGTAATGTGGATTGAGTCAGTCATAACGTTTGCCACAGTTACACCACCGTCAACGTTTGCAGAGCTGCCTGGAACGATATCGCCAGTAACAGCACTGTTGTATGTATTCATCTTAACGAAGAATGAACCTTTACCAGGGTTAGTAATGTAAGTAGTCTCAGAAGGACTAAATACAATCTTAACTGTTTGACCATTTGAAATCGTCTGTCCGGTTGTACTAGCAAGTACGATGTGGTTATTTGTACCGGTCAAGTTGTTATAAGGAGCAGTACCAGTGTACGCAAGAGACTCCTTGTTAGAAACAGTCATAGTCCAGTCAGTTGCAGTAGTAGGAATTCCATTGATATAAACTTGGAATTCACCAGGAGCGATAGTAGTAGTAGCTTGTGTCCAGCCACTAGTTACGTTCAAGTCGCTTGTTTGGTTAGCCCATCCGCCTGTTGTAGCAGTTGCGTTAAGCTGACGCGTATTTACGCCTGTAGCCAAACCATCGCGAGCAACGTCCGCATCACCGGTGTTATTACCAGGTGCACGACAGTTACCTGCAGCAGTTGTACAGTACTGCAGTTCAAAAGCTTTGATTGGAGAAGTAGTACTTACTTTGAAACTTAATGTTTCTCCGCTTTTCTTACCATTTGGACCAGAGCCTGCAGGTGCATAGTTCTGACCGATTGAGTTTGGATTGGCAAATGAATTACCAGAACCGTCTGTGTCGGTGAATCCAGGTGCTGAGCTACTGAGTAGCAAAGAACGAGAAGTCAACGGGTTCAACGCATCCGCGAACGCAGCGCCCGCAGGAACGATAGCCGCAACAAGCATTGCGCCTGCAGCACCAAGAAGCGATCCTCTCTTTAAGATTGATTTAAGTGTATACATTTTGTGCATATCTCCTAATTGTGTTTATTTTTAATCCTTTTAACAAGGCTTACATGCGCATTTTACCATTAGCAAGATGTAGTATGCAATAACATTTATTATCCACAGCCTTAAGCTGTGTATAAGTTAAGGCTAGTATGCTGGAACAAGCATAGCTGTAAAGTCACCAGTATATCTACCTGCCGGCGTAGAGCTTGAGATGTTTACTACCATACTCACGGTGTAATCAGTACGCCCAGAGTCTGTTTGGCCTTTAGCGATAACGTCTTCACTCTTGTACATAAACCTATTTGGTACTTCATAATTAACATTTGCGACACCAAAAGCCTGTTGCCCAGTTGGAACCTGAACCGGATTTGCACCCACGGCAGGAGTCGTGTTCGCAACGACATTTATACCAAACATCTCAGTGCCTGGAACTGATAATGTTGGAGTTGTAGGTGTATTAAGTGTATGTCCATCGAATTTCGGTGGTGTACCAATAATCTGCAGTGAATACCCGCCAGCAATCAAATAACTTCGCACTTTAATACTCGTAGTCTTCGTAGACGTACGTTCAGTACTAAGCACTCCCAAGTTTGAATCACCCGGTTCGATAATCATATCCAGCGTCGGTTCATTGTTCACAATATCTTCAAATTGAGATGTGCCATCTGTCGACGTTGCCCCATCCGTCGCCTCACCAATCGAGGCCTCGGCACAATACTGCCCCGAACAGCTTTTTTGGGTAGTACCAAACTGGGTTTCGGTCATTTGGTAATTGTTTGAACTTGAGGTAAGAGCGCTTGCAGTACCGGCGCCACTAGCAACAACAAGCATTACTGCCAGTATTACTTTTACACCTGTCCACAATCTCTGTTTTTGCATAAGCTTTATTTGTATATTATCCCCTACGCATGGCAAAAACACAACCTAGCGTAGCGCTGTTAAATATAGTAAGCTGTACATAAGCATAAACGTAAACTTTAAAGACTTTCAGAATCCCCTTAACGACAATGGAACCAGACAAAAACAAGGCACCCGACGCTGCGAACCAGCCCCCTAAAGATACTGAGTCACAGGCTCCAGTTGATGCCCTTAGTTTGACTCCGGATGAGCTTGAAAAAGAGCAGGCTGAAATTGCCGCCGCTTCACCTGAAAAAATTCCTGAAGTATCTGGCGAGAAAAAAGTTTCACCGCTCAAACGCTTCCTCAAGAAGATAAACGTCTACTTACTATTCTTCGTTATATTAGTTGTTATCGCTGCCGCCATTGCAGCAGTAAGTTACTTAAATAGCCAAAAAGCTCCGGTGGTTCCAGAAGTCGCCAGCCAAGAACTTACACAAGATGCTTTGAAAGATCTTGCCAATACCGACGCTTCAGTTGGGGGCGCAGCTCAAACATTAACCATTCAAGGTAATGCAATTATTGCTGGCCAAACATTGATGCGTGGCAACCTCAACGTTGCTGGTAACATTCAAAGTGGCGGCAGCATTCAAGGGCCAACTCTTACTATTTCTGGTGCTGCTAACCTTGGACAGGCGCAAATTAATAGCCTGCAAGTTGCAACAACTGTAGCCGTTCAAGGCGTTACGACCTTACGCGACCTAAACGTCGCTGGCACATCGTCATTCAGCGGTGCTGTTACTGCCTCACAACTTACCGTCAGTCGCCTTATTATGAGCGGCAATGCTGTTCTGCAAATCCCTAACCACATTAGCTTTACTGGTGCATCACCAAACCGCACAGCAAATGGCGCAGTACTTGGAACCGGTGGTTCAGCTTCGATTAATGGATCAGACACAACCGGAACAGTCAGTATTAACACAGGCAACAATCCAACAACTGGATGTTTTGTACGTATTAACTTCCAACAGAATTTTAGCAATCCTCCACACGTACTTATTAGCCCAGTTGGCGCTGGTGCTGGTGCAACTGATTACTACGTAGATCGCAATAATGCAGGCTTTAGCATTTGTAGCGTAAACGTAGCGCCTGCAAACCAAGCGTTTGCTTTCGACTACTTTGTAACTAACTAGACATCCATAAACACGACAACACGGTTTGCCTTGACGTTCATAAGTGCACGGTTCACCTTAATAGTTTGCGGACCATCGGGTGATTGAATGGTCAGCATACACGGCACCAACATACATAAGAAATTATGGTGTTGCGGCAATACATCAAAAGGCCCCGTTGCATTCACTGCACTTAAGCTATAGGCATCGCCTTCGAAATATACTTTAAACGGTGCGTACACCTTCACCTCGATAGTCGGCTTGCCGCTATGCTTAACAGCCGGCTGCTCGGCTTCGGCTGGCCCAGTTTCAGTTGGTACAACAGCTGGTGTTTCTTCGGCCATTATTTCTTCTCAGGTTCAGTTGGTGTTTCTTCGGCAGCTTCTACTACTGGGGCTTCGGCAGGCTTTTCGCTTTCGGCTTTCGCTGCTTCTTCGGCAAGTTTTGCTTCGCTCTTACCAATAATCTCTTCGACGCCATTAAGCGTATCTTCACGGGTCATGTGTTCACCAGGAACACCGGTAACCTTCTCCATCACGTTGAAACGCTGCTTAAAGAATTCAACCAGTAGCTTAGCTTTATTGTAATCGTCGCGGTCTTCAGCAGAAAGCTCGGATTCACCAATAATGGCAATAATGCCCTTCAATGATTCATACTTCTGTAGAATTGCAGTCGCACGAGTAGCAAGGTCATAATGGCGCTCACCTACAACGTCTGGCGTAAGAAGGCTGGACTTCGATGCAAGAATATCAACCGCTGGGCGAATACCCTGCGCAGCAACTGCACGGGAAAGTACAATAGTACTGTCCAACTCGTGAGAAATCATCTGCACGGCTGGGTCAGAAAGGTCATCGGCTGGCACGTAAATTGTCTGAAGGGCAGTAATTGAGCCGTTTGAGTTTGTAGCCAAGCGGTCTTGGAATGTTTTCACATCCGAGAACACTGTTGGCTGATACCCACCCTCGGCAGGTGTCTGGTCAATAATAGTAGACACCTCGTTTTTCGCCTGAATGTAGCGATACATGTTGTCCGCGAAAATAAGCACGTCTTTTTTCTGGTCATCACGGAAAAACTCAGCAAGGGTAATTGCACTCAAGCCAATGAGGCTACGTTGTACCGGGTTTTCATTCATCTGCCCAAAGAACATGGCGGTTGTTTTCAGCAAGTCGTTATCATCTAGTGTTTTGAAGAGTTCGTGACCTTCACGAATACGCTCACCAATACCAGCAAAGATAGACAGCGCACCGGAACCAGTTGCGACGTTGTTAATAATTTCCATCGTAAGCACAGTCTTACCCACACCGGCACCACCGACAATACCAATCTTGCGACCTTTAACGAATGGGGTAAAGAAGTCGAGCACCTTCAAACCGGTTTCAAGTACATCGTCTTTTTTGTTCGTCAAACTTGCCTCTTGGTAAGCTGGTGCGAAAATAGGACGTTTAATCATCTTGTCGAGCACTTCTTGTGGCAGCTGTGGCTTGCCGTCAATTGGGCGACCCATAGCATCCCATACACGGCCAACCATCTCTTCGCCAACAGGAATTTCCAGGCTACGTCCACTTCGAACAACTGCTTCACCCTTTTGAATACTATAGTCACCACCAATGTTTAGACACACTGCCATGTCGCCATGTTCAAGCGCGCTTACAAGTAGTGGAGATTTCTTTTCGTTATCAACATACAGCATTTCGTTAAGGTCAGGCATACCTTCATCGAAACGTACTTTAATAACCAACCCCTTCAAGGTTCGCACGATGCCTTTTTTGTAGATAGTTTGTTCACTCATTATTCGGCACCTCCAGCACGTATTTTTTTCAGACCCGACATTGATTCTTTCAACCTGGTGTCAACCTGGTTTCGTTTTGCACGGTTATATTCCATGTGTAGCCCAACTGCATTTGCAATTGAACGTTCCTTTGCAGCGGACATCGCTTTGAAGCGACTGGCGACTTGAGCCAAGCGGCTGTCGTAGATGAACTGCGAAATTGTTAAGCGAAGAATCGAATCTTCAAGGTAAGCGGCAACTGCGTATGAACTTGGTTCAAAAATATAATTCTTTTCACTTACCATGTCGTCGCCGATTGTAGACAAGTCGGCTGTGCGGCCTTTGCTTGATACTACTTCGCTAAGGTCGACTTCTTTAATTTCTTGTTGTGAAAGTGAAATATAGTTTTGGTAGAAAATACGGCTTTTTGCATACTTTTTCATAATCGCCATAAGTGGATCAACGTTAATATAATCATGTTCAGGGAGGTCAAAATAATAATTATGATCAACGTGCGCCTGCTTTAGCTTAGTTACACCATGGTGCCCAATAACAAGTACATGGTGCTTGTTCTCGTCGTAGTATTCCATAAATTTACGAATAAGTCGGTTGTCGATATCGCCACTTAAACCGCCTTTGGCAGTAATAAGAATAAGAAGCTCTTTATCAATTGGGGTTTGATCAACTGTGCGCCCGTAGTTAAAGATAACGTCAATTCGAATTTGCTTGTAGATATTCCAAACCTCATCGAAAAACTGGTTACTAATGAGTACCTTGTTTTTAGTCTTAGCAATTTGCATACTACTAATACTTTCAAGAGCTGATGTAAGGCTCACAACAGAACGCGCAGCAGCTTCTTCGGCTTTGATTTCAAGAGGTCGTCGCACTACTTTTTATCCTTTGATTTTTCATCAGTTGCCGGTGCCGCTGGGGCATTAGTTGCCGCCTCTGCCGCAGCAGCTTCGTCACTCTGACGCTTCTTCTCTTCTTCAGCCTTGGCAAGCTTATCAATGGCAGCTTTTTTCACTTCATCGATTGTTGTTACTTCTGCTTTTAATGCAGCCTCGAGTTCATCGAAGTTTCCAACCATGTCTTTGTCTTCTTTTAGCTTAGGTGCGTATTCGCGTACTTTTTGCTTCAAAAGGTCGACGTTGATAATTTCTTCAGGGCTACTACCTAATACAATATTCATTAAGAATTGCTGTTCAGCAAAACTATAAATCTCACCAATCCCCTGGTTCATAAGTTTGAATAAAACTTTACCCTTGTCGTAATCAGCCTGTGCTTGCGGGCTCAATTCAGTACCAAAGTGAGCGTATTCTTCCGCTGTTCGGTAGCCGGCTAACGTAAGGTTTAACCTGTCGGCAAAGCCTTTTTGTCGCTTGTTTTGGCCTACACCACCAACACGCGTCACGGAAAGTGCCGTACTCACCGCTGGGCGCATAGTGTCTTTGAAAATCTTTTCATCCAAAATCCACTGGCCATCAGTAATTGACATAATATTTGTCGGAAGATACGCCGTAATGTCACCACCCGGTGCGTACACAATTGGGATAAGAGTTTGGCTGGCATGGTTAGATTCCGTTTTACCACCACGCTCAAGCAAACTAGAGTGCGTATAGAACATGTCACCCGGGTACGAGTCGCGCCCTGGAGATACACCTGCAATAAGTGAGATTTCACGATACGCCTGGGCGTGGGCTGTAAGGTCGTCGTAAATTACCAACGTGTCCATATTCAGTTTGTGCCAGAAATATTCACCGTGAGCCGCACCAACATATGGCACGAGGTAGGTAAGAATTAATGATTCAAATGAGTTACTCACAACAACGACAGCTTTTTTGAGTGCATCATTTTTCTCGAGCGTCGTCACAAGTTCAGCTACGTCGTGGTTTCGCTTAGCAATCAATACATAAATAACCGTAATGTCAGTATTTTTTTGGTTGATAGCAACCTGAGCAGCAAGAGCTGTTTTACCAACCTTGCTGTCACCAAGCATGGCCATACGTTGGCCACGAGCGAGTGAATATTCAAGGTCAAGAATTGTCACACCAGTTTCCACTGGAGTATCTAGAAGTTCACGTTCGTAAAGCATTGGTGCAGAGTGGAACACGTCCCATTCTTGGTCGGGTTCAATCTCACCCTTGCCGTCGATTGGCTCACCAAATACGTTGATAACGCGACCAATAAAGTTCTTACCCACGGGAATCATAATATCGAGTGCTTCAATAACACAGACCGAACCAATGTGAAGCGGCGAAGGGTCAAGCTTCATGACCACAACGTGGTCTTCAAGCACTTGATGAACATACCCACGAGTGTCGTCATCAAAACGAACTGTCGCGTGAACGTTAGTCGGCTGCAAGCCTTTAATACTCACCATGAATGAATCGATACCGATAACTTCACCAACCGGGTTGCCGTCGTTTACTAATTTCTCAAATTTCTTACTTGGCACGAAGCGACTCCAATTCCTCAACTAATAAACCATGTCGGCCCTCAAGCGCACCGCGCATACTGAAGTCATGAACGTGGTTCGGCGTACGCAAGTAGACACCAGCGACTAATGCTGGTTGCAAACCGACAGCAATTACCGCTTGCGGGTGAATAGTTGCGCGCACCCATTCAGTAAGCTTTTGCAGGCTCTCGGTGTCGGCAGTAACTGCAAATGTCATATGAAGCACTGGTGCTTTGTCTTTAAGGAGTCGTAGTTGTTTAATAATTGCGCTGCGTTCTTGGCCAGCATCGAGCTTTAAATCATTTCGGTGCAAGAAATCACTTAACTGCTCTGAAAGGATTGGCTGAGTTTGTTCGCTAGCGCCTGTTTTAGTGCGAACTGCGGCAGCAGTCATATCGTTATCAACACGCTCAACTTCAGTCACCAAACGAGATACGTCAATTTTAGTTACCACGTTTGCTGGCAGAATAAAGTTCTCGTGTGTTTTTACTTCAACGTCACTCATAATTTCATGTCGTCCACAATCGCCTGTTTGTTGTCTTCCATCTGGTGAATAATCGACGGCAGTTGTGCCTTGAGGTCATATTGGTCACCAAGTGCACCAAGTAGATAGTGCTCGATAATTTTGCCCATATTGTCTTCAAAGGCACTCACAAGAACCGCTTCTTGGTTCGCAACATTGCTTCTTAATGTGTCATTAATTGCAGCGTACTGAGTTTTCAAAGCCTCGGCGCTTTCTTCAAGTGACTTTAACGCAAGGTCTTGAGCATCTTTCATTTGAGCAATACGCACTTTGTTTTCTTCAAACACGTTGGTAAGTGTAACTTTTTGGTCGGCAACGTTTTTTTGCAAAGTTGTACGAAGGTCGTTGTACTCTGCTTGCAACTGTTCTGAGTTGTCGGTCAACGACTTAAGGGCGAGGTCTTGAGCATCTTTCATTTCCCGATTGTATTCAGCGAACTGGTTTTCAAGTTGTTTCGCAACGCTATCTTTAAGTTCAGCGTTCACCTGGGCAATAGCTACGTCGAGCTGCTTTGTAACGTGGTCTTGTAACTGCACGTTAACTTGGCCAATGGTAGTATTAAGGTCTTGTTGGAAAAGGGCACCGGTATCATTAATAATTTTCTCAAAGTAAGAGCGACCGAAATCACGGAGCTCGTCTTTAAAGGTTTCGTCGATATAATTAACGACAGCTTCAGAGGCCTCTTCTTGAGGAGTCTTTGGTGCACCCGGCTTTTTATGTTGAAATAATCCCATTTTTCCCACCTTATTTCTACTACAGTCTTAGTAGTAAATATACCGCAAACAAACCGATAATTAAAATTAATATGCTCGTCAAAATAACTTCTAGCAGCGCACGGAAGATTGACTTCTTTGACATCGGATTACGACCGATAGAGATGATACCATTTCGCACACCAGAATATAAAATTGCAATTGCCGCTAGAATACTTATTAACGTAATGCCAAGGCTTAAGTAAATTCGAACCGGACTCACCTCTTTTTCAGCAATCTGCTGACCAAGTCGCTGAAGGAAATCTGGCAAGTCAGACTTTGTACTTTTATCGTTCGGGTTCTTCTTAATGTCGATAGTAACCGGAATCGAACCAAGCTTTACCGTTTGATTAGTATTGCCGTTCACGTCTTTAAGTACTGTCGAACCAAGCGTGACACCCTTGCCGTCAAATGGACCGTTAGCTCGGCCAAATACCGTCTTCTCTTCAGTACCGGCTTTCATAGCAACACCATTTACAGATGAAAGGGTTACGTAATCACCAGATACGATTGAGCCGCCTTGAGTGCTGACAAGTACGTTATACGTACCAGAAGCAGCCACGAACGTTTCGTTCTGCAACGCTTCGCTTGAGAGCGTAACAGATAGCGAGTTGCGATCAACGACCACACCAAACATGTTCTGTAACTCTGCCTGCTTTGCGATTTTTACTCTGTTAGCATCTTTACCGGTAAGCTGAACAATCGTGCCGTTATCAAGCGGAGTATCCGATGCGTACCCCTGTACGCTACCGCCACCATACGTTTGAGCGGCAACTGGCAAAACAACGGCCAAAGCCGCAATAACGATAACTGCCAAACTAAGGACAATCCATGACGCTTTCACTGTTTGTTTATGCTCCCTATACCCCTATTATGCACTGGCTATATTATAGCATGAGTACTATGGAAATTCGGACACGTTTCACGAGCTTTGGCGCTCTCAGAATTCACACAGAAAACTATTCAAATAATTGCCATTTTCATCATGCTTGTGGTAGAATGACACCAAGCTTTAGATGAACCACCACTAATCACAAGTGATACAAACATTTACTACGCCCCACAGGGGTAAAAAAAGAGTAAAAAATCAAAATGATTACGTGGTGGCACCATCCCACTATTTTAAACCTGCGCTTTGATAAGCGACTTGCTTTACGCATTTCGTGTATTCTATTGCTATGTATTGCGTTAATTACAACGTTATTCTTCAACGTTGTCGCGCACGCGGCTCCAGGTACCAACCAAACAATCGGCTTCCAAGGCCGACTTCTTGACGCTAACGGCGATATCGTCCCTAACGGCTCTTACAACATCCAGTTCAAAATCTACCAAGACGGTGCAGGAAATGCAGCGAATAACCCTGGCGGAACTCTCAAATGGACTGAAACCTACGTCAACAACGGCAGCCCAACCGGCGCTGTCGAAGTGAAAAACGGCTTCCTGTCGGTAAACTTAGGCTCACTCAACCCATTCGGCTCAAGTATCGATTGGAACCAAGACACTCTCTGGCTTTCCATGAACGTTGCCGGGGCTTCAACCTCATGTACCACTTTCGGAAGTGGTTCTTGTAGTGCTGACGGCGAAATGCTTCCGATGAAGCGCATGACGGCAACTCCTTATGCTATCAACTCAGCACAACTTGGCGGCGTTGATGCATCGGGCTACATCCGAAGTTCGACTACAACGCAAAATGGTGACATCAACATTAGCGGTACAGCTACCGCCTCAACAATCCAAGGTAGTACAAGCGTTATAACACCAATGGTTGATACTGAAATAAACGGGACGTTAAATATCGGTACAGCCAGTGCAGGGACAATTAATATCGGAAAAACAAACGACGCTGATTCGGTAATTAATATCGGTACCGGCGAAGGCTCACGAACCTTAATAGTGGGTACTACTGCCAACGCTTCAGTTACAGTTATCCAGGGAGGTAGCCAAGGTGTTCGCGTAAACACACGAGGCGGATACGTGGTTCACAACACCGATCTCAACTACAATCCTATTGAAATGAGCAACCTTGGTGACATTAACTTCAAACTAAGCAGCAGTGCAATGCTCACAGTTAAAAACAATGCTACCAACCAAACATTCTTAAGCGTGAGCGATAATGGAAATGTTGTTACAGGTTACGAATCTAAGTTAATCGTTGATGGATCTGCCCTATTCACTAAAGGTCTTACCATTCAAGGCTCTACAAGCACCACTCAATACATCACACCGAACGGTGCAGCGCTTAACACAGCAATCAACATTCCTAATTACAACCTTCCTGCATACTCAAGTATTCTTGCCTTCGGTATTCCATCGGGATCAGAAGCAACTGCACGAGGTATCTTAATCGCAGACGGTCGAACCGGAAATCACCAATCTACAATCGGCGTGTTGTCTCCAGACGAGAACGCCATTATGGGCCTTAGCTGGAACGGCAGCAACTCTACTGGTACCCTTTCAAACACAGCGAGTTCATTAGCGCTTCAAGGTGGTGGCCTTAACCTTCTTACCGCTACCAACAATGGTGGTACAGCCAATGTCGGTATCGGCAACTCTGCTGGCTCAGGATTCGCACTTGATGTAACAGGCGACATTAATTCATCTAACCAATACCGAATCAACGGCAACGTAGCCCTTTCAAGTTCATCCCTTGCCTTTAGTGCTGCAAGCACAGCAAGCGTTACATCCGCAAGTGGTCAACTCCTTAACCTAGACGGTAAGGCTGGTGTAAACATCCAAAGCAACGGCACAACAGTTGCAACATTCGGCAATACAAATATTCAAATCGGTAACGGCACAGACACTGGAACCCCTACCCTCCTTACTGTCGACAAGGGAACTTCTGCACCAACTGTTGATAGCTCACTTCTTGGTAGCATGTACTACGACACTACTGTTGGGAAGGTTCAATGTTACGAGGCTGATGGCTGGGGATCTTGCGGCTCAACACCAGACACCTTTGTAACACTTATTCCTGAGTTCTCTAACGCAGTCATGCACACCCAAGGTGCAGGTACTATGGCGACTGAGTTCTGTTCTGACACGCTTGATATCAACGATGGTACATCCTCACAACCGACAGTCTGTGGCACAAATGAAACATACAACTACTACGACTGGACATCGGCAAACGTTGGAATTCAAACTCGAAGTATGTATGTGACGTACAAACTACCGAGTAACTTCAATGGATTCGTCGCTGGATCAACATCGCTTATGGGACGAACAGATAGCGCTGATTCTATAGTAAGCTACAGAATCTACCGCAATACAACGACCGGCATGCAGACTTGTGGAAGCGGCGGTGTGGTATCTACTGGCGTTCAAACAACCTGGCAAACAAAAGATGCTACTGGCCAAGACCCAGCGACATGTAACTTTGTTGCTGGTGAAAGTATTGTATTTAAGATTAACCTCGACGCAAAGAATAACGCACACGCGTACTTGAGCAACTTAAGCTTTGCACTCAAGAACTCGTAGTCACCTAACGCACTGGTAATATCCGTTATGGTAAAATTAGAGTAAGTATGTCGAACAATAAACGCTTTGTTATCACGAGAAAAATGGTCATTATTGCCATAATCGCAACCGCAGCAATTGCTACTCCTATAGCTATAGGTATATCAGTATCGCGACAAAACGATATCGAAAATATCGCAGAGGAAAAAGGCGAACAGCCCACATTCTCGACTATATTACCAAAGGATAAATCTATTGACGACCTTGGTGGTTGGAGTCGAATCAGCCCAACGACCAGTGACCCAGTATTTGCTTATAACGACGAAATTGAAGGTGTTTCAATTAACATCAGCGAACAACCCCTTCCGAAATCATTCGAGGGGAATGCAGATGCGCAGGTAACTGAAATCACCAAAGGCGGTGCCTACAAAGAAATTACCGCTGGCGATACTAAAGTATACGTCGGCACCTCTTCACAAGGCCCACAATCAGTTGTATTTACCAAGAACGACCTCTTAGTACTCATAAAATCGAAACAAAAAGTAAGTGATACAGATTGGTCGAAGTATATCGAATCACTTAGCTAGCAATTAGCTACTAGTGAGCTTTTTTATAAGCTTCGATTGATTGCCCAACTTTACCATCAGCTTTGAGGTTCTCATAGAACAAAACTTGGTCGCGAGAAAGCACCATTTCATCCTCAGGTCCGTGAATTTCTTCACCTAACTTAATAAGTTGTACATCACTTTGATCGTTTGATGTTGCTTGTGGATTTGTTTCATTAGCATCTGCTGCTTGTGTTTGCAGGTAATAGATATCGGTAAGCTTTAAATATGAATCATTAAGACTGCTAAGTTTACCAAAGTACACTTGGCCATTTGTAAAGAAAACAGCTTGATATTTACTTGTATCGATTGCTGTAGCCGCATTCTTATTGTTTGAGATTGAGAATAGAATTCCAGCGATAGCTGCAACAACTAACACAAGAATGATAAGGATAAGTGGCAACTTAAAACGCTTCGAAGCTTTTTTGTTCTTCGATGTACGGTGCGATGCCGGAGCTCGCTCAGAAGGTTGTGGTTCCGCACGCTGCTGTTGCGGCTCATCAGGCTGGCGATATGCCGGTTCTGACCTACTTACTGACCTTCTATCTGCCGGACGTGATACACGAAACGGTCCTTCATCCATAATAACTTCTCCAATTCCCTAATCTTACTTGGTCTATCATAGCATAAGGGGTATATCATGGACAATTGACGGTATGTTTTGTTAAAAGTCCGCAATAACCAATTTGTGCATTTGCATCATTTTTGCATACGCATTCGGTCGTTGCATGAGTTCATTCATGTTCTCAGGAATAATCTGCCAACTAAGACCAAACTTGTCCTTACACCAACCGCACTGCTCGGCTTCTGGCACTGCTGATAGTTTTTCCCAGTAATAATCAATTTCTTTTTGATCTTGGCATTCAACAACAAACGAAATGGCTTCACTAAATTTGAAGTCAGGGCCTCCGTTTAATGAAGTAAACCTTTGCCCATCAAGCTCAAAGTCAACAACAAGAACCTTGCCAGCCATCGGCTCTTGGAAATCAAGCAACCCCTCAGTTGGGTAATATTGTATGTCTATTATTTTACTGTTCGGAAATACCGAAACATAATAGTTAACTGCTTGTTCGGCGTTTGTATCGAACCATAAACATGGTGTTATCTTTTGTGGCATATATACCCCCTTATTTTATTAATCAGGTCGTTTGTCGATATATTGATGAAGCCTCTCGATATACAGAATGTAGGTATTGCGGGAATGTTCTAACAACTGGTTGAGTTCCAACTTCTTTAGTATAATGCCAGCCGTTTCTCGTGTAAGACCAAGCGTGTTGGCGATTTCTTGTTGAGTAATTGATAGCTTCCGGATTGTCTTATTCGGAAATGTCGAACCGAGCGTTTCGGCCATATACAGCAGTGTGCGTGCCACTTTTTCACTTGAATTTGACTGCTCGAGTGTTTCAATACGCTTTAAGTTTGTTAATAATATCTTTGTAATTCGTATGTGGCGTTTATAAAGGCTATCTTGGTTCTCTGCGAGATGCTTCAAGTAGTCGTCGCACGGTACAACCCTTATGGTGCAGCGTGTATAGGCTTTGTAAAAATACTGGCACTTATCTACTAATCCAATCGTAAAGCCGATTGGAATGTCCTCGCCTTTGGTGTCAATTGAAATAATTCGCTCTTCACCACTATCGTTAATAGTGTAGGTTTTAATAATTCCGGATTCAATAACATATGTGCCCTTTGGAATCTCATCTTTGAGTAGGACTGTTTGCCCCTTCTCGAAAACGAGGGACGGATAGGAAGCTATAAACTGTTCGAAAGCCTGCACCATTATTTTATCCTCTCAAAGGACAAGTACTTTCAAAACCCATCCCTTATTTAGCGTACGCTGATTATTTACGCCCTGCAACTTAGCCTGTAAGATATCTAACTAAACAACCTTTTCAACCCTAGTAATGACAAACCGACCGCAAGCAATGAACCGGCCACAATAAATAGTCGCATGTCGAAGCCTGTATCGAATGTTTCATTCGATACAGATTTACCTAATGTCGCCATGATCGGATCTTCAGGTGCTGGCGTAGTAACCGTCGTAAGCGTAGAGGCAGTGGCATATCCCGCTTGTGCCGTTTGTGTAATGACACGCACCAACGAACTCTTGGTAAGCCTTGGCGCAGAGGTACTCGCTACTTCCTCCTTGGGAATAAATTGGATTGGACCTGCTGGCTGCTGGATAGGCACTTCTTCATTTCCATACGGCGTATCGTTTCCAAAATCACCGAACCAGTTTTGGAAAACGTTTATAAACAACACTCCGAACCAGTCAGAAACACCAAACTGGCTACCTGAAATATTAGCAATATTAGCGAGTGCTACGGCTGAACCAGTAGTTGCTCCACCTGCCATTGTATTGCCCGATACCGTTGCATCACCCGATTTAGCATCAACTGAAATTGTATTAGTTATTCCATGGTTTGATTCTGAATTCACCTTTAAGTCTGGCGCGTACGTTTCGTTCTTCGTAACACCATTACCTATTAACGCCGAGGTTGCTCCAGCAGGTGCATCAACTATCACCCCTACCCATTTTCCCAAAACATTCACAAATACTAGTAAACTATTCTTAGCAATTATTTCATGGCCGGTAAGGTTAAATATCACTACACCCGTATCTGCCTTGCCTGTCGTAGCGTTACCTGCTGAAGTATTATTCAGAACCGCCGCAGCACCACTTTCTGCAACTGCCGAAATATTATTTACAATATTAGTAGAGTCTTTTGTTGAAAGTTGCGAACTAGAAGATTGATCGTCTTTGTTATTGGCTATCATTTGCGGAATAAAATCTGGAGCAATTAATATATCGCCTTCAAGGTTTCCATAAATGTTAATCGTACCAATGAATGATTGTTGCGTAGCAATCATTGAGTTCAAAATATTGACTACATTTGCAACAGCCATAGCAGAGCCTGTTGTCGCATCACCCGCACTCGTGTTTTTAGTTACATTAGCATTGCCGCTCGTTGCAGACAGACCAACGTTATTGTCGAGTTGAAAATTATTCTTAACATCGATTGTTGAATCTTTATCACCGCCCGCCTGTGCTTCTAGCATCGCTTTTAAGAGCATTGGATAGAGTACTATATCTCCTTTTACATCACCCATAATATCTTGTGTGAAACTTGCCACTTTTTGATTGTCACCAGTTGTGACGGATGAATTAACGACGTTCAACATTGTTGCAATTGCCGCAGCGTCGCCAGTCGTAGCGCTTCCACCAGCGGTATTTTCGGCTACCGTACTGTCACCTGAAGTAGCATCTGAAGTGAGGTTATTTTCAGCAGTAACTGTTGTATCGACCGATTTACTATTATCAGTCTTTTCAGTGTCATCTACGGGTGGGGTAATAATAACCGGTGGCGCAGGAGCCACATACGTACCAGTCGTTGGATCGTATTGCCACTTCTCACTATCCCAATGCCCGGTTTTTTCGTTGTAAGTATAGTTTAATTTTGGAGCTTCCGGTTCTACAGGCGCTTGTTCAACCGTTTCAACCGGAGGTGTCGTTGGCTCTTGTGTGTCGGCCATCGCTGCTATTGGATAGCCAGCCGCAAGAACTAACGCTGTAAGATAGGCAACTACTTGTCGAGTTAACTTCTTTATTCGTTGCATATGCTCCCCTCCCTTAAATTAAATTTGCTGGTGAGAGAGTGGCGCTAATTACCACTCTCTCACAAACCCCACCCACGAAAGTGCTAGTTAGTTACACGAACGGTGAATGTAGCCGAACTTGTGTTTGTCACACTACCACTAGTAGCATCACCACCAGTTGTATTGTGTCGTACTTCAGCATCACCTGACTTAGCAACTTGGTCGTTATTGTTGTATACGTGGATATTGTTATCGTTGTCTACATCAATTTCAACTTTGCTTTCTGACTTCACTTTATTTTCTGAGTCAGGCCCAGTGTTAGTGATAGAGCCAGTGTTATTGCTATCCCCGCTACCAACGCCATCGAATGCTCCAGCGCTTTGAGAATTATCAATCTCAATTGTGGCATCTACTGAGTTATCATTAGCGCCGTCACCGCTAGCTGCATCACCGCCAGTAGTGTTGTCTTTCACCTCAACTGAACCACTTGATGCATATTGGTGATTCTTATTAGAGAGCGTGAGATCGTTGTCGTTATTAACGTCTAACTCTGTAGTAGATTTATTAGTTACTTCGTTTTCTGAGTCAGGACCGGTTGTACCGATTGTACCTGAAGCTGCTCCCGCAAAACCCGCGAGTCCAACAACAAGCCCAAGTGATAGAACGCCTGCACTAATTGCTTTTTTAATCTTTACCATAGCTGTCCTCCTTTATTTATTGTCCTCGGGTGTCCTCCCGACTCAACCTAACTATTTCATGTCGCGTCGAATGGCCACAAATGATTGCGACAATAATAACCCCCCTTCCGCATTCCTCGCAATTCTGAATTAAGAATATAATATTAGCCAATAAGCGGTATACGAGAATTCTCTCATATAGGTCAGTTTCTTGTACGAAACTGAGAAAGGAGTAGTGGCAAATAAGCTACAGGTAATACAAAGAATGCCGAAAATGCCGAAAAAGATAATTTAATTTTAACATTTACTTTTTCAGTCCCTAACCATACCAACGAAAACATATAAGCTGTGTAGATAAGCCAACCATACCAAATAGCAATTGGCTCGTGAGTAACAATACTAAGTGCGGTAATACCTGTAAAAAATAATACAACTAAAAATTCTAAACGGACTCGTTTCTTGATTCCGACAATATTGCTAGCATCACCTATTTGTACTCTCTGCGTTTGTTGCCAAAAAATACTGTTGAGCGATTTTATAATATTTGTCAGTGAATTAACTTGAATAGGCACATCAACTGATAATACCGATCGTAAATAGACACCCTTCGTTGCAACAGCTCTTTTTATGAATGAAGGGGGAACAATTACACCAGCCTGAAGTGTTATAACAATTTTACCCTTCTGACTTTTGCTATAGCCTTTTTTTAAAGCTTGTTTATTATCATGTGAAGAGTCGTGTATCACTACAATATCGAAGTTATGATAATTACTCCGAAGTAATGCTTTAACAGAAGGTTCGATATCCTTTTCGTCATTATGCGAATGCAAAAGCACCGTTACCCAGGGCTGTACTGGTTTACGTAATTTTCTCATGCGAGCTTGTATATTGGGCTCCTCAAAAATTTCATAAAGATGTAGAAAGATAAAAATAACTATGGCAAACAATGTCAGCAAAGCAGTGAACAAGAATAGCGTCGTTATAACCTCACTCATATCGTTGACACCTCGGATAAATTAAACGAAACGAGCGTTCGGTATATATCGAATGGGCCAGAACATGTTTGTAAAGCAAGCGAAGGAGCACCGGAATTTACAAAAATGCTCGTATCATCCGGTTTAACTTGGCGGCTTGAAGTAAAAGTATACGTAAAGACTTTTCCGGAATCCGTATACACTTGAGCAGTTGCTCCCCCTACAATTTCTGGCAGTTTAGCAAATAAACCGAACTGGGCATGACCATAAATTAACGTCGAGCCATTACTGTCATTCGCAGGCACCGAACGATCAGCATAAAACGCAGACTGTGTATCAAGTGTCCATGTATTGTCACTCGGGTCATACGAGCCAGTTCGAACTGGCAAATCTATACCAACACTCTCCACGACTACTCGGGTAGGAATGCCTATATTTATTTTTGCTAACTCAGGCCCAGTGAGTCGTTTAGGTGATACTGCAACAAACGTATCTGTACGCACAAGGGTTGTTTGTGGCAAAAATATCGCCACAAACAACCCAACAACACATAGGTTTATTACACCAATTGCACTGTAAGCTAATCGGCTACTTAATGCTTGCCGCTTCTTCATACCCTATAAAGACTTATAGTAACGATACAGGGCAATGCCACCCACGCCAATCACAGCAACTGCAGCAAGCGAACCCGCAGCGAGTATCAATACTGTTTGCATAAAGTTGTCGCTCGTTTTTGGCAATGCCACTACTTGCCCACTTCCGCTAGCCGTTGGCTGCACAGGCGTCGAAGGAGTAACTGGCGTTGGTGTTTCAGGTTCCGTCGCTGGCACAACCGCCGTTGCGACACATGTACCTTCTGTTCCCGGGTTAGTAATCGTAACTGCAAAAGTTGTCCCATTACTGTTTGTTACCGAGCCAGAAGTCGAACTTCCACCCTGGTTGTTTCCACTATTGTTTACTCCACCCGAAGCAACCACTTGATTATTTTCGTTGCGAATGTCTACTTCGTTTGTATTCGATACAGTACACGCATACTTCGTAATCGACCTACATAAATTTTGAGAATCAGGACCGGTGTAGCCTACTTGGCAGGTCGCCTGAGCTGATGCTGATGAACTTATAATCAGCGGAGTAAAGGCGAAAAGCGCCACCGCTACTACTTTTAATAGTTTCTTCATAAAACCTCCTCATATGAATTACCACTAATTGTTCAGCGCACTGTCTGTTTGGTTTCATCATAAGTCTGAGATAAATATTTGTAAAGACTTACACTTCTCGGCTAAGCTCCGCTAATTTTTTAGTTGTATTCGCATTACGAATGGTCACAGAGGCGTAGCTTTTTGTACCAACTATTTTGCTATACCGAGTGCGGCCAAAGGTTTCAAGCGGCGCGCTCCAAAATATAATTGGCTCCACGGCAGCTACTTTTTCGTATTCCGGTTTCGCCTCGCCAACTTCTTGAATAATCTCATTTGCCGTTGCTGGTGCAATAATAAAAAGCGCATTATGTTTAACACCATCTTCTATTCCCCACCAACTCGGCGCATTTCCCAATGCATCATGCAATTCTTTTGCGAGAATAACCGAACAGACAACATGAAATCCAAATTGCTTCTCAATCGCCTTTTCACATATAACGACAAGTGCGACTTTATCACGTATGTCACTCTCGAAAATCACATTCCCTGAATTGATGTGGGTAAAGACATTCACAAATCCTAAGGTTTCAAAAACTACCTTTAATTCAGCCATTGAAACTTTATTGTTACCGCCCACATTAATACCTCGAAGTAATGCAATATATTTCATCGTTCTAGCGAGCTTTACGTTTTGTCATCCAGGTGACGAAAGTAATAATTATAACTCCGAGAATCCAAGTAGAGCAAAAATAATTCATAAGTGATTAAGAAGTTTTTGGTTTTAAACATAAGCCCAGTATACCTTTTAAAGTGTAACAAACGAAGGCTGTTATACTGTACTTATATGAAAACAATGGAAATCCTTGGCGGCACCGTACACAAAATGCCAGCAGACCTCAAAAAGGCACTACTTGCTAACGCTGATGGTTTTGCCGCTTGGAATAACATCACACCCCTCGCTCGTAACGAATGGATTTGCTGGGTAGAAGGCGCTAAGCTTATCGAAACTAGAGCGCGCCGAGTTGAACGTACTCATACGGAGTTAGCAGAAGGCGTTCGCCGTCCTTGTTGCTGGCCTGGTTGTATGCACCGTGAAAAAAACGGCAAGAATTAAGTTTCGAGCAAAATACTTAGATTGTCTTTAATAACGCTTTCGATATTCGCACTATCATTAACTGGAATATTAAAGTTAGAGGCGAAAGCTTGCTTACCCTCTGGGCCACCTTCAATACCTTCTACGACATCGATTCCTGCAGAACTTAATTGAATACCAACATAAATTTTTGCTTCACCAGCTGTACGTTCAAGGGTTTGAATGTACCCTTTATCAATTAAAAATGTGAACGCATTTAAAACATCGGTTGAAACCGGGTTAATATCAAGCAAGTTATTAGTAAGCCACTTTTTGTCGCTCGTAAGATACATGCCGCCATTTTTTCTATCAACAAAGCCGAGTTGGCGATACTTCATAGTAAGTGGAACGGTGCGTTGCAGCTGATAGAAATAGAGTAAAATCTTTCCTGCTGTTTCTTTAATTGTCACCTGTTAGCTCCTTAATTATCTCGGCAAATTCTGTATTTTTAGCATTTGCGCAGCACTCTGTGTTGCCAGTATACACTCTATTATATCCTAAGCATCTAGATAACCTTTAAAAACCGTTCTATTGCCTTCTTCGATATCTTTCCACCTGCAAACCCAGGAATTTTCGAGAACGGCAGGTTCATTATAAATTCCATGTTATTCGCAAGATACGGTTTTTTGAGAATGAACAGAACACGCTGTGCCAGTCGCAAAATCGCATACAATAACCTACCCAATAATCTGCTGTATTTAAGCTGCATAATTGTATCTTCGGGTGTGAGTCGAGCTTTTCTGTTCCATAAAGCATTTGGCAGAGGCCGGCCAAGCAGCGCTTCAAATTCTTTGTCAGAAACTTTTTTTACCTTACCTGAATAATACGACGTAAGCGCATCTTGGTTTTGCGTACTTTTAACCGTCCCATTAATATCAATCGATACTTCTAATCTAATATCCCGAACCGAAGCGCCAACTTCTACCGTGTACTCACCCGCTGATACAACCCAGGCTTGATCGGATATGTCGTAATGTGCAAACGTGTGGTCGTCGAAATCGAGTGATACTCGTTTCGTTTTGCCTGGCAATACACTGACCTTTGCAAATGCTTTTAGCTCTCGAGTTGGACGGAAGATATTATTTTTCGCAGGGCGAACATATACTTGGGCTATTTCTTCACCGGCAACATCACCATCGTTGGTAATTGAGAATGATACACTCTTTTCGCTGACTTTAATATCACCATATGAAAATGTGGTGTATGAAAGGCCATAACCGAAAGGATACCGCACAGCAACGTCGGCGGTTTCGTAATAACGATAGCCAACGTACAAGCCTTCGCGGTGCTCGGCAGTTTTTTCCTTACCAGGAAAATACTCTACTGTTGGAGTATCACTGTACGCATACGGATACGAAACCGCCAACTTACCACTCGGTGTCCTTAACCCGGTGACAATATTAGCGACAGCCTTACCTACCCCCTGGCCACCGAGCGAGCTATGAATCAAAGCGGCAACATCATGGGCAAAAGGCATTTCGATTGGGCCACCGGCAGCGGAAACAACCACAATTTTTTCATGAAACACCGAGAGCGCATCCAATAATGCTAATTGATTTGCCGGCAGCTGCATTGTTTTTCTATCTATTCCTTCAGCTTCTTTTGCTTCATCGAGCCCGACAAAAACAAAAACGACTTCAGCTTTGCTTGCTAACGTAATAGCTTTACGAATCAGGCCTCTATTTTTTGCACCAGATCGTTCAAAACCTTGTTCGTATCCCAACAACTCAACAGAATCGTTATTACTAAAAGCATCAACTGCACTAATAACCCGAGTTGGGTTTACAAGCGAACTACCCGCACCCTGATAACGAGGCGTCTTTGCGAAGTCACCAATAAGCGCAACGCGTGCACCGTTAGCAATTGGTAATATTTTTGAATCATTCTTTAAAAGCACCATTGAGCGTTCTGCTGCTTCAACGGCAAGCTCGTGATGGTTATCCAAGTCAGCCAGCTCGGTGTTTTTAATTGCTTTAGTGGTTTCGAATACGATACTCAAGAGTTTATCAACTTGAACATCTACAACCGATTCTTCAAGAAAGCCAAATTTAACAGCTTCAACAATCTCTTCATCGGTTGCACCATTCGATGAAGGCATTTCTAATGTATTACCAGCTCTTAACCCAGCGACTCGAATATTGTTACCGCCCCAGTCTGTTACCACCGCACCGGAGTATTTCCATTCTTTTATAAGAATGTCTTGTAAGACGTGCTCATTTTCGTTGGCATACGTACCATTGATTTTATTGTAAGCCGTCATTATCATCTTAGGTTTCGATTCTTCAACAACGCGCCTAAAACCTTCGAGGTATATTTCACGCATTGTTCGTTCATCAACAACTTCATCGATAGACATTCGTAGATACTCTTGGCTATTCACTGCAAAGTGCTTTGGTGTTGCAACGACCCCATTTTCTTGAATACCACGCACCATTGCAGCAGCTAATTTACCAGCAACATATGGGTCTTCCGAAAAGTATTCAAAAGATCGACCAGCTAGCGGGTCGCGAACAATGTTCAGCCCAGGGCCTAATAGTACGCTTACCTTATTTGCAGCCGCTTCATTTCCAAGCGCCGTACCTACTTGCGTAAGCAACTTTTCATCCCAGCTATTTGCTAAAGCTGCGGCCGTTGGAAAACATGTTGCCTTAATACTCTCGCCTAAACCTAGGTGATCGGCAGCACCAGCTTGCTTACGAAGCCCATGCGGACCATCGGTTAACGTAATTGAAGGAATCTTTAATCGCTCAATCGCTTTCGTATTCCAAAAGTTAGCACCCGATAGCAATGACGCTTTTTCTTCTAGCGTCATTGCATCGATGTAACTTTGATACTTAAGTGTCATTACTCTACTTTACTTGTTTGTAATACATAGTAGGTAATATTATGAGCAGCATTTTGAAGTGCGATAATTGTTCCAGCGCGGTCTTCTTTCAAATAAGCGCGTAGTTGAGCTTCGAACGTATTATCGCCCGGTAATGAAACGAGTGAAGCAAGCATCAGGTCGTTACCGGCTTCAACCGCTTGAAGTGCATCGAAATGTTCGCCTTGCCCAGCAAGCCCAGCATCGGTTACAACAAAGCCCTTAAAGCCCCACTCATTACGAAGCACGTCAGTCATAAGCGGCTTACTACCACCGGCCCAGATTGCGCCAATACGGTTGAAGGCTGACATTGCACCGTGTGCGTTACCTTCTTTAGTAGTAATCTCAAATGGCTTTAAGTAAAGTTCGCGAAGTGATTGCTCCGTCATCCAACTATATAAACCAAAGTTTGCACGGTTGGTTTCTTGTTCGTTTGCTGCAAAATGCTTCATAACTGCAATAGTTTTATTTTCTTGAAGTCCTCGAGTCCAGGCAGCGCCAAACTTACCCGCAAGTAATGGATCTTCAGAGAAATATTCGAAGTTGCGGCCACCAAGTGGACTGCGGTGAAGGTTTACCGATGGAGCATACACGGCATCAACATTGAACGACTTCGCTTCTGCGCCCATTGAGCGTCCTACCTCTTCAGCAAGGTCAGTGTTCCAAGTAGCCGAAAGGTTAATTGGAATTGGATAGGCAACAGTCGCCCAAGCTTGCAAAAAGCTTCGAATACTTGCAGGGCCGTCGTACATTGAAGTGCGCGGAATTCCCAAGCGGTTAATTCCGATTGTCCAATATCCACCATCACCAGCCATCTTAATAAGCTCGTCAGTAGTGAATTGAGCAAGGAATTGTTGCCATTGAGGGTCGTCATATGGCAAGCCCTTTAGGTCTGCTAATTTAATGTTGTTTTTAGCATTTGTTGTTGGCTCTCCGGCAGTGCTCTGAACGTGTTTGTAATCAGCAGCAGTTACGCTTGCCGGCAAGTTAAAGCCGTCGCCTTCAGGCTTAACAGGGAAGGTTGCTTCAGGGTTAGCGCGTGAAAAGTAAGTTAAGTCACCATCTGCGTCATCAAAACGGTTCGTTACTGTTACACCAGTTGTTGAATCGGTATTAAGAATTTTCTGTGTTGGCTGCCTATAGTTAAAACTCATAGCAGTATCGTGTACGTTGTGCGCAACATCTATTTTGTAGTTGCCGGCATCAAGTACCCAGGTTTTTGCAGTCTTATCGTCGTATGACGCCATTGCATTAGTGGCAAACTCAATTGTTACTGTTTGCGATTCACCTGGTTGTAGTAGGTTCGTCTTGGCATATCCAGCAAGTACCTTTGAAGACTTCTCTATCCCACCTTGAATATAGGGGGCTTCAAAGTACACTTGTACGACATCTTTGCCCGCAACACTGCCGCTGTTTGTTACCGTAACATCAGCCTTAATATTGTTTTCGTTTGCTTGAGAAGCAGCGAGCTTCCAATCGAAAGTTGTATACGAAAGTCCGTAACCAAATGGATATTGAACAACACTCTTATATTTCGCTTCATCAAGGAATGTTTCGTAATAACGATACCCAACATAAATGCTTTCAAGTTCATTCACAAAGTACCGTTTAACCGGTTCGCCATTTTCGGTGTATTGGAAGTTACCAGTATTCACAACAGCAGGGTTCGAGTTAATGTCGTACGCATATGTATCCGTTAACTTACCTGAAGGGTTTACCTTTCCAAGTAAGGTATGGGCGATAGCTTCAGTACCAGCTTCACCTGGAGCACCAATCCATAGCACTCCATCAACATTACTAAAGTCGTTAACAAAACTTACTTCAAACGCATTTGTAGTATTAAGAAGTACAACAACGTGCGCAAAGCTTTTGTTAACAAGTGCTAACGTTGCCCGTTCGTCATCGGTCAGCTTAAGTTGGTCAGCAGTAAAATCCTTCGTTTCCATGCCGGCTCGTGATACTACGTAAATTGCAGTGTCGGTGTAGCTTTTTGCGTTATCAAGAATATCAGTCGGAAGTTTATCGATCGGCATTTCAGCAGTTGCGCCAGCTAAGAAACCGGCGACATTTGGAAGCAATGTATCAAGCAACGAGGTGCCAGTTGGCGGCGTATAGTCATCAGTTGAAACTTCTTTATTATTGAATGCATAGTTACTATATACGTTATATAGCGGCTTATTGTATTCAATACCCGTTTTGTCGAATGCTGCGTAAAGTGTTTCCACATCTTTGCTCGCAATTCCACCAGCACCACCGCCACCATATACGGGCGAGGCTGCGCTTGCACCAAACACACTCACCTTTTTTGTCTGGAGTGGTAAAACGTTATTCTCGTTACGAAGAAGGACAGTTCCTTCGCTCATAACATCGCTTGCAACTTGCAGTGAATGTTCACGAGCTGTTTTTTGCTCGGCAGTAAGCGGGCGAGTTGCACCATAGTACCAACCAGAGAATAGCCCAACAATAATAACGACTACAATTGCCCAGAAGATAATGACATATTTACGCATACGAAGCTTCTTATACAGCTTGTAGCCTTTTATCTGAGCTTTTCGCTCAGGCTTGTTTTCGATAGAATGGATTTTCTGTTTCCATTTTTTATCTGCTAGACGATCTTTTTGCCAAAGAGCGTAACGCTCTTTAAGAGGAAGGCCTTTACGTAATTTGCGAGCTGCAACAAGTTTGCGATACTTGACCCGGGCCTTTTGTTTATAATCAACAACGATCGGAACCTTTTTCTCGTTTTTTTGCATTACTCACCCCTTAGATATGTGCAATCATTATAGCATAAGCGGAGTTTCAGCTTTAGCTGATTTCAACAGTGAGCGCACGGTGATCCGACAAGCTATCGCCAGATACGGTGATATTCGAGAAGGTGTGCGACTTTGGAATTAATACGTAATCTATGCGCTTAGACATTGAGGGGTACGAAATATAATCCAGCTCTGTAGAACAACGGTAGTGCTCTTCCCAGGCGTACGTCGTAGCACTCAAATCAGCTAGGTTAAAGTCACCTATAATAATTCGCTCTTCACCACGCATGGCAAGAATTTCTAATGTTTCCACAAGGTGCGCTGTAGCAAAGTCAGCAACATCAGTAATAGAGAAGTGAACATTCGCAATTTTAATAATTTGACCGCCCACATCAATATCAAGCAGTTGAACAATTCGGTTGTGTTCGTCCCCTGTAGCCCGTTTAAGAATAAGGGTATCCGCTTTTGTTATTGGATACTTGCTTAATGTCGCCAAGCCTTCGCGGTACACTTCATGGACGGTACTCGCTTGCAACCGCGTAACCGCACTCTGTTCGCTTATGTAACCTAAAGATTGGTTAAGCAGCTGCGCTTGGTTGTATGGTGAAATCTCTGGTAGGAATACGACTTCTTGGAAAACAATAACGTCTGGTGATTCTGATTGTAGATATTCGATAATTTCAGGCTGTCGAGCTTCCCAATTGGTAAACTCTTGGAGGTTTAAGGTAGTTATTTTCATCAACCTAGTGTACCAAGGATATTTATTTCTGCAAAAGCTTTAGAACACATTGTTCATCAACGCTCATATACTTCTTCGGTTTCATAATAGATATAGATTTGCGAATATCAGGGAGGGTTACGTTATTTTCGTAGGCATGCAATACCCGAGGGTCAATATACGAAGCCCTCGCGATTGCCGGTGTATTACCAAGCCGCTTTGCTACCCTTTTAACAATTGCAGTGACTGCTTTCTTTCGTGCAGTTTCACTCGCATCTTCTTCAAGCACATCTTGAATTACAGAGCTCGTCGCTAGAAGTGTTCCACCCCAGGTGCGGAAGTCTTTTGCTGTAAATTCTTCACCCATATATTTTTTGATGTACTCATTCACATCACTTGCGTGCAAATCATGCATCTTGCCTTCTTTGTCTTGATAGCGGAATATTTCGTAACCCGGCAATTCATCAAGTTGTTTAATAATGCGAGCAATACCTGGATCGTTGATTGTCTTTACATGCTCTTTACCACTCTTGCCAATAAAATCAAATGTAACCTGCGTACGGGTGATTTTGGCGTGCTTTGAGCGCAAAGTAGTAATTCCATACGTTTGATGTTGTTTTGCATACCGGTCGCTTCCTACGCGGAAATACGCTTGATCGATAAGTTTCACGATACACGCCAAAACCTTATCTTTACCCAACCGCCTACGCTTCAAATCTTTTTCAACTTGTCGGCGAAGTGCTGGCAGTTTTTCTGCAAAGCGCAAAATACGGTCAAATTTAAGTTTGTCCTGTTTCAGCCTAAATTTCGCATGATAAATAGATTGTAGCCGACCAGCCGCATCGTATCCCCGAGCTTGAATTTTAGCTGACTTCGCCTTAGCAATTTCAACCTTTTCCCACGCAGGTGGGATAACGAGTGAATTAATTCGTTCAATTTCGGCATCATCCGTTATAAGAGAATCTTTGTAGAAGTATTTGTACGACTTTCCGGCTTTTTTTCGAGTAATATACGCAGGCATAGGTCAATTATACCTATCATACATCCAAGCGCTGTAATATATTTCACATTTAATACGTACTCTAGGTGCCGTATTGTGCGATAAGTAAACTGAGGTCAAGAATATTTACAGTGCCATCAGCATTAATGTCTGAACGTCCAAGACTACCACCTGTCTGGTTCCATTTGGCAATTTGCAAACTTACATCGAGAATACCCACAATACCGTCTTGATTTACATCACCTGCTTTATAAGTAGGTGTCGCAGCGGTCGTAAAGGTTCTATCTGTTGATGTCGTACTGTTTCCTGCTTCGTCCGTAGAGAGCACGCGGTAATGATACAGCGTACCAGCAGCCAAACCCGTAAGGTTTACGGTATGCGGTAGCACAAGGCTGGCGTTTAGTGTCGATGATGTGCCATAGTTCGTGGTCAGCCCATATTGAACTTGCGTAGAAGCTGCTTCGTTGCTGGTCCACTTAATTGTTGCAGCCGATTGAGTGACACTTGATGAAGCAATACTCGAAAGTGTTGGCGCTGTGGCATCTGCACAGTTTGTACCCGTACCAGATGGAGTACAGGTAGTTGAAGCAGTGATAATAACACGGTCAACAACTACCCCGTTCGAGTTTCCAATAAGCTTAATAGAGTGGGAGCCGGCGGATAAAGCCATACTCACTACAACGTCACCTGGAGTTTTATTAGTCCAGTTTGCAGTACTATTCGAGAAACGCGTTGCTGCACCAGTACTGTACGTAGGCACCTGGGTTCCCCCAACCGTAAAACAAGTATTGCCATCAACTTCGAGCAAATAGGTGTTATCAGTTGAATTCGCAGCTGCCATACGGGTCCAAATTCGGTATGTACCCGCAGTGTCTGCAGTTACAGATAAACCGTTAACTGTTCCATAGTCGGTCGATGGAACAGCACAGGCGGCTGCAGCAGCCTGGCCACCCGGCAACAACAAAGCTACAAATACACTTAAGGCTAGTCCAAAACCAATCAGTATACTTTTATAACTAACGAGGAAGGATGAGCGTACCATGTTAGAAAGGTCCTCTCTGGTGGGGCTTCTCCCAAGGCGCTGGTTCATAAGGGGCTGGCGCAGTGTTTGTGGTATTAAACGGTGTAGCGTTTTCCTGAGGAGTGATAGGCTCTACGGGCGCAGTTGGTTCGATAGAATTAGCACTACCAAAAGCAACGATATCTGGATACGCAGTCGGAACTAGCTTTCGTCTGAACGATACTTTACTCAATACGTTTTGCAACCAACGTGGGCGAATAACGTAAAGCGCGAGTACGGCAAGAAGTGCTACTATAGCTAATCCAATCGGCCAGTAGCTAAGTAGTGAAGTTGGTTTTGGCTGTAAGCCGGTATACACAACTGCAACGCCTAGAACGGCTGAGTTTTGGCCCGCTTCAGTTGTTTCTACGTTAGACACAACGCCAACATGTTGAGCATATTCAACACCGTCATATGTAACAGCGGCGGTAAAATCACCCGGTGGTAAGGAATCAAATGTTACAAAACCATCACCGTCAGATTTACCAGTTACACCTAGTGGTTGAATAGTGACTTCTTGGTTTCTAAGTGGCACTAAGTTTTCACCTAACAATGCAAGTTTCACCGCAAGACCCTTTGTTTGTATCGACTGAATTTCAGTTTGAGCCGTAACACCCTGAGTACCCTGTGCAATAACCCTGTAGAAAAGGTTCATTGCCGGCGAAAGGCCTTGATCAAGTGTTATAGCATGCTTTTTGCCAATTTCAGTTAACGGCGACTGGATATTTAAATTATCTTTACTTGAGCCGTAACGGACCAAGACTTGCACATCCTGTTCAGTAGAAGCTTCAATGACAACCTTTGTGTATGCAATGTCTTGCTTAGCTATTTTTGGAACCGACACGACTGGCTTTCCTACTGTCGGCGTTGGAGTTGGGGTTGGGGTGGTTGCAGGAGTAGGTGTAGGCGTAGAGGTACTCGGTTTTGAAGTAGTAGGTGTAGTAGTTGTTGGTTTTGTTGGCGTCACTGCAGCTTTACAGTTCGGCGGCGTGCCAGTTTGACCGGTCGGGCAAGTACCTGGGCTGAACGTAACAGTAGCATTGGTAGTACTTGGGTCTGTGTACGTACCGTTATATGCTGCGTTAGCATTAGAAAGTGTTATACCGGATGAACCGCTCGAAACCAACGACTTAAACGTAATGCTAGCTATTAAGGAATCAGTACTGACGCCGGCAGAATCTAACTTCGCACGGCTAATCTGAATAGAAGAACCGCCCACTGTTTGCTGTACACTCGCATCAAACGGTGAACTTGATGCATTAATACTGACGTATTGTAATTTAGCAGGGTCGAAGTTAACCGTTGCCTGAACCACTGTTACAGCGGTACCTGGGTTAATTCTGAGGTTTACCGTGAGGTTACTGTTGACTATCGAAGTTTGGCTCGCAGGAGTGAGATAAATATTTCCCGTTGCTGCCATTACGCGCGTTTGCAATACGGCAGTAAATGCCGACGCAACAAGCGCTACTAATAATGTTGCTATTAAAACGCCGTATTTTGTATTTGTCTTTAACATTAGAGTGCAATCCTATATACATGATTTGAGTATTCTTGAGGGAAGGTATCTGTAAACTGACCGCTTGTTATTGGAAGAGTGCGACCCTCACCCATAACTTCAACGGATGTGCCCGTAACACCGCTTGGAACAGTAAAGGTTTTCGAACCGGTTGCATCCGCAGTTCCTGAAGTACAGGTTGTGTTACTACACTTCATGCCAAGACCGGCAAAAATGTACGCTGAACCGTTGTATGTCTTGAGCATGGTATCGGTACCGTTATTGAAGTTAAAGTATTGGTAAGTAAAGCCATTTACAACACGCGTTGCGTTGTAATAAGACTGAGTATTAAGAACCGGCGCAAGTGAGGTAACTTTTGTATTTACAGCCTTCACGGCAGCTCGAACATCGGCACACTCTACAATCGAATAAGTTCCCGTACAACCTGACGATGAGTTATTGTGCTGGAAATATGAGATACCACGCGCTTCGTGTCGAAGCGCCGACCATACTGCCCCACCAATTTCGTTTAAACCAATTGCATGTGCGCCAGGTTCATTCAAATACGGCTGTGCGGATTCAACAAAAGTCCATACAGGGTGCATATCATTAGTATCTTGAAAGCGACGCATTTGGTCCGCTTGCCAGCCATATGAATATGATTTTTCCACCGCAACCCCATTAGGCCAATCTGGTGCATCGTGCCAACCGTCAATAATACCTGCTACATCTGGGCTTGTATAAGTATATTTATCAGCGCTCGCAACATCCATTTTTTGAACGTGCGCAGGCATTGTAGCTACGGCCCAGTATGTACGTAAAATACCGTTACCAAAGTTAGCCATATTGAAGCGTCCGTCATTATAAGCGCGCCTCTCATTAGCCCACTCTACGTTCTTTGATAGTGCGTAGTTTGCACCCGCATCTCCAGTTGATCCGTTGTCGCATCCTCCATATCCCATGTCACATTCGTCAGATATAAACCAACCAACAGCACCAGGGTTACTGCCTACTTCTGCTTGCGTGTATTCGCCGTTAGCAATAACAAACATACCCTGATTTGTAATATTTGTAAGTGGGTAAATTTGAGGGCTGTGCTCGGCCGGAGCATACGTATTGATACCCGCATCTTTTAGTAACGTTACATGTTCCGGTGCTGCCTTACCCAAAAATACCGTTATAGGGAAGAAGCTCGGGTTATCCCAACCGGCCGCATCGGCTTTTGCAAATTGTGCACCGTTAGATGTTTTCCAATAGTTAGGGCCGCCTTCCCAAGGAATACGTTGATAGCTAAGGTTACCAGCGCCTACGGTCACAGTACCGAACTGTACAGCCTGCCCATTAGATGCACTTGCATCTGTTACATTGCTTGAAGTACCAGAGGTGGTACCATTTTCAGCTTCGATATTTCCCGGAGCAGCATTTACGAATGCGAGTACCGCAGTAATGATGGCAACAGTAGCAACAGCCGCCCCGAGCCATATCCAGCTACGTGTGGTTAATCGATTTTTTGATGTAAGCCATGAACGAATCATTTTATTTATTTACACACACCGCGATTACCTATTTGTAAGGCCATTGTAGCATAAGCAAAATTTAAGTAAACTATTTTTTCGCAATTCCAGATTACTCAATCTGTTGTGTATATACTAACGTCCGCTGTGTTAATGTATTCTCGGCATCGTCCCAAGCGCCACTACAAGTAATAAGATTAAGGGCTCGAAGCGCGTTACCATACGGGAGTAATAATTTCTTCATATCAACGGCATCTTTATCAACTGTTTCAGTGGAAACTACCTCATAATTTAGCCTTGTGCCATCACCTTTTTCGATTTGAATCTGGTCACCCTTCACTAAGGTGTTGAGTTTTCCAAATAGCGCTTGTCCATCTGTGGTTGAATGACCGTCAACTAACATAGCGCCAGCTTCACCCGGTTTCACACTACCGGTATACCAGCCAGAATCAAAGATGTTAATTGGTGCTTGAACGCTATTGTCGGGGTTTAAAGCCATAGGCTTCACACGAGCAGCAATATTAATCTTGTTAATATATATCGCTCGCGGCTCATCGGCTGCAACCGTATAGGTAGCAAGCGCATTGCTTGGTAATGGCGTTCTGTCTTTTCCTTCTTGGCTTTGATAGTCGTTAGTTGATACACCTAATGCAGCGCTCGGAGTCTTATTCGACGCTTCCTTCACTCTGTTATGAGTTAACCAGGTGTTGATTCCAACATAACCGGTTGCAATCAATATCAGCACCACGAGTAATCCAACCCCAAGTTTCAAAGGCGAGATTCGCCGTTTCTTAACCGGTAGTTTTTTTGCTTGAACTGCCCGCGCTAACAACAACCCTTTTGCAGCAGACTTTGCGAGATGTTTATGAGTTCTTGCAGCAACCGGTTTGCGCACAGGTGAATCTTCTCGAGCAGCTGGAAATACCGCAGCAACCTCTGTAGGAGTGAGAGATAAGGCATCCTCTGGAACTGATTTTGAAACTACAATATCAAATACTTCCCTACTCGGTTGCAGGTTCCCAACGGTACGCGGAGCGCGTTCAGCAGAGCTCGGGTTTGAACGTATCTGGCCACGACGGGGAGGTATATTAGAGTTATTCATATTCATACCTATTAGTATAACCAGAATGGACGAGTTTAAATAACGCGTTTACGTTTTAACACAATGTACGACAATACTAGTACAATACCTACGACTGCAAATAATGCTCCAAACGCCCATTCTGCATCGGCATATGGCAATTTAATATTCATACCGTACATACTAAAGAAGATGTTTGGAAGGGTAATCATGACAGTGACGATAGTAAGAATTTTAATTGAACGGTTCAAGTTATTCGAACTAATTGAACTATAGGCTTGGCGGATATTAATAATTGATTTCGTATTAGAGCGACAGGTTTCGATAGACTGAGTAATACTTAGCTCAAGGTCTTCAATAAGGTCCATGTCTTCTTCTTTAAGGTCGATACTGCGACCGAGCTTCATTCGACGTAGGGTTGCACTTGCTGGTAACAGTGCTGCGAGGAACTCGTTGATCTCATCTTCGATTGTTACGAAATCGATAAAGTCTTTGTTACGAATTTCGTGCCCCCGAAGACGGTTACGTACTATCTTAATTTGCTTGCTAGTAACAGTAATGTATTTGTCATACTGTTCAGCAAACTGGTTAAGAATCTCGAGCATAAGATGCGTTCGGTGTGTCGTATTAAACTCTAATTTATTACCAAAGAACGGTGCAAAGTGAGGCAATTTACGAAGGCTGATTGTTATAACACCTTCTGGGCCGTACACAATCAAAAGTGGCAAGGTGTCAAATGCGCCGTTCGACAAAGCAATCGCTGCCCGAACGTAAATATAGACCAATTCACCATCACGTTCGAAACGAGGCATTTCATCTTCGTCGAGTGCGTCGGAAACAAGTCCTTCATCAAGATGATGCGTTTCAATTAATGTCGCAATTTCCTCTTTTGTTGGGTTTTCAACGTATACCCATGTGCCTTTTTTAAATGCATCAAGCTCTTCAAGTTTTTCGGCGTTGCCTGACTTGTGGTAGTACTTCAACATAGTCTTACCTTACGCATCCCGCTTAATAAATAGATACAATGCTGCAGCGCCCAATACAACTACATAACCAATAGCCGCAAGAATAACCAAAGGAGCTGCCGCTGCGTCGCCTGTTGCTGAAATTGAACCTATAGAAGTAAACGGTAAATATTTAGAGTTTTCTTTAATTAGTAAACCTGATAGGTTTTCAACTATCGGCAGCGCAAATACAATCACAATGAGAATAACGATGTTACGAAGAATGAATCCCAAAAACAAGCCAACAAGTGAGTAGAAAATAACATACAAACCAAGGTGTACAATCAAGCTTCCAATATTCAACTCTTGGCCCGTAATCGAATGTCCATTTACAAGCAACATAACAGATGCAGCAATAATCGATACAATCGTCAAAAGAAGCCCTATCGCAAGCCCGTATGCTACCGCAACAAGCACCTTCGCAATAAATATATTGTACCTACTGCTACTTGCCGTTACTGTGTATGCAATCGTGTTATTTCTATACTCGTTAATAATCGTAAACGAAGTAACGATAGTTAAAATAGAAATACAGAGGCCAAGCACAGCATGAATAGTATTATCAAAAATATTCGGGCTAGCGGGAACAGCGTTGGTGCCTGGCATGCCCAAACCAGCGGTTACAATGCCAGCTAAGATTGCGAGCAGAACAAAAACGCCTGCCATAATATAGGTTGATCGCAAAGTGAGGATTTTTGTTATTTCAGATTTAAATAGTGGCAACATTATACTTGTCCTCCAGGTGTGGTATCGGTTGGTGGCACCGCTGCCCGATATTCTTGCGCTCCAGAAGTCATCTTCAAGAATGCATCTTCGAGTGAAACATTTTCGGCAGCAAGTTCAAGCACAGGCATACCAAGTTGAAACAAGAATGTACTGAGTTGATCGGAAGTAACGCCAGACACCTTCAAGCCGTTTCGCTCAGCAACCCACGCGACTTTTTGTTGTGTCAGCGCAGCTGAGAGTGCATTCAAATCTGTTGTACGAACAAATATAGCACCGGTATTTGCAGATTGAATAAAGCTTTCCATAGATTGGCTCGCAATCATAGAACCCTTACCGATAATAACGAGGTTGTGCGCCATTAATTGCATCTCACTTAAAAGATGGCTTGAGATAAGGACACTGTTTCCCGTTGTAACGTATTGGTGAAGGAAATCTCGAAGCCAGTGAATACCTTCTGGGTCGAGGCCGTTTGCCGGTTCGTCAAGAATCAAGTGTTTTGGGTTTCCTAAAATTGCCGTAGCAATGCCTAAACGTTGCGCCATACCGAGCGAGAACTTACCCGGTTGTTTATTTGCTACATCTTGCAAGCCAACAAGTGCCAAAACTTCATCAACTCGAGAAACCGGAATACCACTTGCTTGGGCAAGTACTTTAAGGTGATTACGGGCTGAACGCTTTGGGTGGAATGATTTTGCATCAAGCAAAATACCCACAACTTGCGAAGGCTGTTTATAAGAACTTAATGGCTGTCCATCGTATAGCGTTGTACCTTGGGCACTATCAAGGCCAAGCATTGCGCGCATAGTTGTTGATTTTCCGGCGCCGTTCGGACCAAGGAAACCAGTTATTTTTCCGTCTTCTACAACAAATGATATGTCGTTAACGACTGTTTTGTCACCGTATTTTTTTGTTAAGTTTTGAGCAGTAATCATTAGTGAATTATATCACTAAACACCACAAGCCGTTCGGAGTATGTTCGTACAGAATTATTCCAAGAGCCTTGGCAGGTGACTAAATTCAAGTGAGCCTTGCCGTCGTCCGACTTAAATACATCAGTTGCGTCTTGATTTGGCGCATACGTTACAAGTCGCGTAACAACGAATGTCAATATATCCCCGTCTTCACCAAGGGTTGAAATTTCATCACCAGCAACTAGGGTATGGAGGTCATTAAATACCGACGCAACGCCGTTCTTCCATCCGTAGTGCCCTGCAACGACCGCACTTCCCTCTTGTCCAGGTTTAGGGCCAAGCATGTACCAGGCGGCCTGCTTAGGGTTCTCATCGATATCCATGTCACCATCGGCAGTCAAGCCTACAGCTTTAATGGTTGTATCGACATTAATTTTACTTATCTTAAGCTGCACCGGAGCTGAAATTTGCACAACTGGTACATTCTCATACACAATCGCTTGAGGGACTGTTAAAGGAGCTGTTTCAAAATTTCTTACCTTCGAGGTAGCTTGAAACTGAGGCATGATACCGTTCAGCACAATCAACGTGGCACACAGTGACAACAAAGGTACCGCAGTCGCAATAAACACTATTTGAACAATGTGTTTTTGTCGACTTGTCACAAGTTGGCCTCTAGTTTGAACGTTTCTTATAGAAAGCGAATGTAAGCAATGCAGCAGCTGTTACAAAGAAGAGTGTTGTAGCAATCCAGATAACCGTAGAACGGCTATTTGCTTCACCAGTGTTTGGAAGCCCTGGTGTTTCGTCAGCAGTATCGTTACCGGCACAGACAGGTGCGGTGATTGTGTCGTTGATAAGCGTGACGTTACCATTTCGAGCAAGTAAGCGACCGTTAATCGTAGCGCCGTTAGCAACTGAGATAGAATTTAGCGCTAAGATGGTTCCTACAAAGTTCGCAGTTGTATCAATGTTAGCTGAATCAACACGCCAGAACACATTACAGGCTTGTGCACCGTTAATCAGGCTGACCGTACTAGCTGGGCCAACATCAAGTCCAATACCTTCGAACGGTGCTTGGAAGATAAATACAGAAGAAGCATCACCTTGACCATCAAGTACGAGTGGCCCAGCGCCATTTGAAATACCGAGTTCGGTTGAGCTTGAATCATATACACCAGGAACTAGGGTTGTACCGCCAAGTTCAGTTGGAACTGTCGTAAGGGGTGTTCGGCCAGCAGCGTCAATATAAGCAGTTGTTAAGTTGTTCTTAGCAATTAATAGCAATGACGGGTTTGTGACACGACAAGGCAAAGGGCCGGTTGCATCAGGTGAATAAATAGTTCCAGTTACTTGCGAACAAACAAGGCCAATGCCAGCGCCAGTCGCAGGGCTCAAGCCAACATTTCCATTAATCACAGAGGCGTTTCCTGCATCAGTAATGTTTGGAGTTCCCGAAAGAATCGCAAATGGTGATGCCGTACGCAAGTTGACTGTTGCTTGCGCAGCGTGCACTGACTGAGTTCCCAAGATAATAGCAATTAATATAGTGAAAATCGCGAATAATGCGATTACCGGAGCAGAGTTAACGAGAGTCTTTTGCATAGTGGCCCTTTTATTTTGTTTAGTTTATTCTCTGAACGTCCTATTCATCAAATCCAACCTGAAACTTTGAAAGGGTTGACTGATATATTCCTCGGAAATCGTGATCTCAATTGAGGTGCATTGTGTCTATGCTAATAGTAGCAATGTTATAAGTATTAAGCAAATACAAGAAATTAGTTTGTAGTATTGCCACGGGTCTGCGTTGGAGTACCGGTATTACCCGTTGTGACGGTACATCCGGTCGCATCAACTGTAACACCAACTGGCGTATTCGCACATTGATCAAGTGTGTCAGCAACACCATCGCCATCCGTATCAAGTGGTGCGACTACTTCAACTTCACATCCTGTATCGTCAACCTCAGTTCCCGCTGGCGTATTGGCACACTTGTCGTTCTCATCAATTACACCATCGCTGTCGGTATCTACCGGAGGTTTAGGAACATTACATGTACCAGAAGGTGTGACACTTTTTAGGAAGTATTCTTTATACGTTCCGTCAGTACCGCCGCCGGTTGCAATCTGACCATTACTTCGACAAATCGTTAGCTGTTCAACACCCACAGGCGCAGTGAATGGTTGGTTCTTCTGGCCTTTTAAGCCAGCTAAAATAGTACTGCGCCATATTGGGCCAGCCATGCTAGAACCACCGTTTTTCATCGGAGTATTGTCATTGTTTCCAACCCATACACCAACGGCTAATTGTTTTGCATAGCCAATAGTCCAAGCGTCACGCGCTTCATCGGTTGTACCGGTTTTCACTGCTACATCAAAGCCATTCGTATTCAAACTACTACCAAAAATTGGTGCGCGCGCAGTTTCATCGTTCAAGATATCCGAAATCAAGAATGAAGCATTCTCGCCCATTACTTGTTTGCTGGTTGAAGTGCCTTTAGTAAAAATTTGCTTCTCGAATTTGTCATCAATTTTCGTAATAGTCGTCACACTACTTTGCTTACCTGCGTTCGCAAAAGCAGCGTAGGCATTTGTCATTTCTGTTAATTTCGACTCTGCAGAACCTAATGCTAACGGAAGCCCGTAGTTAACTGAATCGTCTAAAGTTGTTAAACCTAGGCGTTTAAAGGCTTCAATTGAATTATCGACACCAAGTTTTTGCATCACCTCTACAGACGGAACATTAAGTGATTGTGAAATTGCGTTACGCACGCTAATATCGCCTCTAAATTTTTTATCGGCATTAAGTGGCTTATATCCCCCAAAATCAGTCAACTTGTCACTAAGAATTGTTGCAGGTGTAATAACTCCGCGCTGCATTGCTTCGGTGTAGTACAGCGGTTTAATACTTGAACCCGGCTGTCGTGCAGTCGTAGCCATATTCACCTTACCAAAGTCCACGTTATTGTAATCAGCACTACCAACTAACGCACGAACCTCTCCGCTCGTTGGGTCAATTGCAACGACAGATGCATTCGAGCCGCCGTTTCGCTGAATAAATGACATTTGTTTTGCAACAGCTTCATTGGCAGATTTTTGCAGACTCATATCAAGTGTTGTGGTTACTCGGAAACCAGAACGAGTCACACGTTCTTCCCCATATTTATCGTACAGCTCGCTTAATACCATTTCAGCAAAGTGTGGCGCAGTATTGTTAAGGCCATCACTCGGTGTGGCGTACGCCAATACTTCTGCTTTTGCGGCATCCGCTTCTGCTTGTGTAATAACACCATTGTCTACCATTCGGCTCAGTACAGTTGCTTGTCGTTCTTTGGCATATTCAATATTACCCGATATCGGCGAGTAGCTTGATGGCGCCGGCAAGACCCCAATAAGCATTGCGCTCTCAGCGAGCGTCAAATCAGCAGCAGATTTATTAAAGTAGGCCTTCGCAGCAGCACCGATACCAAAGGCTCCCTCGCCGTAGTAGACAGAGTTTAGGTATAAGTCGAGAATGTCGTCTTTGCTGTAGGTTTGTTCAATTGCTAGTGCCACCGTCAGTTCTTGATACTTTCGCAGGACCGTTTGGTTGTTTGAAAGCAATGTGTTCTTTGCTAATTGTTGCGTAAGTGTTGAACCACCATAGCCCGTTGCATCACCACTTAACAAGTTTGCATACAGGGCACCTAAAATACTCACAAACGAGAACCCGCCGTGTTTATAGAAATTCTTATCTTCAGCAGAAATAAGTGCTTTTTCGGTATAGTCGGAAATCTTATCAAGCGCTAAACGTTCACCGCGATCGGCAGTCCCAAAACTGTAAAATGCTTCATTATTCTTATCAAGCAATACTACGCCAGTATTGTTATAGTTCATCAAACGGTCGGGGTCAGAGATTGCGCTCGCAAAGTAAACATATGTGAATATTGGGGTTAAAATAAGAAACGCCAAAATTGGCCCACCAACAACCAGCACCTTTTTTGGTTTGCTGAGTTTCTTGAACCACTTAAAACGACCAGCGAAGAAACTGCTAACCGGACCAAGCTTTTTAGTAGGCTTACTGGTTACCTTAGCGGTACGTTTTGGACTGTAGGATTTTATACGAGTGTATTTTGGCATATATTCCTATCTATTATACCAATTAGTTGAATTGTGTCCTATTTTCAAGAATTCTCTCTTGTTCAGATTGATACGGATTCGTAGTAAAATCGGTACCCTTAAATTCATCCTTAGCTTCTGTTATCGATTGTTCAAGTTCGTGAACCGAAGCCGGTAACTCTGCAAAGGCTGAAATATACGACACAGCAGACAATACAATAAGAAGTGCGGCAAGAAATAGAAACCCCACTGTTGGATAATTTTGAGCATCCTGCTTCTTTTCTTTGTTTGTAGCGATTTGGTTTATGTAGTATTGGTGGAAAAGAATGACGTATGCACCAATAAAAATAAACAACGCAACAGTTAAAGCCCTGGGTATGCGGCCATTAGTTTCCTCGGCAATTGCCTTCCCGAAGTACGTGAGCCACCAAAGAGTAATAAGTACTGGTATTAAAATCATTGACGACAGTACGACATACATCGTCACGCTCAGCTGGTAGGAATTAATATCAAAAGCAAGCCCAAGTAAAATAATTACTAATACAATTGGCAGGAATAAAATGACGGAAGTTGCGATCGGAACAAGCAACCAAAGCCAGCTTGGTATTTTAACTGGTTTTTTTGAAGTCTGGCGCAACGCAGCTCGTTGAACTGCAAACCAGTAAATTGAGTACGCACCTAAGGTTATGGTGGTGTAGAGTGCTACGAGCCAGATGTTCTTTGTTTTCATATTTGAAGTATAGCTTATTTCGTTTTTGGGAACACCCAGAACTTCATCCAGACGTAATTCCAACCGGTTAAGAATAGTGAGATGACCAATTGAGACACATACGGCAAAATACCAAGTCCGTTCAACCAGTTGAGTACAAATATATTAATAATTAAGTTAGTTGCCATTAGCGCGCCGAAGCGAATAAGCTCACTGCCTGTTTTGCGTTTGCCGTTATTTGTAAATACCCATTGCTTGCTAAGAATAAAGTAAATGACATAGCTTGAGCCGATAGTGAAAGCAGTTTCGCCTAAAGTAAGTTGCGCCGCGCCTGGACCCAAGATGAAGAAAAAGAGATATTGCCAACCGAACTGAATACCGCCGGATAAGTTATAACGAATAAATTCGAAAAGATTTTTGTGGTCTTTTTTCTTTACTGCCTTTTTAGCCATGATATTTATATAATATCACCCCAACCTCCATTGAAGTGTCATAATACTAATCTTTTTCAGTTTTCTGTATCTCGCTAGCAAGCTTTAAAACATCGTTGCCAGATTTGTGCTTAATAATAACAGCGGGGTTGTCGAGTGTACCGTTTCGCTTTACCCTACTCCCCTTACTAATAATTTCTGTGGGTTCAAAGTGCACAGACTTAATTTGGCCTTGCGCAAGTCCATTGAGCCACTTCCAAACAACGTGATCTCCAGGTTTCATAGCTATAGTATACCTCTTATGTCTTTTAACTAATATTTTACTTAATTACAACATTATGATATAAAAATGAATATGAAATCTGTATTCCTTACTGGAGCATCTGGAGTTGGCAAATCAACGACATACCGAAGTATGGTTGAACTTGGCTTTACCCCATCTCCAAACCACCTCACTCGTCCACCGCGCAGTAGTGAAATCGAAGGCTTTGATGCCCATTTCATCTCAGTTGAACAATTTGCTGCAAATATGGCAATTAAAGCGTACCTAGAAACCACTATGGAAGAGGCAGAATACGGTGGCGTGTACTATGGCAGCCCTGTTTCATGGGAGCTCGACGCACAAATTGACAAACCACCGTTTGTTGCGATTCCTTCAAACGCTGTAGCACTTCGAGGGCTTTTCCACCGACTCAGTGAACAGAATAAGCGTGACACACTTATTTGGGCAAACCTCCACGCACCACTTAATACGCGTCACGAACGAGTATCCGCGTACATTAGCGATCCTGTTCAACTGCACAACCGGCTTCACAATGGAATCGGTCAAGGTACAAAACCTGATGCCGACATTAATATCGACACAAGTTTACACAGTCCATCAGAGGTACTTGAGCAAGTTCTAGCCTTAGTAAAATAGTATTGACTACATTTCAATACTATGACATAGTTGAAAACAATTATCACCGGTGTGGTAACCGCCAGGAGTCGGCTAATGATTCCCCGTTGACTATTTAGTCAATGAAAAATGGAGGTTCAAATGACAGAGTTTATTAAACTTGACTTGCAAAGAAACAGGAATCCCTTTTCTGAGTATCAAGACTTACGCGAAGAGGAAGCAGCACTCGTCCCTACGATAGAAATGGATGACACGCTTCGCATAAAGGTCTTGGATAGGTGTGGAATGACTTGTTTCTTTTGCCACAATGAAGGTACACCCGTCGCAAGCGAGAGCGGTTTTCAAAAACACCGCGTTTCAATTTACGCCTTAACTAATGCGATGCCCTTTACTCAAGCTGATATTCTTCAGACAGACGAAACTGCATTTTCCGGTGCACTTACCGATTTGTACGAGGCTGGTATCGCAAAAGAAATTCACTGGACTGGCGGCGAACCAACGCTTGCAAAACAACTTCCTGCTTTAACAAACGCCGCACGACTCGCAGGCTATAGTGTTAAGATGACCTCAAATGGCCAAAGCGGCGAACGTGGACTCTCCGAATTACAAGATGCCGGGCTTACTGGTATTAACTTCAGTATTTTCGGAACTACCCCCGAAGAACTTGCGCAAACACAAGGCCCTGTTTTCCAAAACAATCTCAAACTCGCCTCAATGCGCCTCGCAAAAATGGACGAAGCAATGCTCGCTGCGACCCAACTTGGTATAAACGTTAAAGCTAACGTTGTTATTTCCGGCGAAAATGATATCGACCGTGGAATACGACTATTGGAAAACGCCCCAGAAGAGGCACGCGTTCGTTTTCAAGCCGACACAAGCGACCGCGAACCATCACTTCGAGCAATTTACAAGTTAATGCGCGAGCTCGGTGCTCGACCCGTTGCGCGAACTGTTGTAGCTGGCTGTTCAATCGATAACTACGACTACGAGCTTCCCGAAGGCCGCATTGTCACCTTCAAGCAAACACGCTTCTCTCGCCTGCCAGGCGTATGCGACAACTGCCCTATTGATAAAGCAGGGGATTGCCATGAAGGTTACTATGGCATTCGTTTCTACAAAGACGCCGAAGATGCTTACTGGCTTAGCCCATGTATCCAAAAAATGGATACAGCTCAGCGCCTCGATAATTTCTTGGCCGATGGCGGACTAGGCGAAAAAGTAAGTAACTACCGAACACAAGATTTTGCTCGTTTGCAGAAACAGTTCGCTTCACATTATAATGAGTCGAACGCCTAAGGAGACATCTATGAGTATTGAACAAGAAATTGAAGTTAAATTTTTCCCGATTGACATTGCTGACATTCAGCAAAAACTTACAGCCGCAGGAGCACAGCTAAAAAACCCAATGCGCCTTATGCGTCGAAAAGTGTACGGTGGTGAAGCAAACGCAACCATGGACTGTACTTACGGTCGAGTTCGTGACGAAGGCGACGTTATTACTATGAGTGCGAAATATAGTGCGAAAAATAATAGCATTACTTCTCAAAAAGAAGCTCAGATAGTTGTCAACAACTTCGAAGATGCAACTCAAGTACTCGAAAGCTTTGGTCTTGTTCCAACTGACTACCAAGAAAACCGCCGTGAAACATGGCAACTTGCAGATGGCACACTTGTTGAACTTGAAGAATGGCCAGACCTTCCTGCCTACCTAGAAATCGAAGGCCCTAGCGTCGAGGCCCTCCAGGCCGTTGCTACTCAACTCGACCTTGATTGGGACAAACACCTTACTGTTCCAACTGACGGTCTTTACATGACCCACCATGGCCTTAGCAACGACGAAGTCCGTACAAAACTTTCAGACCTACACTTCTAGTTAGCGATTTTCAATTAAATGACGAGTAGCGGGTGAACCGAGCTTTTTAAGTAAGTATTCGAGTTCCTGAATTGATTCGCGAGCGTCAGCCAGTACTCGGTGCTGTTCTGTCTTTTGGTATTCTTCAATACCCAACCGCCGTGCAACTTCTTTAAACGACGAAACGTCGATAGTTCGATAATGCAATAAATTATTAAACTGCGGCAAATCACGGCTAATGAATTGACGATCGGTAGTTGGTGAATTTCCCGCAGGAACAATGCCATTAGTAACATACTGACCAGCAAAGCCCGCCAATTCCCCATCAACCGTTTCGAGCGATTTGGTTGATTGTTCGATATCGCTCATCATTTTATCTCTGTGATCGGGACGGCTTGGCCACCATTTGTCTTGCGACATGCGCACTGCAACAGCTAGCGGGTTCTGCGCTACAACAGCTTCATATGAATCTACTTCATCAAATAGACCTTCTGTCACGATAGCCCCTACTTCAAGCAGTAAATCGTCTTCAGCTGATAGACCCGTAAACTCACAATCCAGCCATAGAGTATAGCGGGGAGTTTCGGCGCTCATTTTTTAGCCTTCTGTTGCAGGTGTTAAGTCGGGATATTCAATCGAAACAATCGTTACCTCTAGTTGGCGATCACCTACGCGGTACGATGCAACTGTACCTTCCGGTTTATCGAATATAACTTCACCAAGTGGGCTTTGCACGTTAACGGCGGTCGTATCCTCACCTACAACGGCGGTAACGCTTTCAGGAAGGGACCGTTGGCGTCCTGTCATAAACATTGTTTCAGGATAAGCGCCAATAAACACATTAACAAGCGCACCAATACTTACCTTGCTCTTTTCGTCATGTTCATAAGGAATAATAAAACGGTTCTTAAGTGCAGATAGAACACCGTTAGCTTGTTGTACAAGAATACCGGATTGCATAGTTACGGCATCGGCTTGGGCGTTGTCGTGCCATGTTTCAGAAGTGGTTTGCATAGCTTCACCAAGTAATCTACTGAGTTCATTTTGAGTGGCAGTATGGCCTAATAGTTCGATTTCAAGTTGTTTTTGCTCGAAAGGAAGCATTGGTATTTTTCCTTCAAGAATTGCTTCGCGTATATTTTCGTTTCGCGATTTCAAAGTGTTGAACTCGGGAGTATTAGCTGGATTTTGCTTATTCATGTAGTATTTATAGCAGATATATCAGCTTAGGTCAAACTAATGTTGTAATTATTAATTGACATAAACAAAAAATGGGTATTTAATATACTAATCATGATTATTTCCTTATTTGGTCCGGATGGTGCAGGGAAAACAACAGCAGCAAGTATCCTTGGTGAACAACTGAGTCTTCCTGTAATGAGCGGTACTAATATCGCCTCTTGGGATGATGATAGTTGGCACCAATCATTCGTAGAGCAAGGTATCGACGAAGGGCGAATAAACGAAACTAACCATTTTTACGAAAAAATATATCGTGCCCACCAAGAAGCTGCACGAGTTGACGACATACATGGCGGTGTCGTTCTCGACTCTGACCCAGCGCATAAACGCTTCATCTTCCAATACGTACTTGGTCGCAACATGGCTGGTGCCGCACTGGACCATGAGCTAATCGTTAAGCACAGCCCCGGACGAGAGCGTCTACAGCTTGATGTACGAGTATCTCAAACAGGAACAGTTGACGAGCACGCTTTTGAGTTGCAGCGACGCATAAGCAAGCGAGGGGCCAGCTTCTTTGATCCAACAACCATCGAAGCCTCTTTAGCGGCAATTCGCGCATCGAACGAATTAGCACAACAGCTTCATTCTATTGGACACAAGGTAGTTGCGGTGTATAGCGACACCTTTAACCAAAGCGCTGTTTCTGAATTGGTACATTCTTAGTACTCAAAGTAGATGATTGCTATAATTACTCTATGAAAAGACTTTACCGTTCTACTACCGATCAAAAAATAGCCGGCGTATGTGGTGGCCTGGCAGAATACTTTAAAATTGATCCGACAATCGTACGAGTTGTCTTTGTTATATTGCTACTCCCTGGTGGCTTTCCTGGGTTTATACCATATGTAATTTTATGGCTAGTCGTGCCTTATAAGCCAAAGACAGTTCGCAACAACGTTATCGACGCCGAAGAAATTACTGATTAATCCAGGTACGAGCTGCACTTAAAGATATTTCTAATCTATCTGCAAAGTTGTCATCGTTAATATGCAAGTTGACGAAATGGCCATATTCTTCCAAGAAAGCATCATGCTCTGGTTGCCGAAATTCTAGTTTTGAAAATTCCTTATAGCCTTTAGCTTCATATATCTTGCTCAGCAATTCCTCACCAAGGTCCATGCTGATAATAAATACTTCGTAGCCTGTTTCTTCGACTCTTTTACTGTGGAATCCCCAGGCACGGTCAACACTAGCATCATATATAAACGGCTCACCCCTATTCATAAGGGTTTCAATGCGGTCATCACGTCGCTTTTCGTATTCTTCTTGATTGAACTCAAGTAAGTCTTCTTTCACTTCGGTTCGGAGCGTGTCGTTGTTAAATATAGGCAAACCTAAGTTCCAGCCTATATGGTGGGCGATGGGTGACTTAGAGCTGCCGGGGACGCCGGCGAACATGATGCAGAATTTTGTTTTCATTAGATAAGTATATGGTACTATATTCTCAATATGAAAGCATTCTTAAAGAAGACCTCAAAATATCTTAAGACTTTTCGCTCAAGCCGACCACTACTGTTTATTATCCTTGTAGCTATCGGAGTCGTGGTTCTGATGGGCGGCAGCGCGTACGCAATATATAGTAGCGTCCAACGGACAGAAACGAGTACAACATCCGAGTCAGAGAACGACTCAGAATTACCAACAAACCAAGAAACAAGCAAACCTTCAGAAACAATACCCGTTGGCGATATAGAGCCAGCCACTACTAACACACCGAATGTCACAAAAAATGATGACAATTCCAAAAAAAATACGCCATCGAGCACATCAAACAGCGGCTCAAAACCTTCACCTTTTACCATTAATACAACTAAATCAGTATCCATAGTTGCTGGTTCTTCTGCGGGACCTTTTGTAGCTTCAACATCAGATGGCTCAAAAGTAATGTGGACAACACCTTCTAATGAGAAATCTGGAAGCCCTTACGGATATACCACCAACGGCACAGGACGTACTGCATCATCTTCATATGAATACTTCATTAGGTCAGAGGATGCGACTAAACCGGGTACTTACACACTATCTTTCTCTGGAGTTGCTACCGGTTCACAAGTCCGGGCTTTTGCATCGATAACTGTCATCATCAATGCTCGACCCTACTTCAGTATTACAACAGGTCAGTCGACATACGAGGTAAACGAGAATCAACGGGTTTTACGAGTTCCTTATACAATTACTCGATACAATGGACACGCAAACCCTATCAAACTAGTTGGAACGATAGACAAAGCGCCGGGACCTCATTATATAAGTAGTATTCCCATAAACGAGTTCAGCAGCAATAGCGGAGAGATTGTATTCGACACCTCAGGAGGTGGCGTGCCAGAAGGTCCTTATTCAGTAAAAGTATATGCACGCGATGAAGCGGGAGTGACAGCTTCGGCAGGTTTCCAGGTTGTTGTTAATTGGCTTTATTCTTAGAAGATAATTGCAGCATGAATCTATTCTTTTGCCCACTCCTTAAAAATCTCTATCATCTTAAATAGATATGAGGGGCCCCCAGTAGCACAAAATTTTTTGTCTTGAACGAAACAAGTATACCAATCGTTATCGTACGGATCATTCCATGTGTCAAAAAGGCCAGTAGGTATAAATGCTTTGTTCGCTAAATTAGTTAGCCTAAGGTCAATCTCAATATGCCAGCCAGGGTTATCTATATTTTCTATCTTGATCCCGTCGGTACTCCATTGGTATAGCTCTGTGTCCATACCGCCATTCAAGTCTTTACTCCACTCTTTTTCATCACTACACTGCGAAGAATACCACTCTTGTAGCCAGATTAATAAATCGTTATTCATCTTATAATTTCCTTTTAATTTCATATGGTACTCTCGGTAGGGTTCGAACCCACGTTGCCAGGATCAAAGCCTGGTGTCCTACCGATTAGACGACAAGAGTACGTGGTGGCTTCGGAAAGTTTCGCAATTTCGCCCTCCTGTTCTTCAGACAGGCGCTCTACTTCTGAGCTACGAAGCCATATTTTTGGGTATAAAAAATCCCTCACGACGGAGGGCTTCATTTATGAGTTTTGAGAAACTAAACTAAGCGCCTACGTCGTAGGTGTTAAACACTTGGTTAAATTTCTGATTTGAACTCATGAGGATATTATACCATATAGTTTGCGGTTAGATACACGGCTAGTCTTTTGTATCTTGTAAGATCAGCTCAACCAACTCGTCTTCGGACAGGTCTTCAGTTAGAATCTTCTCGCACAATACCCCAAGGTAATCTTTCTCTCTCCACCACTCCCTCATCTCAGCTTCGCCAAAATCACTACTTTGATGGCGAAGGTTATGACGACGGAGTGTTTCATCGAAAGAAATGTCTAGATAATACACGTGCGTTTCGTCGAATTCGGCAAGTAAGGTTTTTAGCATATCACCGTATTTATTCTCAGAAAGTATTCCTTCAAGCAGTATGTCGTAACCTTTATTCTTACCATATAGTGCAAGGTGCTCAATAAGACCAATGACGGGATTACCTGCTTTGTCTTCAACTTTTAGAATATCTCTGCGCAAGACATCTTGTTGAAGGAACATGACCTTTTCGCCGAGTTGGCTTCGGAGACGAGTTGCGATGGTAGACTTGCCACTGCCGGAGTTGCCGCGGAGGATGATGAGTTTTGAGGGCATGGGTTTTATTGTATATGAGTGTGCTTACACAACACGAAAACCAGGCGTACGACCCAATTCCTGTGCAATATCATTTATATTTTTAACACTCGCTCTAATTCCATAGCCATTGCGTTCGGATTCAGCCCCTAGAAATACTTGTGCAGCCGTGTGGTTTGGGGCAACAAGCAATCCTCGCAAAGCGAGCGTGCCTACAATACGCGGTGCCCTATTGCGAAATGCACCAAATTCTTCGTAGGCTAATGGATTAAATGAATGTATAAGAAGCTCTGGCTTTACGCCGTCACCACGAGCGGTTATCGTTAATGGATCTCCCTGTTCGTAGCGTTCTTTAATGGCCCTATCGATTATAGCGGCTTCATTGAGTAATGATTCATAAGACATGCAGCTAGTGTACGTAATGAATAATTAAATTACAAACATTATCATTATTGCTAAAATAGAAGCATAACTAGCTACTCGCTAAGGAGGAATCATTTATGGCAACTATCAATCCTTACATCAACTTCAATGGAAACGCCGAAGAAGCTTTCTACTTTTACAAATCCGTATTCGGCGGAGAGTTCACGAACATTGTACGCTTCAAAGATCTCGAGAGTGATGAGTTCCCTATTCCAGAAGAAGATGCGAATAAAATTATGCGAATTGTTTTGCCTATTGGTGGAAACGTATTAATCGCTAATGACGTTCCGGAAGGCTTGGGTCCGGTAAATGAAAACGAGAACAGATCGAAGATATCAGTGAGCGCAGAGAGTCGCGAAGAAGCTGACAGGATATTTGCTGGGTTGACTGAAGGCGGGGCGATTGAGATGCCGATGGACGAGAGTCCGTGGGGTACTTACTTTGGGATGTTTAGGGATAGGTATGGGATTGAGTGGACGGTGGAAGTAATAGAAAAGTAGCACAATCAAACGCAATAAATCAAAAACGCTAGTAATATTACTAGCGTTTTTGATTGACAAAAGACCATATACGCACGACCAAACTAATCATTCTATTCGAATAACAGGGGTAATATTATACAATAAAAAGCTTATGTTTGCAAATACCTAGAAATATTTGTGTGTAAAATTACCACGTTTTTTTCGACTAAACGCTTATGCGAACAGATATAATGAAATTAGCCCACGGTGCTGCGGGCATATTTAAAAAACCAACACGAAGGAGGCTGCTATGACCGGAATTTTACCGTACTTTCAGACCTACCAGAGTTCTAACGGTCAGTGGTACTGGCGCTTACGTGATGGCAATCACAAAACGATTGCAGACGGAAGCGAAGGCTATGCCACTCATGACAATGTTGTTCGTGCGATCAACAACGTCGTGGATGCCGTGAAGAACTGCGACAACAAGATCCATTGAAAATTGATAATCATTTTCAGAAAGCACCTTTTGAAAGTCATTACCAACGAAATAACCCACCTGTTTGCGCAGGTGGGTCTTTTTTTGGAACAACGTTGTTTCTAATATTATTCTAGCAAACATAAACAGTTTATCGCAAGCATAAGCTGGCATTAGTTAAAATATTAAGTATTTTCTATACTTTCAATGATCGGCTTTTCTTTTTTATTCACCTTTTTTACTCTTAATTTCGGTTTAGGAAATTCAACCTTCTCGCTAATAATAGAAGCGAGCGACTTTGCGACATCCTCCATTTGGAAATATATCCCCGTTTGCTCCTTGAGGTCGTTTCGTAGCCTTTTCACAATTTCTTCTGAGTACAGAAGCTTAGAAAGGTTAACCGGATTTAGTGCAGTTGTTTTTTTCCAGAAAACCTCAAGCTCTCCTTTTTCTACTGCACGTTTAGTAAGATACCAAATTAAATCAGGTGCCTTTTTAAAGTCATCGTTATTCATAAGATCAAGTTTATAAATTAGTGTGGTGCTAATAGGTTTTCCGAAGTTAACCCTATAAAGTTGAATTTCGCGTCCGTTAAGTAATAAGATCCAATCGATGCCCTCATTCGCTGCGTAACTTAAACTTTGCCTAAGGTGCTTATCGTTGATGTCAATATCGATAGATTTAACTTCAACTACAAAATGCTTTTTTCTTTTAAGCTGAACTACGTAGTCTGCGTATTCTTGGCGGATTCGATATTCAGTTTTTATCTCTTCAAGCTCTTGATAGCCTAATATCTCAGTCAAGAAATAGTTAATCATGATTCGAGTAGCCGATTCGTCTACTTTTGAAAATTCTTTTCGTAAGTATTTGCTTTTGTACTTCTTGAGATTGTCTTTTATTGCAGCGAGCTGGTTGTCAGTAGCCATGATTTTTTGCACCTTTACAATTATGGATTCAATACGACTATTAAACACTATGCGAGGTGGATTGTATATCAAGCATTTTAAATAATAATGAACAGATTAGGCTTCAGATAGCTCAGCGGCGAGACTTAGCTTGTCATCAATCTTTTGAGTAAGCCTTCTGAGCTCCTGATCGCCATCGTTCAACCAATTAGTAGACCAGATGCGGTACATTTCCCAGCCCTTATCTTCAAGTACCTTCTGGCGGGTATAATCACTGTGTTCCTTGTCGAAGCCACTGTGGTACATAGCGCCATCCATCTCAATTCCTAAGATAAATTTCTTTTGGTGAATAGAGTAGACCCCAAGGTCAATCCTAAAACCAACATTGCGCTTATTGGCACTGATTCCTACTCCAGTGGGTATAAGTAAGTTCCATCCAACTTCACTATAGATTTTTAAGTCGCTTCCCATTTTGTCTGCATAGTAATCTGTTAGCTTCGCATAAAGCTGCTCGGTAAGAGGTGAATCAAACCAGTTACTATTCTGACCAAGTTTCCTATCGAGATATGTTGCATCAGCCTGCTCACCGGCACTTGTTAGTAGTGATTTCATTAGTTGCGCACTCTTTTGTACGTTTGGACCGATGTCTGTACGGGCAAGCTTCTCGTCACAAGTTTTGATCCAAGCCATTTTTTGATCAGCTAGCAATAACTTTAATCCATCACGCTGCCTGGTGATAGATACGTTAAGCCGCTTGTATGCACCCACCGCCTCTTGGAAGAACCACATCGAACCAGGTCGATCATAATGATGGAGATAAATTATAGTATATGCTCCTTCAATACCCTGACAATTAGTGACTGTTGATATCAAAATTTTATCACTAGCGTATAAATCAGATATTTTACTAAACTGTCTATCACCCACATCTGTCAAGAAGTCCTTAAACCGTGATAACACTTCTACTGTCGTAAATAAAACACAAAAGTCGGCTTTACTATTTTGTTCAAGATACTCTTCAATTGATTCACATATCTTGTAGAAATTCTTGTCGTAGCCTTGTTCATCCTGTAAATCTCCTAGGTCATCAATAATATCAATCGGTGCCCCGTTAGCGAGAGTTGCTTCAAAAATAGGTTCTATACCATCACTGCTGTATATCACTTCTCGGGAAGGTTCAAATAATTTATTATACTTCGACCGGTAATGAACTTTTAAGTGATGTTGTTGTTGAGGCTGTTTGAGTAATAGGTCAAGAATACTTTCGCCCAAATCGTCAAAGTCTTCTTCTGTTTGTTGAGCTGTGCCAAATGCTGCATTCAAACCAGGGGGCATTTGATGCGGATCGCCAATGACAACAGCCTTCTTTGCACGGTAAATCGAGGGTATAGCTTGCCCAGGTAGTAGCTGGGAGGCTTCGTCAAAAATCACGAAATCAAAAAGCGCTTTCGACGGAGCGATGTACTTCGATACATCCTTAGGGGTTGCGCAAATTACAGGAAACGCATTGGCGATAATGTTGGTATTATGTCTGAACTTTTCCATAGTCGACTTTCCACCAATCATCAAAGTTGACTGTTTCGACAACTCCTTCGTAGCATCAATTGTATTGTTATATATGTCATTTAAATTTGTGCGATACGTTGTAGCCTTTTGATTCTTTAGATACGTCTCGTAGGAATCTATTACGTCTTTAGTAGTAACGTGTTTTTTGTCCGAGAGCTTTGCTCGTCCAAAACTCTCGCCAACAACAACGTTTACAATGCGAGCTGCAAATAGATCGAAAGTTATATCGTTCGCTAAAATATCATCAAGATACCTCTTATTATCCACCCCGAATGCATTACGAATCCTAGAAATGAAAGTGTTGTGGTCAACAAAGTCAACAATTTCTGCATCTTTATTGTACACCTCAAGGACCGTCACCGAGCTTAGCCAGCTACCTATAGTCTGTGATGTATTCATAGTATAGAAGTATGGTGAAAAATTGCGAGTCAACTTTGTCTCGTCTATTACTTTTGAGATAGAGTCTAAATCTACTGCCGCTGACCGATTGTCGCTCGGCGTAGTAATGTTATTGAACATTGTATTAAGTTTGTCTTCGTTACCAGAAAGATATTCATAGATATTATTAGCATTTGCCGTAAAGTCCGATGCTTCAATAATACCGGCAAGATACTGTCCATGTTGCCTAAAAGATTCATCCTGAAGCGCTCTTTGTTGATCCAAAAGATTCAACCGCTTTACGACACCCGACTTGATACGCGATGTGGTATTTATTGCTTCAATGAATATACTCAGGTTACTACTAATATACATCTTCTTATTTTCAGTATGACTAATTACATCATTGAGCAACAGCACTGATTGGCTAAATTCTTGTAGCTGCTGTTTCGTTGCATCAAAATCCCGAATATCAATTCCATATTTATTAAGTAGGCTAACGAACTCATGCAGTGACAAGAAGGCGCCTCGCGCTTCCTGCATGGTTTCAAGCGGCTTTAATCCAATACGATTAAGAGGTATCTGGACGGGAAGATCGGCAATTGCCAACAGCTCACCGACCGTTTCATCGCGAATCTCTAAAACATCTTTCATTGAAGTCAAAAGCGGCTGGAAATCATTTTTATAGGATTCGAGTTGCTTTATATTCGTCATCATTAATAACTCTTTAAAGCTATTTGGCACTCCACTCAACATGCGCTTAACACCATTTTGAGCCTCATACGATAGAAGGTCTTCATTTAAGGTATTAATATTGTTTGCCGTAAGACTCGCAGCAACCATTGAATCGTCCCTAACAACAGACTCATAAATCTTTTTGATATCTTTAGCAATTCCTACCCATAAATCTTGTATGCCTACATGTTTGATATCCGGATAAAGAGCCGTGACGTCCTGAGTAAGCTTGAGAATTCTTTTTCTGTCGTTTACTACTTGATCAAAATCCTGCTCAGCTGCAGAAAGAGTACTTGGGTTTAATTGCAGTTGAGATGTTTCATGGTTTACACCTTCTACCTCAATAGCGACCTCACTCCTCAACTGGGTAATTTCAGCCTCAAGAGCAATAATCTGTTCGTCGATACTTTTGCATCCATTTATAAACTTCAGAATTGAATTAGTAAACTCGCTTACATTCAGTTTCTCGGTTGATACTTTATAAACATCGAGGAATTTAATTGCAGTTTCGTACTGTTTTAGCTGTTCAATAAATATAGATACATCCAATATATCTTTAGTTGAAAAATCTTCAAGCCAATCGCCAATTAACAACTCCTTGATATTTCTAAGACTACTTCGGACATCAGGAAGAGTTAGATCACTGTTTTCAGTAGATAACAAAATAAGTTCACGCCGAGGTTTGTTAAACTCTGAAAAATAGTCCCTATGCACATAACCATCAAGTGCATCGAATATTTCAGATAGATTCACTTGCTGGAATGAGCGTATTGGCTCGGGTGCCATAGACTGGTTCACGTATTTTATGTAGTAGCTAACAAGTTGATCAAATCCGATAACGCCATCTTTAGCATCATAGTTGGATTCATGATTTAGGTTAGTATAGCGTAAAGCATAGTTTACGTATGCCGGTTCAACTACGCTATTAAGGCCAGGTAATTGCTTACTAGAAAGCCGGGTGTACTGCTCTCTTAAGTGCTTCAAATGCCGATGTGATGGGTTGTATAGCATTAAACAAAAATCAGACAACGATATATACTTATTGTCGGTTGGGTAACCGATCACCTTCTCGGTTTTCTTTATCATTCGCTCAATCACCTTCAGGGCCTCTGTGTTTTGACTGACAAATAATACTTTTTTACCTTCCGCAGCAAATCTTTCAAGAAGACTCACAACTAGTTGCGATTTACCTGTTCCGGGAGGTCCGTGGACAATATGAAGTCTAGTATCCTCATTATCTATCGACTGAAAAGCGTTTTTTTGAGACGGGTCGAGTGAACTGAACGTGATGTCTTGTAAATTATTCATCATTACCCGCCTTCGTAATTTCTGCCCAAACCGGGTCAACATATTCCGCTTCAAAGCCCGTAACAATCTGAAATGCCATGTACGATGGATCCACTTTGATGGATTTGTACTTAACGGCCAAATTTACACCATTCAAGTATTGTGAAATTGTGTTTACTTCGTTTGCAAAGTCATTGTCGAGTGTAATTTCAAAATTATCGTTACGTTTTTTTGCGATCTCATTATCAAAAATATTCTTATCGAGCCAGAAATTAATAAAACCAGTACTATCAACTTGCGCACTAAGTTTATTTAAATCTAGTTCAGGACAAGAAAATAAAAAAAGCGGGTATCTCTCGGTGTTGCCGTCGTAAGTTTCTGCCTCAACAAGTCCAATAGTCAAGTAATGCATACGATCACCGTGAATTCTGTATTGTATTTGGGTTTCTTTTATAAGTTTATCGAGATTCCGACTAATACAACGGCGCTTAACTACATCCTGCGCCTCATCCCAGATTGTTGCATCTGAGTCTTTTGTAAACTTTATTTTGTCTATAAGATTACCTATTGCAAGTTCACCTCTAGATTCAATTTGCCTTAACACTTCTTCGTATCCGTTCTTATTGAAAATAAGACCAGGTTGACCATATTTGCCAATTTTTTGAACAAGATTAACCGGCACTTGCAGGTCTTCTTGCTCATTTTCAAACAATGACTCATTATGCTGGGGTTGGTTTTTGTCAAAAAGAAGTGTTAAGCCCGTTGCAAGGTTGCCGCTTGCTATCGTGCCCCGGTTGCCTATTAGAACGCGACGAAAGTCACTAAATTGTTTAGCGCTACTGTATTCAAGAATATCATCGTATGCCGTTTTAGTCATAATGCCCCCGTTAGTTCTATCTAAATAGTAATTATAGCAGGAACGATGACATAATAACTACGTTAACTGTAGTTAACAAACTAAAGACTAAATCAACCTATTTATGTCCTGGCTTCTATTGATATCATATCTTCTAAATCTATAGCTGACCACACCGACTACTAATGCCAGAACTAACATAACGACAGCCGTTGCTACCCAAAGCGCTTCTTCTCCAAGCTCAATATTCGTTACATCTAAACCTATCCCAACAACTAACAGAGAGATAAATAGCAACAACCCGACCGCAAAACAGTCTACGGCAATATCATAGGTCTTCATACGAACGCGCTCACTTATGTACAATACGCCATACATCCATCTAGGGTCGCGGTATTTAATACTTGCGGCAGTGAACACAAGATATGTAGCAGCAAAAAACATAGCAAAACCAAGTACCCATTTTAGAAAAATATCTAAGACATTTTCTGCCGGGATAATAAAAAATGTGGCGATTATTGTTGCTGAAAAAATAAACCTATAATTTTCGCGAGAATGCGCACCTAGGGGTAGCCGGTCATACAATCGCGATTCTTTGATCTTGTTAACTTTTTCTATTTTATTCATAATTATTGATAATTATCAGCAAAAAACAACAAAGGGTCAACCATAAAGGCTATCCAAAATAAGCTTACTGATCGTTCTAAACGCGCTAAGCATCCTTCTTACTCTATTTGACTCCTTTGCAACTGTGTATATTATTGCGAAAGCTCAAAGTGTCTTTCAAACAACACCTCTACCCTTTTTAATAAGTCTCCCCTGCCCAATTACCAGCAAAACCACTTACTCGATCTTGTATTTCATTCCAGGAAATGGCTATCATACATAAAGTATTACTCCGACGGCTGGACTACTCCGTAACATCGTCGCATCCATAAAAGTAAACTTTTCTGTCCTGCTCCTCGTTATCGAACCGCAACCCAGCATCGCTCCGCGCTGCGGTTGCTAGTCCGAATCTAATCACCAACGCCATAAAAATAGCCCCAGGTCTATGACCTAAGGCTTTTTTTATGGCTCCCGCTAGTGGACGCACTTCTCAACTATATAGCGACTGGTTCAGTAGCGCGGTCATCGGTATAGCATTTATCGATAATAGGGGTAGCGAAACCCTGTCCCCTTACGTTGTCACACATTGGATATTCCCTTGCATCTTCACTTACTTAAATACTGCATAAGAGAGTAAAATAGAAGGATATAGTATAGAAGGAGCAAATAATGCCTGAAAGTTACCCAACCGACCATTTACACGCCGCCGACGAACCCGAACTCGTTACCGCACCTGCAGTCCATTATGTTTCAATCGAAGGTGCTGGATCCCCAGGCACCGATGAGTTCTATCGTAAGAAAAGAGTTATAACTGCTATCGCTCGAATATTACAACAAAGCGAAATAGAACCTGCCATCGAGCTTCAGTACTGGTATCCAGAGGGTTCAGCAAAAGTTGGTATAGCCGATTTCTACAGTGTAAATCCAATACCCTCACTCCAATACCATGTACTAGCCGCCCTTCCTGACGAAGTAACAGCCGAAGAGGTTGCCGATGCGCGTGCGACTATTACCGATGCCGACAACCGCGAGTCGGATATAATATCGCCGTATTCAACTCCAGAATACTTAGCGGTGCAAGTTATGCATCACGGACCTTTTGCTGAAGAATTTGGTACACTTGAACGGCTGGAAAATTTGGCTCGCTCACATAATTTAGAGCGTAACGGCCCTCACCTAGAGATTCATCTTGATGCTTTTGAGCGGGATACCGATCAAACTCCTCTGCGTACTATCCTACGCGATCCTGTAGGGTAACCAGGCTCTGGCTACAGACTCTTCTGCTTGTCTTTCAAGAATGTACTCAGGGCATCTTTAATATCAACGCCACTTCGGTCTGCCAATACTATCAACCACCATATATTTTCAGCTAACTTATGGCTCAACTCTTTAGTATGATCACCATTAGGCCATCGACCTTGATGTGCCATAATGTTGCGACCAACAAGGCCCGCGTCGGTTAAGTAAGCAAGGGCGTCTTCTTCAACAGTCCATTCGCTGCCATGATACTTTTGCTCTAGAGCGTGGTACTTCTCGCGTATATCTAATGATTGACGAATAATCTCATCAACTGCTATATCCTTATCGCTCATATTATTCCAACTCCCCGTTCCACATTCGAAACATGATACATTTACCTTCTTCGTTAAGTGTAACCAGCCAGAAATTGCCAAAGGTACCAAGTTCTTTGTATTTTCCTGTCCCTTCAATTGCAGCTGTATCCTTTTTAATATCGAGAATCGACCATTCAAAACTCCAGCCGCCATCCTGCCACTTCTGCCTGTCCTGCCAACCTTTAACGATGCCCTTTATCCCGACTAATTGCGTTTCGTAAGGCCATTCGCGGTATTCAGCATCTTTAGTAAAGAGTGCCTCAATATCGGCTTTCTCTCCTGTTTCCCACGCATGAATGTATTTTTCCACCCATTCTGTTACTTGTTCTTTTGAGATATTCATTATTACAGTATACTTGGCTACCTCACGGCTAACTAGTAGTACCCTTTGTGGTTTCAACTCTACTATGGGGTATAAAAAATCAGAACCGAATTAACAGTTCTGACTTTGTTGATCATGGCTTGGCTCCGACGGCTGGACTCGAACCAGCAACCTCGAAGTTAACAGCTTCTTGCTCCACCATTGAGCTACGTCGGAATACTTCGATAATTATACTCATACCCCTGTAATTAGTCAAGAATAGCTAAAAACGTCGTAAGTTTTACAATATACCCTTTTAACGGAGGTTTTCTATCTGTCCAGCAAGCTCTGCAATGTTCGCCCAAGAGGAGTTTTCAGTCAGAATAACTAATACGTATGTCCCTTTAGTGCTATATACAATCGAGGCGTCGTGCAGCCAGGCATCGAGGAATCCAACCTTGTCCGCCACTGTTGATGATGGGATTCCCTTCGGGATTCCTTGGCGGTAGACGTTCTTTTTCATAGACGCAATCCAGGTATCGCGGCTGGTTTGTTGGCTTAATATTTGACCAGTTTCTAATAATGATAATAATAACGATTCATCTTCGGCGGTCGATTTCAGGCTATTCGCCACCAAGAAAGAGGTATTGTTTGCCCCAATAGCGTGTGCTTCATCGGTTAAACTCTTTACAGTCACCTTCTTTAACAAGGCTACTGCACATTCGTTATCAGATAGCTGAATCATATCTTCGAAACACTCAGTTAGGTTTCGAACACCGTTAATTTGGTCAGTCCAGTGCCATTGCCCCGATTCAATTCGCAGCAAGGTACTGTAGGCAACGAACATCTTATACGTACTGGCCGTCGTATACACAGTACTTGCCCGGTAGCTAGCGTTGCGGCGTTGGCCTGACAGCTCACGTAAGCTCACGCCGTAGGTGCCGGGGTGCGAATCGGCATACTTCTTTAGTAATGCATTCAAGGCGGTGTCGTTCGGGCTGTAGGTACGTACATATTTAACAGTTGGCTGAATGGTATCAACTTCCACAGCTACAACCTTTTCATCTTTTTCAAGCGCAGTCTTAATGCTCGCAAGCATCTTGCCTTGGTTAAACACAATTCCACTCTGGCCAGCATCACGACTCACTTCAGCGAAGTCTTTTAAAGTGACGACAGATTCGCCGGTTGGCTTCTCTACTACCGAAGCGATTCGTTCACCTAAGTAACTGGCGGATCTTTCAGCATTAAATGAATAATCAAGCTTGCCATCCACTACACCGAAATCAAGCCATTTGCGTAAAATCTCTTTTGGAATCTTATGCTTGTCTTTGCCATCGTTCACCTCAATACCGTCTTTAATAACATCAGTTACATGGCTCGCGAGCTCATCGGCAGTTTTAGTTGAAAATGCCGGGGTAACTTCATCGCCACTAATACTCACGTTTGCTCCTTTGATGCTTGGTTCTACGGCAGTTAATTTAGCATTCAAGTCTTCAAAATCACAGTCCCCACCCGAGAAGGCTTCAACTGATTGAATTATGTCGTCTTTCACTTCAACAGTGGCGTTACGTACATCTAAATGGCAGGTATCGCCAAAGGTCGTGTCAACAAAAGTCGCTAGCTTATCCTGGTCACGCTGATATTCTAAATCATCTACCTTTTCAGTTAACGCGTGTGCCCAAAAAAGCGAGCTCGGGACCAACCGCAAAAACCACGGGTAGTTAATTCCCTCTACACGTTCTTTGTTTGAACTCGAAATGCCCAGTTCGCCAGGTGTAGCCTTAAAGAATGCCGAATCAGAACTATTAAAATAAACTGCAACTTTAGAACTATTAAACTTCTCGTCTAATAGCTTTATCGCAGCTTCTTTCGAGCTTCCTCCAAGCTTCACACCTTCAATCGAAGTAAATGGCGTAAGCGTACCACCGGGGTAAAAAAGCTGCACAAGAATCATTAAACTAAGAATGCCACCTACGACATACACAAGAAAACGTCGTGGATGACGCGCAGCCCACGATTTCGTGGCGTGAAATTTTCCCCTTAACATGTTGCCTATTATACTAGTGCTTTACGAGTTCAGCTAGTTCAGAACGCATCGATTGATACGCACCCTCGAAGCCAAGTACTTTTAACGCGCCAATAAGAACGTAGAGTTCATCTAACTTTGATGAATCAGACGCCTGTTTGTATTCGGTAAATCGTTCTCGAACTGCATCAACAAGCCATTTCTCCTTGGCGGTATTCTTCGGACCAACAGCAGCACCACTTGGACCATTACCAGTTCCATACTGTGCCGACACAACTTCCAGTGAGCGTGCTGAATTATCACGTTTTCGCAAATATCCCTTATCGATAAGTCCATTAATATGAATCGCTACGGTTGAAACCGACTTATAGCCTAGCGCACTCATCACTTCGCGGTAACTTGGGCCATAGCCGTGCTCTTTAATAAACATGTCAACAAAGTCGAGTAATTCTTTTTGTCGTTTCGTAGAACGTTCGCTCATTACAAATACTCCTTAGTACGGGTGCGTATTAAAGCAATTGCAGCTAAGCCCCACCAAATTATCGCGACCGTTTCATCTACCCAAACTGGTTGAATAAGGCCAATTAAAGCGAGGGCAACCCCACTGGCAAATACCCCAAGCACAAACCAATCTTTACGTCCGAGCCATAGCTTAGAAAGTAACAGCCAAGAAATCGCTACGAATAACCCAAGCCCAAGCCAACCAGTTTCGTGTGCAATAAATAAATACTGGTTTTCAATAATAAGCGGCGAATCTGTCAACAGCGATGCCGAACCAGTGCTTCCAATACCTCCACCAAGGGGCTGCGCTACAACCCGGTTTGTACCGTCAATGAGGGATTCAGCGTGGCCATCATTCGAGTTAACACTGTTACCTTCGCTTGGGTCTTCGTGCAGAATTACGTTTGATACAAAGTCGGTATCTTTCAGCGCAATCAGGCTACCGCCAATCGCCAACACTGCAATCGCTAAAATTACCCACACAGTTTTGCTAATCTTCTTTCGAACGGTTGAAAATAGCACTAAGCCGACAGCAACAACGATGCCAAGCACCGCACTTCGTGAATAACTTGCCCACAAGGCAACAACACCACCAACGCCCAGAATACCCATCATCACCTGCTGACGCTTGGTAATATCACGTGGTGCTTTCAACCAGAATGCCAATAACAGCACCAGTACTACCATTGCATATGCCCCTAATGGGTTGGGCCCACGGAGTGTACTATTAATACGAATAAAGCTTTCGTTCTGGTCAACCGTCAAGAATGGTTTGATCGTTGCGTCGCTATAGCCTAGGTACTTCAAGAAATCATTTGGCAAGACGGTAATTTGCAGTATCGCAAATACTAACACCACCAATGCGCCAGCCACAAATACTTTAATAAACAAACGAATGTATTGGGGATACAAAGCCAGGGCTACGTATACGAGTACAAAGAACAGTAGGTAACGTAAATTCACCAAAACCCCAGCAAGAGTTGCTTCGGTACCAGTGAAAAACAGGGGAATAAGGGCAATATTCAACGCTGCAAAGGCAGCAATAAGCAGAAACAGCGGTTCTTTAAAGATATTCCAACGTTTATGAATCGTAAGGAGAGCTGGCAGCAGCAATGTAGCCAGGCCAAGCAAAATTTCTTTCCACGATTTAATAAGCAGTTCGTAATCTGGAAAAATCGCGCTAAACCCAACCGAAAAAGGTGCGTGGAGGACAATTCCCCCAAAGACAACCAACAAAAGTCCGATATATATTTTACCCAACCAGTTGATATTTGCTGTCTTTTTCGCCATACCCTCTTAGTGTAACCCAGAAAATGCTATAATAGCACCACTTATGACTCGTCGAAATTCCAAACTCTACAGCCTCATACTCATGCTCGTTGACGCCTTAGTATTAATTACTGCGTTCACCGTTGCTTACATTGCTCGCGTTCAATATGACCCTCGCCCATTACTTCACAATATTCAATCGAGTGATTATGCTTACGCCTTTTTATTCATCATCCCAGCCTGGATTGCAGTTTTCGGACTGATCGGCCTCTACCAACCAAGTATCTACAACCGCCGCTTAGCTGAATGGAGCAGGATTGCCATCGGTGCCGTACTCGGTATTCTGCTGGTTATTGGTTTCGAATACGTCAGTGACAAAGATCTCTTCCCGGCTCGCCTGGTTGCGGCTTACACACTCGCCGCCTCGTTCTTGTTGATTATTTTCGAACGTGAAATCATGCGCTTAATCCGTAATGTTAGTTTTAGATACGGTAAAGGTGTAAAGCGCGTCCTCCTTATTGGTTCATCAGGTGCAACCAGCGATATCGCCTTCAACCTAGCAGATACCAAACGAAGCGGTTTCGAAGTTGTCGCCATTGCAGGTCCAAAACGAATCCTGCCCGACTCTTCAACCGCTATTCACTTCTCAACACCCGAACTTGCGTTGAAGCAAATCCGTGAACTCGGAGTATCGGCAATTATCCAAACCGATTTATACGAAAACCCCGACCGTAACCAGAAAATCCTTTCAGCGACCCAAACTCACCATATCGATTACAGCTTTATTCCGGGTGAATCTGAATTCTACTCAGGTAAAAATACTGTCGATGTTTTCCTTGGCTACCCAATGATTACCGTGTACCAAACACCGCTTGTTGGCTGGGGTGCAATCGTGAAACGAATCTTTGATTTCATTGTCAGCTTGTTGCTCATTATTATTTTGGCAATTCCAATGTTTATTATTTACCTCATCAAAAAACTTGTCGACCGTGGCCCAGCTTTCTATATAAGCAAACGCCTCAGCCGGTTCTCTGAACCTATCGGGATGATTAAGTTCCGCAGCATGGGTGCCCAATACGGCACAAAGGACGCAGCCGAAGAGTTCAAAGCAATGGGCCGCGACGATTTAGTGAAAGAATATAATAAAAACCGCAAGGTCGAAAATGACCCACGCATTACCCCTTTCGGCGCTTGGCTTCGTAAAACCTCAATTGACGAGCTTCCGCAAATCTTCAACGTACTTCTAGGGAACATTAGCCTCGTTGGCCCTCGCCCAATTCTTCCACAGGAAGTACACCTCGCCCAAGGCCGCACAGCACTACTTCACAGTGTAAAATCTGGTATGACTGGTTTATGGCAAGTGTCCGGTCGTAGCGAACTAAGTTTCGAAGATCGTATCGAACTCGAACTCTTTTACGCCCAAAACTGGACCTTCTGGTTAGATATTAAGATTCTATTTAAAACCTTCTGGATTGTCGTTCGAGGCCGAGGGGCTAAATAATGCCTAGCGGAAAAGCTCCAAAAATCGCTCTTGTTACTGACTGGCTTACCAACATGGGCGGTGCCGAACCGTTACTGCTGGAAATCCATAAACTATTTCCCAAGGCACCAATCTACACTTCGGTGTATGACGCTGAAAAAATGCCAGCTTTTAAACACATCAATGTTCGTACTACCGAGTTACAAACGAAACTTCCGAAATCATTACGCTACAAGCATGTTCTCTGGCCTACTTTACGCGCTAAAGCCTTCCGCAAGCTCGACTTATCAGAATTCGATATCATTATCAGCACATCAAGCGCCGAAGCTAAGGCGGTCCGTAAAACCCGTCCTGGGCAAGTTCACATCGCTTACATTCACACGCCTATTCGCTATTACTGGAGTCACTACGAAGAATTTAAGAAGGAGTTTAAGTTCGGCAAACTCACTCCGGTCATTCGCCCACTTATTCCTATACTCGTAAAACAACAACGCAAACTCGACCTCGAATCTATCGAAAGCATTGATGTCATTATCGCCAACTCAACCGTTACTCAAGAGCGTATTAAACTCTATTACGGCAGGCCAAGCACTGTCATTCACCCACCAGTTGACGTTGACCGTTTTACACCAAGTCCAAAAGGCGAGCGGACCGGCTATGTACTATGGGGCAGGCATGTACCTTACAAGCGTTTTGACCTAGCTATTGAAGCGTGCAACCAACTAGGCGTGCAATTAACCGTTATCGGAAGTGGGCCTGATACAGAGCGTCTAAAGAAGCTTGCCGGACCAACCATCACATTCACCGGTCGCATTAGTGACGAAGAATTAGTGAAGCGTGCGCAGTCTGCCAAAGCTTTCCTGTTTCCAAACGAAGAAGACTTCGGTATTTCCGCCGCCGAAGCGCTTGCTGCCGGAACTCCTGTTATTGCCTATGCCAAAGGTGGCGCATTAGACATTGTTCAAGATGGCGAAACTGGCGTATTATTCAAAACCCAATCAGTCGCCAGCCTGGTTGACGCAATAAAAAAAGCAGACAAGATAAATTTCTTGCCTGCTACTTTGCACCGAAAAGCGAAGCGATTCGATAAGGGATTGTTTGCAACAAAAATGCGCAAAGTCGTTCAAGACTATTCCGGTTTGTAGACAGCCATCTTTAACGAACCGTCGGTAAGTGTTGCAGCGGTAGCAAGTTGGTAAACAACACCCGCATACAATGCTTGAGCAGATTCTTTTTCATCAGTGTACGTACTTGCTAATTGAACGACACGCCACGCATCAACGACAAATGATTGCGGCAAGATTGCCCTATCAACTTCTTCAACAGGTACACCTTGCCTTTCAGATACCTTTTCGGCAAGCTTTTGCGCAAGCACACCTTGGCTCAATGTCTTCTTGTCAGCAAAGTTAATCACAATAGCGATTTCTTTGTGTGCGCCCTCTAGTTTCTTTGTTACCGCGACAGGTTTACGGCCGCCAGCCTCAATAGACTTTTCTGCCTGTAGGTTTAAGATTTTCTGCAAGCGAGATGCGCCAGTACTACCCGCAAAATACGACTCGTCAGCTAACACTGCTTCCCAGTTAGCGATTACTTCGTCGAACAAGTCTTCATCGAATTCCATACCAACCGCACCCAGCAAATCTCCCATTGATTTCTTAATTTCGTTTTTATACGCAACGCCGTTGTGAAGGATGACAGGGAATTCATCATTTGCGCCACAGCCAGTTCCAACTTCGACGCCATTCTCGTCTACGTGAGTGTGTCCCGCTGAGTGCGCACCACAGTAAATATCATTTTCAGCAAATGCTTCGGCAGTTGTTACTAAGTCTTCATCAATGCTCGAACCGCGACCAATCGCTCCAAGACGCATCGCAAGGCCAGTGACATATCCACCACCAGCAACCTTTGGACGTTCGTGGTTACTATTGTCAGCAACAACAAGCTCAAAATCACCATCGGTGTTTACATATAGTTCAACAGTCCAACGACCATCTATACAACCGTCGTCAGATTCTTGCACTTCAATAAACGCCTCGAGATCACGAATGATTTCGAAAAATCGTTCCTCAACTTCCGGGTCAAAGACTTCACTTGAGATATAATTTTCGTAACTAATCTTACCTTTTCCATATCCCATCGGTTGTTCGATTTCGATAACAGAATATAAGGTTTTTTGCTCTATTTCATTCATGTTTTTAAGCTCCATAAAAATCCAATATACTCTCCGCTAACGGATAGTCAAGATATAAAAAGGAGCTAGATTTACAACAAGTTTAAAGATGAAAATAAGCTTAGAGAAACTTTAATATTAAATAAGAAAAAGTCACCGAAGTGACCTTTAATTTGATTGTTTATTATCGCTATCTAATTACCAACTAAGAACTACTGTCCACCATATCCATAGCCGTAGCCTGGGTAAGTACGAGTCTTGTGGTAATCCGTAACCTTAAGTGGTTGATAGCCGTCCTTACCTATAACTTTTGAAGCAGAGCTAATATATAGTTCACTTCCGCTTTTCGTGAGTAATATATACTCGTCGTTCTGGCCATACCAACCGTATGGAGTATATTCAGATAAGTTGCCGATTGTCTTTGTATCTCCTCCTGTTTCATTGCCAATAAAGATAGTGTTCTTACCATCACGCGGTTCATACCAAAAGGCCTTCTTTCCGCTAGGGGAAATGAGGAATGTTGGATAAAAAGTATTAAACTGATTATCACTTAACCCGGAAACTTCTTTAATTTTTGTATTTTCATATTCATAAAAGACAGATGGACTGGCAACTTGTATATATAAACCTTGTGGTTCATATAACTTTGAGGTTACAGACTTGCCTGAAGCAAATGTCTTAACAGTCTTTTTAGACCCACCATTAGGGTTGACCGAATATAACGAGGTTGGTTTATTACCGTCGCTACTAGCGAAGTAATAATTGCTATAGTACCAATTCTTCAGATAGACAATTTCATCTTTCATAATATAAATATTGCTAAAGTTCTCGTAAGAAGAATCGTAGTTATTTGTCCCAATTCCAGAAGTTTCATCAAGAACAGTAACCTTACGAGTGTCAGCATTGTAGCTTTTGAGAGCCTGTTTCTTGTTGTCCCAAGCATTCGGCGTATTTCGATACACCGTGTAGATAAAGTTATGTCCAGTCCATCCAGTCATAGTGAAACTTGCGTCACCCTCATCAATCAAACTAAGTTCGTCTTTATTAGCGTTCAGCAAATAAAGCCTCTGTTTGTTGTCCGTCCTTGTCGCATTCAATGCCGAATACTGCCAATCCGTCGAAGACAAAAGCGATGTTTCATAATCGCTCTCTTGCCCAGTCGCAGCAACCACAACTATAGCGCCACTACCATCAAGGTTCGATTTCATTACATTCACTTTGCCCGTTGCCTTACTAAGGTAATATATCGAACCAGATGGCGTAATCGCATATGTATTTACAATTGTTTCGTCGACTTTTATCTCAACATCGGTACTGTTATAGCCGTCCCTTGTAAGCGTTGCTTTTAAAGCTGCTTCATTCGGAGGAAGAATAATAGTCGCCAAGCCTTCACTATCAGTTGTCGCCTTTGTACCAGACGCTTCTATTACAACATCCGAAACGGCATCGCCTGAAATCTTATTTGCAACACTAACAACAATCTGACGACCAATGGCATTAATATCAACGCTTGGAGATTCTGGAGCGCTTAGTACAGGTACTCTATAGCTGGTTGTATAGTCTTGATAATACTGTTTACTAACCTTAAGACTGTAATCGCCAACAGGTACAGATTTGAATACAGCCCTACCGTCTTTATCTGTTTGTGATGCTATATTATCAAGCTTAATACTTACATTTGAAACAGGCTTATTAGTTTTAGAATCGATAATTTTTACCGTGACGTCTTTTTTAACAAAAGAACTTAATACAAAATAGCGAGTAAGTGGAACAGCAAAAACGATAGCAATCAAAACCAAGATACTGGCAATTATCACCAAAACTTTTCGTTTTTTAGTACTGATTAAGTTTCGCAAATGAAAATGAACTTTTTGCTTCAACTTTGCCGTTTTCTTTACACTAACCGTTTCGGTTGTTTCATCGGTTACATCTTCAAGTTTTTTGATCTCTTGTGTCTTCGCCATATCAGTATTAGTTTGTCCCTTTGTAATATTATGCTCATCATAGCAATTTTCTATGCTTATGTATATTTAATTCACTCTCTACTAAGGGTATTTCATTGAAGGGTGTTACAATGACAGCACTATATGAAGTCGGCACTTACAACCCTTAAAAACTTTATTAAAACCGACTTCGGCATTGCACTGTTGATTGCTGTTATCTGGAAGATATTAATTATCGCAATCGGCTACTATATAGATGCTTCTCATTCAGGAGCATTGAGTGTACTTGACCACACAGTACGGTGGGATGCTGGTTGGTATTTAGCTATCATCCACGATCACTATGCCACCATCCCCGCTTCGGCAGCCTTCTACCCACTATTTCCTTTGCTGGTGTATATTGTTCACACACTCAGCTTTGGACTTATTGACTATCCAATAGTTGCTCAACTCATCAATACGATCGCTATTTGGTTGGCACTCACCGTAGCAATAAAGCTTGGCCGAACAATCCTTGGTACAAAAAGCAGGTTTTTGATCGTTCTCTTACTCCTTTCTGCTCCGGCTGCATTCTTCATGCATGCCTTTTATGGCGAGGCGATCTTCATAGCCCTTAGTTTCTGGGCTTACTACTTCGCCCTTAAGAAAAACTGGCTCGGCGTAGGAATATTGCTTGCGGTTCTTACTTCGTCACGATTGCCAGCAATACTTATTGTTGCCTTATGTGGTTTAGAATATCTCCGTTCATATAGCTGGAATATTAAAGAGGCTTTTAATAAAAAACTTCTCTGGTTCTTATTGGCACCATTAGGTTTTTTAGCGTATAGTTTTTACCTTAGCTACGTACAAAATGATTTCCTAGGAATGTTTCACGCCTACAAAGCAACGCACGATTGGGATTATCAGGTTTTCAATTTAAATCTTTTTGAAACTGCGAGAACTACCGGCTCTCAACTCTTTCACGGCCTAACCGGTGATCGTCCCATTAATGCCGAGTTTATTACGAACATATTCCTGCCTACTGTCAGTTTGATTGTTTTAAGCTTAAGTTCGCTTTACCTTATTATTAAACACCGTCAAAAGTATCTTCCATTGGGCATCGTAGGCTTTTTGTCGATTATCATGTTCACCATTAATAGCAATGTGATATCAGTCCATCGCTATATCTTACCTAGTCTGACTATCTATATAGCTGTCCTGTTATTTACAAACAAAAGGGGTCGTGTGTTTGTATACGCGGCCTGTTTCCTGAGTATTATCGTACAGCTATTTCTCTACTCAAACTTCATTAAAGGTGTGTTTGCGGGTTAAAACGATTACTTGTGCTTTGTATATTTTTTAATAAATGTTTTTACTTTATCGAAGGCCTTGTCACCGTGTTCAGAAAAAGCAGTATTACCCTGTTTTTGAGGCAACCCAAGCATCCAGTTTGCAAATATACCCGAAAGTCTAATCGAGGGTGCATCTATATATTTTTCAAACAAGTACGTTACTAGTGCAACCACAGGAAGCGTAGCGATAATCGTCAGAATAGCGGCGGCCGTATATCCTGCAACTGATTTAAACAACAAAAAGAATCCTGCACCGACAGTAAACAGGACGACCATATGCATTAGATAAAGAGAAAATGTATATTTACCTAATCCGCTAATTATTTTAGATTCAAAGAATTTAGATACCCTTGGCATTGTTAGAACAGCGATAGTCACAAGTGCTGCCCCCACAGAGAAATAGAATACCAAGCTTTGAATATCACCTAACCAACTCACCTTTAGGAAGCTGTAAAATGTGCCATCCGACACGCCGTCAATATAACTTCCTAGCAATAATCCGATGAATAGCACCAACACCATTAAAGGTTTTTTGCTTCGCGTGAACGGGAAATGGCCGAGCACGTACAGGTCGGCTAAAATCATACCCAAGACAAAACCAAGGTACCAAGTGTTATATAACCCAACTATCAATGCTAAGTAAATAATCCACCTAAACTTTGACTGCCTAAACAGAATCGCGACAATAAAAACAATAAACGATCCTACAAATTCATACTGCATAGTCCATAACACTGGGTTATATGAAACATCGCCGACAGTAAATATCCCAACCAACCCTTGGTATAGTGCCTCGCCTAAGTTTGGTACTATCAACCATATTCTCTCGAGCCAAATAGATTGAGTAATGGCCTGAACATCAAGTTTCAGTGTGCCAAGACCAATAGCAAGCACGCAGGCTACAATCAATATCGAAGCAAGCGCTGGAAGCGCTAACCGTATATAGCGCTTCATTGCTAACTTTTTGATAATCATCTGATCGTTGGTTTGAAAAAAACCTACCGTCAACACAAAACCACTAATAACAAAGAATATAGCTACAGCAAATGGACCAGACAAAAACACATTCAACGGATTGCCATAAAGGTTATCTTCGAAAGTAAAAGTGTGTAGCCCTTCTATATTAAAGGCAGGTCCATAATAAAACGACGGAAAGAATATGAGCAGAGCGTGAAATATTACGACTATTACAGCCGCGACACCTCTTAGTCCCTCGAGGGCTAATAAACGATTTGTTTTAGCCTCCATACTGGACTACATTATACAACAATTGCAATTGATTAATTAGAAGTTGCGAGAATTGCTTCAAGCCGAGTAGCTGTGTCTTCCCAATGTGCAACTTCGATGCTTTCAATGCCGAATTCCTTAACAGGATAATCATTGCCGCCTTCGCTCAATCGGTCGCCATAGAATAAAATATCATCTTTAGTGATATCAAGAATATCCATAAGTTTTTGCATACCATATGCCTTATCTATCCCCGGCTTCGTAATATCGATAGACGTTCCACCGCCAACACGTACTTCAAATTCAGGAATGAGATTCGCCACGTAATCACGAATAGCATTTTTCTTAGAAGTATCTGGATCCCATTCTTCCTTTAAGCGAACACCTTCATCGCCAAGTTCGGCAACGATGTCTTGCCCTAATGCAGAGAAAGTAATTTGGCTCCCGCGATCTTCGATAATTTCACCGTATACCTTAGATTCACGGTAGCCGAGCGAATCAATACCCTCGCTTAAGGCTGCAATAATTTTCACCTTTTCGTCTTCTGTGAAGTTTTCAGCGTATACCTGGTTCCAAGTGCTGTTTTCAAACCGGTAATACTGCGTTCCGCAGGTTGGCATTAAGTGAAGCCGTTGAAGTTTTGCGCTAGTAGTTTTCAAACCGTCGAGCAGTTGAGTTTCAAACTGGCCAAATTTTCCACCAGAGATAACACATACTTCATAGCGGTCAAGAAGTTGATCGATCAACACACCCATTCGTGGCGGCAGCGTCGATTTACTTGGAGCAAGCGTTCCATCAAGATCAAAAGCGAGTACTTTCTTCATACTACGCCTTATCCGCAGCTTCAGCTTGTAGTTTTTTAGCCACTTCGCCAGTTCGGTGGCTTACGTCCTTACGTGAAATCAAAATGCCATCAGGCGTATTAACCACCACAATATTATCGAGGCCAATTACGGCAATGGGTTTACTCTCTTCGTTACGAATATATACATTCTCAACATCGATCGTGTTAATACCTTCGCCCTTAAAGTAATTTCCCTGTTGGTCGCGGTCAACGGCGTCGTGAAGGTCCTTAAATGAACCAACGTCTAGCCAGTCGAAGCTAGCAGCAACAACAGCAAGGCTTTGGGCTTTCTCGATAAGTGCAATGTCAATAACTTGGTTGTCTAACGCAAGGTAGGTTGTCTTATATTCGTCTGAAAGTGGATCTGAAATTGCAGCCAAGGTATCATAACTTGCTTGCAACTCAGGCGAGCTCCGGTTTGTTTCATTCAAGAATGTATTTACGGACCCGACAAAATAACCACAGTTCCAGAGATAATTTCCAGATTGAACGTAGCCTTGTGCAGTATCAAAGTCAGGCTTTTCTTTAAACGATTGAACATTATAGACACCTTTATCAGCATCAATAACATCATCACGTTCAATATAGCCAAATCCTATCGCAGGGAAAGTAGGCTCAATTCCAATGAGTGTAATCTCATTCCGTTCAGTAGATGTTTTTGCTGCCAGGTTAAATGATCGAACAAACCCAGCAGTATCGCGGATGTGGTGATCAGCAGATACAAAGGCAATTGGTTCGTCGTGGTTGTGTCGACGTGCAACGTAATCAAGTGCCATGACAATACAGTGTGCTGTGCCGCGTCGACCTGGTTCGATAATGAAAGCATCGTCGGGAAGTTCAGACAGCTGCTCTTTAACGTGGTGGGCGTGGCTTGCTTCGGTCACAACGTATACAGAATCGCCAAGGCGCTTGGCGCGCTTGTACGTCATCTGAAGAATAGACTTGTCGCCAGTAAGATTTAATAAGTGTTTCGGATAGTTAGGTGTTGAGAGGGGCCACAAACGTGTACCAGACCCTCCGGCAATTATTACGGTAATCATGTTTAGTATTATATAGTACCGCTAATGTTCGTACAATTTTTAGCATGTTACATATACTTGCGCAGTGGTCGTATTCAGTCTATAATTGTAATTATAAACGAAAGCAAGATGCAAAAACATGTTGGTACCAAAAAAAATAAAAAATAAAAAAGGTATTGCGGTCATAGCGACTGTAGCAGTCTTACTTGTCGCCTCTCCTTTTGTGTACGTATACGCATTCAATGGAAACCTTTTCGGTTGGCAGAAATCAAACACGTCAAAAGAGCAAACGCCTACTATCAACTATGATAAACCCACTCAAGAACAAATAGACGCTGGCAATGACGCAAAAAGCGACAGTGATGATACCTATGATTCAACAAAAGGCGAAAGCGACCAACCAAGCGCCGTTACACTCCCTAGTGGTAAGTATTCAGCCGATGTCACTATTATCGATTCAGGCAGTATCAACAATGATGGCGATGTAAGCATTCGAGCTTCTGTTGATGCAATAGACTCTCAAGGCAAGTGTACTCTGAACATATTAACAAAATCAGGTGCTGTCGCCGTCAATCAAGTTGCGGACACACAAGCTCAATCATCATACTCAAGCTGCCTTGGCTTTATTGTGAATAAATCAGACTTACCGTCAGGAACCTACACTGTCAAAATCACTTATTCAAGTAATACGCATGAAGGTTCAGCCAGCGCGGAGTTGAAGCTATAATGTTTAAATTAAATATTAGGTCTGTTACCAAAGCTGTCCTTTTCATGCTCGTATTTGTCATGAGCTCTAGTTTAGTGTCCCCTAGCGTTGCAAATGCAGCCGACCCGTCGCAATTTAGTGCCGAGAACATCATTAGCGATAATATCTTCACGAATTCCTCTTCTATGTCTGTAGATGAGATTCAACGATTCTTAAATAGTAAAGTTCCAAATTGTGACACTATGGGCACAAAGAGGTCTGAGCTTGGTGGTGGTACACGTGCTCAATATCTTGCTTCAAAGGGCATAACAGTTCCTATTACCTGCCTTAAAGATTTCTATGAAAACCCAGCAACGAAAGAAAACAATTACGGCAAAGCAATTCCCGCTGGTGCAATAAGCGCGGCTCAAATTGTTTCCAACTATGCAAAACAGTTCAACATTAACCCACAAGTAATCCTTGTTACCTTCCAAAAAGAAAATGGCCTTATTACAGACGAGTGGCCAACTCCAAAGCAGTTTACCCAAGCACTTGGTTTTGGCTGTCCAGATGTTGTCGTTAGTCCTGGTGCACCAGCTTGTGACCCTGCCTACAGCAGCTTTTCTTCACAAGTCTACCAAGCTGCTCGCTATTTCCGCGGCTATATGGACAACCAGTACTGTAATCGGAACTGGTGTACAACATATCTAGTAGGAAACAACAATATTAAATGGCAAGATCCGCGCGTCGGTCCTAACTGTGGTACTTCGGTTGTTAACATTCGAAACAAGGCTACATCTGCACTTTATAGCTATACGCCATATCGCCCTAACCAAGCTGCCCTAAATGCAGGGTATGGTACTGGTGACGGTTGTAGTGCCTATGGTAACCGCAATTTTTATCTGTATTTCTCTGATTGGTTTGGTGCAACCAAAGACCCAAGCTTCTCTTGGCAAGTTGTAGGACAAACGATTTATGATGAAAACAAAGCGGCAATAATACCTACCGATTACCTTCGCAAGGGCGAACGTGTCATTGTTTCCCTAAAGGTTAAAAATACCGGTTCTGAGATATGGTTCAAAGACGGACCCAACCCTGTTCGCCTTGGAATTGAAAACCAAAGAGATAGTGCCGGCGTATTCTGCGACTCAACTTGGCTGTCATGTAGTCGAATTGGTTCAATTGTAGAGTCACAAATTGCACCAGGCGATGAAGGACACTTCGAATTCTTCCTAACTGCCCCTGACTCCATTGGTGAATTCCGACAATATGCAGCACCGTTACTAGAAAACAGAGCATGGATGTCGAACGATACAGGCTTCAATACCTACATTAAGACGAATGAAAAATATGCTTGGGAATGGAAGAGTTATGATGCTTGGACCGACAACACTAAGACTACACGCGCAGATACCAATACACTTAGTCCAAACCAATCAATCTTCGTAACGTTGTACGCTAAAAACACCAGCTCAACTGCTTGGAATAAGGCTGGTGCTAACCCAACACGCCTTGGTACGTCCCATGAGATAGATCGTACTTCACAATTTTGCACGACCGGTTGGATTAGCTGTATACGACCCGCAGCGATGGATCAAACTATAGTGTACCCAGGACAAACCGCCTCATTTAGTTTTTACGTTAAAGCCCCTGCAACCAAGGGAGAATACCGTGAATACTTCCAACCAGTACTCGAATATAAAGCCTGGACAACCGAAGATTTTAATCACATGTTCCTAAAAGTGATCTAAATAGAATATAATCTATTAACAGACATGAAAAATTCTAACAAAATAAAGCTTTGTATTATTATTCCTGCTTTCAATGAAGAGAAAGCTATAGGAACAGTCGTAGAAGCAATGAGAAAAACCGTAGCTAAGACAAGCTACGATACTTCCGTTGTTGTTATCGATGATGGATCACACGATAGAACTGCCGATGTGGCGTTAGCACACGGCGCTATTGTTATTCGTCATATACTGAATTCTGGTGCGGGTGGCGCAACCGCAACCGGCCTAAGCTACGCTGAGCAAAACAATTTTGATATCGCTGTAACTGCTGATGCAGACGGCCAACACGCACCAAGCGACGTCGTAGCCTGTGTAGACGAACTTATTCGGGTCAATTCCGACTTGGTTATTGGTAGCCGCCTTATTAACAGCGAAGGTATGTCAAAAAGTAAAATTTTGGGCAACCGTGGACTTAGTTTTATTACCTACATGCTATTCGGAGTAAGCGTTACTGATTCTCAATCAGGCCTGCGCGTGTTCTCTAAAAAGGCGCTCGCTCAACTTAAATGGAAAACTCGCGGCTACGAGTTTTGTTCTGAAATGCTGTGGCGTGCCAAACAACAGCAACTGAAAATCAGCGAATTTCCCATTAAAGCAATTTATACAGATTATTCAAAAGCCAAAGGTCAAAATAACTGGAACGCATTTAATATTGTTGGGTCTTTGATTCGACGAAGAATTACGGAGATAATTCATGAGTAGGTATCTTTTATTATTACTATTGAACCTGCCATTTATCATCATTGCGATAAGTGGCTTAGTTGTAAAATTAAAATTGAAGAAAATATCCAACAAACGCTTCGTAGCATACGTTTGCTTTTGGTTATTAATACTTGTCGGTTTAATTTTAGCCGAACCTATTTACGAATACTTGTTTGCAAACAACCTTACAGAAACCGAACCGCTCAGCTTATTTGACGTTGTTCAGCTAACCGCTATTGTTTCAGTTCTATTTTCAATTGCTCGGCTACGGTCCAAGCTTGAACTAACAGAACGCCGGCTCAACGATCTTCATCAAGAGATTTCAATTCAAATGTCTACAAAGAAGTAGTTTACTTGAATACGACGTTTGCTTGAGTAAACAAACTTTTCAAATACTCTTCAGAGCTATCATCTGTAACAATGTAGTATGTCTTATTGCCAATTGCAGCAAGTTCAATACAGCCATCAATCCTACCGACTAGTTCATCCTGAGCAACATCGCTAAAGTCTTGCTTGAATAAATGCTTATAGATTTCATCTCCACAGTTCAATGATTTAAAGCCACTTACCGTTCCGTTGTAGCTCATAGCAATACTCCAGTAATAATCTTGCATGTGCGTAAACAGTTTACCAGACTCACTAACATGCATAGTTATGGCGTTAGAACTATCTACAAGCCTCTCTGAGGCTATTTCAGTGAGCTCACTGGTATCTTCTTCAAAGTGCGCTGGCATGGCAACACCGGTTATAGGACGAGCAATATTGCGCAGGTCTTGCAACGGATTTCCCGATATCGCAATAAGACCACCGATAAGACTCACTGCAATAATAGGAATTGAAACGATATAATACCAGTTTTTACTTTTTTCTTTTGCTACAACAATAGCTAAGCTTGCAACCATAACAATAATAAGCAATATTTCAAGCAAGAATGATGTTTTGATTACATAGTAACGCAACTCACCGAGCAAAAAGTACTGAGATAGTGCAAAAATAATCACGAAAGCAATGAGCGGCAAGAATATCTGCTGTAGAATTGCCTTCAGCCTTTCGTTCAATCCACCCCTGTATACAAGCAGTGCGAGTGTGACAATACCAGCTAGCACAAACGGCATGTGAAATACAGTTAAACCACCAGTAAGACTCACCCCTTCAGCGCTATCGCTACCTGCATAGTGAAGTTGCATATACAGTGATATCAAATTAACAACAACAAGAACAACAATAACTATGTTATCGACACTGAATATCTCCTTCCGCACCGCCTTGAATATATAAATGAAATACACAAATGCCGTAAGTAGCAGGATAGGAGTTAGCAACGGCCAGCTCATTGATGCTCCTATACACAATAATAGGAACGCAATAAGCGCTTTTTGTTTGTCTTTGTAGTACTTTTCGGTCACTTCACTCGAGGCGGTGTCTAATAAATAAATAATACCAAATACAATTGTTAAACAAATATAGAAGTAGCTTAAGAAGCCGTTATATACAAAGTTACTAAGGTAAAATAGTGATACCGCTACGCCAATTGCTAATGAAGCGCCAATGTAAACAAATGTGTGTAATTCTTTTTTTGATCCAATTGATTGTACTAAGCTAGCAAATAGGTAATAAAGGCCGTACAGAAGCGCACCACCAAGTGCTACATATTGAAAGAAGTAATTTCGTGCGTTAGAAACCCAAGTCGAACTTTCTGCATTTATCCCAAAGCCGTTCTGAAGGAAAGCTGTGGCTACATGGAACCCCTTAGGGTAATAGCTTCCTATTGAATAGTCTAAATGTTCCGACACAGAAAGCAGTGAGGTGAAAATAAAATGGTTTACCCCATCTACACCCTGCAAACCACCTAGAAACGCCAAAGCTTCGTTTGAACTTGTTAAGAATATGCCGACCGGCACAACAAAAACTGCTGAACAAATCAAGGCATATATATCTATGCGGTTAACAATAGTAGATAGTCGGTACGTGTTAAGTTTTTCTGATCTCAAAATTGCAACCAAAACCATGGACAATACGGCTACAATAACCGCGAGGGTCACAAACCTTGATGTTGGAAAAACAAAAAATTGAATAATCGCGCCAATTTGCAGAAGTCCATACACGAACAACAGCGAAGCTACGTAACGGCTAAGTAAAGAGTTTAGAATCTTAGGAAATTTGATTGTAAAAACAAAGACAAGAGGAAGGAATAACGAAATAGCCCATAATTGGCCGATGTAATATAAAACAACCATAACTAAGATAGCTGCAGCGGCAAGTATGATTGGTTTTTTTATATACCGTTTTATATTTTCTTTCATGTATTCTCCCTATAATACCATTCAATCAAAGCAAAAGTGCTATGAGTATTTGAATATTATTTTTTTGTATAAAATATAGTTCCATACTACGATAAAGGCCATAGATACCACCTTACCAATGGCGACATCAACACCAAGACTTTCAAGCCCTGTAATAATCACGTACGTCAAAAGTGTGTTGATTGTAAGTAAAATAACGTACAACAATAACTGCTTTTTCAAGCTGTGTTTCATAATATTATCGTCACTTGCCGCAAACACAAACATTCGATTACCAAAGAAACTAATAAGGAACCCGATAATTAACGCTGTACTATTTGAGAAGAATATTGGTAAACCGATAAACTTATTCAGAAAAATAAACAGGAAGTAATCAACAAAAAATGCAGTAAAACCAACAAGTAAATATTTAATTATTTTTTTGTTTTGAAAAAACTTCATAGTAATTAAAGTTTAGTGTATATATCCATTAAATCTTGAGATACGATACTATAGCTGTAAATTTGAGCGAAGTTCTTAGACTTCTTTGTCGCAGCTTCAATATCAAGATTTTCAATTTCTCGCGCTAATTCATAATACGCAAATGCTTTTGGCAACACCATAGAGTCTGTTTTGTTGTTTAATTCAACAAATGAATCAGTAGGATAGGCCACTACTGGCTTATGATTAGCGAATCCATTGTTCAATGACGCAGAAGAGATGTTTGAGTAGTAGTAACGGTCATAAGGATAGATAGACACATCACATTCGCGAATAAGCGCATTTAGTTCAGCATCGTCTTCGACAAAACCGGTAATATATACCCTGTCTTGCAGTTTTAGGTCACGTATAAGATCAGCGATGCTGTCATAGAGCGTTGCGTCGTGGTCCATGTGCATTCCACCAATAATGGCTAACTTGTAGTTTGCCGGTAGATAGGTCAAGGCCTTAACAGCATGGTCGATACCCTTGTACTTGTGGAGGAAGCCGGTAATTGCGATAATTACATCGCCAGGTTTTTTGTCGAGCTTTTCAGTAATCAAGGTAGTCTTCAAAGAGCGGTCAACTGCTGGTACGGGAAGCATAATAATTTCCGTCTTTTGCTTATCGACACCTAAATCAGTAAGGGCATTTTGCGTAACAGTATTATGAACCAATACTTTATCAGCAAGGAGTACTGCTGAGGTGAATATTTTATCAAAAGCTACCTTACGTTTAAGCTGTCTGAGGAACCGAACAATGTTACGAGGGCCAAAACCACTCAGGTGAGGTTTTTCGTATGCGAGTGTTGGCGATGTGTGAATAGTGATAATTAATTTTTTATTAAGCTCTTTCGCTACCTTTGCTATACGAGGAAAATCGACACTGTGAAGGAAAGAGAATTCATGTTGAATGTGTAGAATGTCATATTCACTTAATTCAGCTCGTAAAGCCTCATACATTACATTTTTTTGATCTTCATTCATTACCCTTAAAATGTTTGGTGAAGTTTCAAAAAATACATTTTCAACAAGTTCAGATGGCGCCATGGCGTCGAAAAACATTTCATTATATTTACCAATACCACAATTTTCGTTATGTGTACTGAAGTGTAACACCTTAAGTTTAGACATAAAGCTCCTTTACGTAATTATCAACCTGGTTATAAGTTTCTTCCCAAGTAGTCTTTTTGAAACTCTTAATCCTGGTGAGCGAAGTTTTCATATACTCAGTATCCACTAGTTTTAATATCTTTTCTAGGCAGTCTTCGGGTGACACAGGGTTGAAGTAATCAATAAGGTCACCCGCAATCTCTGGCATGCTACTACTGTTACTCGTCAAGCAGGTAATACCGTGGGCGATACTCTCGGCAATCGGCAAACCCCAACCTTCGTAGAAGCTAGGGTATACACTAAACATTGCGTTTTCATACAACCAAGCAAGCTCTTGGTCGGTAGCATTTTTTACCACCTTAATAGATTGGTTAACTTCAGGATCTTTTGTCATAAGGTCGAAAACACCATCACCTTGCCAGCCGATTCGTCCAACTACAATCAATTGAGGAAGTTCTATATTGCGAGCCTTAGCCAGTTTATACACATAATAAAGAAGCGCATGATTCTTTCGGGCTTCAATAGTACCAACACACAGAATATATTTTTTCTTTTGTAGAGCGAGCTTGTCATCAAGTCGTTTACTCAATGTTTTTGGCTTAATAACATCAAAATCATCTCCCAACCTAAATACATCAACAGCTGGCACGTGTAGATCTTGTGATTCGAGCCACTGCACAACATCCCGCTTTGTGTGCTCTGAAATTGACAGAATCTTATCGACGATTGGGAAAATTGCGAGATTGTACTTAGTCATTGTTTTTGTTGCGTGACCTGAGTATTGAGGCGTAACGATCGGCAACATGTCATAACAAAACTGTATAAGTTTAACGTTCTTCTGGTGAAGCTTTTTAATTGTATTAATATACGTCCTACTCTGCCAGTCGCCCATAGTAATAACAAATACGTCATTAGTCTTAGCGTAATATTTTACTTTAGTACTATATCGAGCTTTGATAAGAATTTTAGATACACCCATAAGAAAGCGAATTTTAAACTTCTTTGATACTCTTTCAACAATTCGGGCGATAACACCAAAACCCAAGAACCTAATCAGCCTATCGGCTAGTTTGTACAAAAGACCTTCTTTTGTTTTGTAGTGAATAAATTCACCGCGAGTCTTTAGTGCTGGAATTAATTCTGTTTCGTAAAACTGTTGAGCCCTACCATCCCAAATAACAAAAACAATATTTTCCTGTTTATTGTATCGTACTGATAATTCATTTATAACCCTTGGTATACCAGTCAGACGACCGTTCCAGTGCACAAGGTAGCTAATATCGATGATTGTTTTTTTGATTATCATAGCTTACCTTCTTTAGAAATTACGTATTTTATTTTCTTTAACTCTTTTACTTCGTCTATATACTCAAGTAAGACTTCCGCGGAACTTGACCATGAGTATCTATCAAGGAATGAATCACTTACCTCTTTCCTGCTAGAACCAGCAAGATTCTCCTCTAGTAGTCGAGAAAGTTCTCGTTTACTAGTTGGGTTAAAGTATTGTGCCCTATTACCCAGTATTTCTTTATGTACCGGTATCTTCGAAGCAAGCACTTGAGTTCCTGTCGCCAATGCTTCTACTGGTGGCATACTAAAGCCTTCATGAAAGGAAGGTTGCACTAACGCAACTGAACCTGCTAGTAATATAGATACATCTTCATCCTCAACGTAACCGCTAGGGCGCACAATAGTAACACCGTTCTTTTTTGCTATATCCATAGCCTTTAGGACGTTGTCGTTGAGCCATCCGTCAGAACCTATTATAACCAGACTCGTAGTGTCTTTCAAATCATTAGGAAGCTCACTGAATGCATCAATTAACACCTTAAGGTTCTTTCGTGGCTCGATATTACCTAAGAAAATAAAATAGTTGCCAGTAATCCCGAGTTTTTTCTTCAGTGCGTCTATCGATTTTTTACTATGTTTTTTATACAATGTCGAATCTACACCGTTATACACCACACCAACACTCATACCTGGAATCTTGTAGTAATCTGTAATTTCTTTTTTTGAAGTTTCTGAAACGGTAATTACCTTATTTGTTCGCTTAATATACTTCGGTACTTGTTCAATAAGCATCCGTTGATTTTTAGGCTGAACAAACTCGGGAAATAACGCAAAACATATGTCATGCACAAAGGTCAAAGAGCGTGATAATCCCGTAAGTGGCCAATTTTTAAAATTCCCAAAAAGATACACACCTTTTCCAAAAAAAATATCCATTGGCGGAAGTAGATTATGTTTGTTCAAAAGGTTTAATACGCGCGTACGAAAAGGATACCTTCTTTGTTTCAACTTTGCCAAATCTGGCCATCGCTTCAGCCGATCAGCATTCTTTCTTGGAACAAGCAACACTACGTCGTACTGCCTATTCGTACTTATTTTGCTCAGTTCACCTGCTAAACCTGCTATCGAGTGTGCTATTCCACTAGGGTAAGGGTCTACGAGTGGACTGACATCAATAAATAGCTTAGTTTTTGGCATCAGAAACTTTTACTTCCACTTCTGGGTTCACAATATACGGAGTTCGTTCTTCTCTTACGACAACGAAAGCTGCACACTCTTCCCACCAATCATGTGTAGTAACACCGTCACCAGCACCAACTGCTACTGAAATATAGTATTTTCCATCAGCAAAGATATTTGGCACTGTCCACTCAATACTAGTTTCATCTTTATCTACTCGAGAAGACGTTTGTACCTTTTTAATTTTCGTATTTGTCCCAATGATATATTCGCCTGCGGCATTCTTAATCGAATAACCGTAAATAGGGCTTTCGACTTCTTTATTAAACTTAACCTTTGCAGTAAACTTCAGGTCTTGTTTCAAATCAATCATTCTATTCTCTAGAGTGACTTTATCGTATCGAGCAGCTCCAGTACCCCACCTTTTGCCACTATTTAGTGAAGCGAGTTGTTTGTCTTCCTTCTCTAAGAATAGCTTTGTGTATTCAGCTGCAATAAAATCAGGCTTTCCTTCGTGTACCATTACGCTTTTTTCAATCATTACTGCGCGGTCGCAATATTCACGCACTGCTGACATGTCATGACTCACGAATATGACTGTCTTTTTTGCTTTCTTTAGACCCTTGAAGTATTCAAAACACTTTCGTTGGAAATCGGCATCTCCGACAGCCAATACCTCATCTACAAGAAGGATGTCAGCTTCCGACCTTGTCGCCATGGAAAAGGCTAAACGAACCTGCATACCAGATGAATAATTCTTTAGTTTTTGATCCATAAAACGTTCGAGTTCAGCAAATTCAACAATCTCATCGTACATTTCAGCAATTTTCGCTTCAGAAAAACCTAACATTGCACCATTAAGAAAAACATTTTCTCTACCAGTTAGTTCTGGGTTAAACCCAACGCCAAGTTCAATAAAGGGAACAAGTTTACCTACCGTAGTAACTTTTCCGGAAGTCGGTTGGTAGATACCGGCCAATATTTTAAGCATGGTACTTTTACCGCTACCATTGCGTCCAACAATACCAAAAAACTCACCTTTTTTAATATCAAAACTGATATTTTTTAGGGCATGTTGTTGTTCTGTAGCCGCCGCTTTTTTTTGTGAACGAGTAAAAATGCCTTTAATTGAGTTTGGACGCTGATGAGGTAGTAGGAAGTTTTTAGAAACATTCTCTACGCTAATAGCTATATTGTCTTTCATTACACCTCCTCCGCGAAGTACTTAGACCTTGCCCTGAAGTACAAGCCACCCGCAAGAGCCACTATAGCTACTATCCCCAATGGAACAAGGATGATGAATCCAGTACTGTACACTTCTGTCAAAGTAAGTGTTTCTGGGGTAATAAGCACATTTCTAATATCTTGGATGATTTGAGCTACTGGATTCAATAGAAGCAACCCTTGAGCGAACGCTGGCACCAGTGTAATCGGGTACAGAATCGGAGTTGCATAAAAAGCGCCCTGAAGTACGACTTCCCAGATGTAACTAATATCACGAAAACGAACAAATGCAGCACTAAGCAAGAAGGCAATCCCAAGTGCAAAGATAGTCAGTTCAAGAATCAAAGGGATGACTAAGAAGGCAGTCCAGCTTGCATCTACTCCTGTTACAAGCATAAAAACACCAATAACAATGAAGTTAAGAATCAAGTTGATAAATGCGCCTACACAACCAGACACGACAATAATATATTTAGGGAAGTTAATCTTACGAATCAAGTCCCCCCGGCCTACGATTGCACCAATACTTCCAGAGGTTATTTCAGTAAAATAGTTCCAAAGAACAATACCCGTAAGGAGGTATACAGGAAAGTGAGGAACTCCCTCCCCTACCTTAAGAAACTTTGCGAAAACAACGTATAGAATAAGAAATAACAATAGTGGCTTTAAAAGTGACCACAAATAGCCCAAAGCTGACCCTTGATAGCGTAGCTTAAAGTCTGTCTTAACAAGCTGACGAAGTAGGATAAACGAGTACTCGTAGCGTTTTTTGGCATTTTCTAGAATATTCACAGTAGTTCTTATTATAGATATATCACCCTTTTAAATCAATGTTATACTCGTTCTATGACAAATAAAGAAATTGTAGTTACTGGTATTAATGGTTTTGTCGGCGAACACCTCGCACGCCACCTCCAAGCCTCTGATTTTTCGGTTCGTGGTGTTGGCCGTGAAAGTAAACCGAACGAAAACGTTGCACCATATCTAGATAACTATCAGCAAGCTGATCTATTAAACAAAGAGCAAGTTAGCAAACTGCTTTTTAAGCAGGCCGCTGCAATCATTCATTTAGCTGGCCTCGCCTCTGTTGCTGAGTCTTTTGACAAGCCAGACCTTTACAAAACTGGCAATGCGGAAATGACCGAAAATCTCTTAAGCATTGCTAATGATCAGGGCTTTACTGGTCGAGTTGTCGCTGTTAGTACCGGTGCTTTATATGACCCTAATCAGCCAATGCCTATAAGTGAAGTTTCAAAAACAACTGAAGGTTCGCCATACGCGATTGGTAAAATCCGTGCTGAAGAAGTTATTAAACAATCGCGATTAAATGGCCAAGATGTCGTTATCGCTCGACCTTTCAACCACATTGGCCCAGGTCAAGGTAAGGGTTTTCTCGTCCCCGACCTTTATGACCAGCTTATTGCTGCCGAACAAGCAGGTTCTGCAAGTATTTCAGTGGGTAACCTAGCGACTCGTCGCGACTACACCGACGTTCGTGATATTGTTGCAGCCTATACTCAACTCGCAACAGCTGAATCACTGGCCTATGACACATACAATATTGCTTCGGGTGCTTCATTATCCGGTTTCGAAATTCTTGAATACCTCCAAAAAGCCATGAAGCTTGAATCGGTTGAATCAAAAGTCGACTCATCAAAAGTACGTCCAACCGACGCAATGAATATTGTTGGTGACGCTTCTCGATTAAGCGAAGAGCTTGGTTGGACTCCCCAATCTAATCCAAATATAGCTATTGTCGATTTTGTTGCTCGTCGACAAGCTTAATTTACTTAACTTTTAGAAATTCCGGCAACGTCAACGCGAGCGCAGTAATATTGTAGGTTGTATCAAATTCACCACCGTAATCTTCCATATTTGCGGTAATAAGGTGCACTTCACTAATAGATTCTGTTGCTTCGTGGGCAACTTCCTGTACCTTTACGGCGTTTCTAGCACGGACTATGTGTAATTCATGGTCAAGTTTTGACGGGTACTCGTAGGTTGTTTTTATAAATTCAAGTTCTTTTGATTCATAACCAGTTTCTTCAAGCAACTCGACAGCTGCCGTTTCAAGTGGTGAACGGCCATGCTCGACGCTACCAGAGGGTAAGTTTAAAATAACCTTATTAATGGCATATTTATATTCAAACTGTGTAATTAAGCGTCCCTCCGTATCTGTCGCTACAATAACAACCCCACTCGGGAGAGTTGCAACCGTATAGTCGTCGAAGACCGCCCCAGTAGGAAGTTTTACAGTGTCTTCGTAGACCTTCATGAACTTCGTATCAAGCAACGTCTTGCGGTCAAGACGTTGCCATTTTTGAGGTTTAGAATCCATTAAACTAAACCTTTGTAGATTCAATTGCGAGGTCGTGGTCAACCATCAATTTTACAAGTCCAGGGAAATCAACCTTACGTTCCCAGCCAAGTTCTTTCTCAGCTTTAGTAGGGTCACCAAGCAGAACATCAACTTCAGCAGGGCGCATAAAAGCTGGGTTTTGCTTAACATATGGCTTCCAGTCTTCAATACCAACATGCTTGAAAGCAATATCAAGGAATTCTTCAATTGAGTGTGTTTCTCCAGTAGCTAGTACGTAATCTTTTGGTTCATCTTGCTGCAACATACGCCACATACCTTCTACGTAATCACCGGCATAACCCCAGTCGCGCTTGGGCCACAAGTCACCGAGTTCGATGTGGTCTTGTAGGCCGAGTTTAATTCGTGCAACAGCGTGAGTAATCTTACGAGTTACAAACTCAACACCGCGTCGTTCACCTTCGTGATTAAAAAGAATACCAGATACAGCAAACATATTGTAGCTTTCGCGGTAGTTCTTTGTAATCCAATAGCCGTAAAGCTTGGCAACGCCATAAGGGCTGCGTGGGTGGAAGGTAGATTCTTCGGTATAACCCTTCTCAGGACGGTTATATTCGAGTCCACCATACATTTCAGAGGTTGATGCTTGATAAAAACGAACTTTGTTTTCGGGGTCTGTTAAACGAATCGCTTCAAGCATGTTAAGCACACCCTTAGCAGTAATATCGTTTGTCAACATTGGGTCTTTAAAAGAATAGCCAACATGACTAATCGCACCTAAATTATATACTTCATCTGGCTTTGATACATTCATTGCTCGAATAAGCGAAGAGGCGTCCATAAGGTCAGCTTCGATAAGTGTTACATAAGGGTATTCAGCCTCTGTCGCTTCACGACGCGGGTTGTGTTGACCTCTGATGATACCAAAAACTTCATATCCTTTTTCGTGTAGTAGTGCGGCAAGGTGACCACCATCTTGTCCAGTAATTCCAGTAATTAACGCTCGCTTAGCCTCGGCCATTGAATTTCCCTCGTTTATGTTAGGTCTGTATTATTTAACCCATTATACACGACCTTAACCCTAGGGCTAAACACAGGTAGTGGTATAATATCCACAGTGAAAACCATCTCCATCCTCATCCCCGCCTACAACGAAGAGCCCGTCCTCGACAAGCTCTTCACTCGCCTCGCCAACTTGGCGAACGACAACAAAGATTACGACTTCGAATTCCTGTTCGTAAACGACGGCAGCAAAGATAAAACGCTTGACCTTATTAAGGAATACGCTGACACCGATCCCCGCGTTAGCTATATCAACCTCTCTCGCAACTTTGGCAAAGAAATTGGTATGATTGCCGGCCTTGACCATGCAACGGGTGACGCTACAGTTGTTATAGATGCAGATTTGCAAGATCCACCAGAACTTATCCCCGCAATGATTAAACTTTGGGAAGCTGGTTATGACGATGTGTACGCAAAGCGTAAATCACGCGAAGGTGAAAGTTTCTTGAAGAAATTTACCTCTAAGATGTACTACAAAACACTTCAAAGTGTCACCCGTATCCCTATTCAAGAAGATACCGGCGATTTCCGCCTTCTTGACCGACGAGTTGTCGAAGCATTGAAACAATTTCGTGAATCTCAACGCAACACTAAGGCAATGTTCAGTTGGGTTGGTTTCCATAAAAAAGAAATTCTTTACGATCGCGACCAGCGTGCTGCAGGTGAAACAAAATGGAATTACATTAAATTAGTCGAACTTGCGATTGATGGAATAACTTCATTTACTACTGCCCCTCTTCGTATTTCAACCTATGCTGGTATCGCCGTATCGATACTCGCCTTCATCTATCTTGTATATCTGGTTATTCGCACTGTATTCCTGGGTGTCGACCTAGCCGGCTATCCTTCAACAATGGCTGTCATCTTGTTCTTAGGTGGCGTACAACTGCTCTCACTCGGTATTATCGGTGAATATGTAGGTCGTATCTTCAACGAAACCAAGCAACGTCCACTTTACCTAATTGAGGAGTATCACAATGGAAAAGTTCCGCAAAAAACACGGCGATAAGCTTCGATTTGCAATTGTAGGTGGTGCAAACACCGCACTCGACTTCATCCTTTTGTTCTTATTTGTAAACCTTGGTGTTGATAAAATTCTTGCTAATTATTTTTCAACTGGTGCCTCACTTATATTTAGCTTCTTCGCTAATAAATCTTTTACTTTTAAACACAAAACAGGCAATGCAAAAAAGCAATTCGTCGCCTTTCTCCTTGTAACTATTACTGGTCTTTGGGTGCTTCAACCTATTATTATTTGGCTTGTAACCTCAGCCTTAGAATCACAAATCACCAACGACTCAATACTTCTGTTTGTTGCCAAGTTAATTGCGACAATAGGCTCACTTATCTGGAATTACCTCCTCTATTCTCGTCTTGTATTTAAGAAAGAAGCAAACTAATGCATATCGCTATTGATGCCCGAATCATCAACTCGTCTACCGGTCGTTACGTTGAACGCCTCGTTACCTACTTACAAGAAGTTGATACGGTAAACGAATATTCGATTCTCGTTCCAACCAAAGATAAAGATTTTTGGACACCTCGTAACGAAAACTTCACAGTTCGTACTGTCGATTTTGACAATTATTCTTTCGCAGAACAAATTGGTTTTAAAAAATATCTAAAAAAACTAAATGCCGACTTAGTACATTTTTGTATGCCACAGCAACCAATTACATACAAAGGCAAAAAAGTCACAACCTTTCACGACCTCACTCTGTTAAATACTTATAACTCTGATAAAAACTGGTTTGTTTTTCACGCTAAGCAACAAGTAGGAAAGTATGTGTTTAAAAAAGTTGTCGAAACCAACAATGGAATTATTACTATCAGTAATTTTACTCAACAAGCACTTGTTGACTTTACTCCACTGGCTGCTGAAAAAAGTGTCGTTATCTATGAGTCGTCAGATGTTGCGCAAACAGCACCAAAGAAATTCGATGTACCTTATAAAAAATACATCCTTTACGTTGGCCAACAACCCGACTATAAAAACATTAAACGCCTCGGTGATGCACATCAAATCCTCCTTGCAAAATACCCAGACCTGGGGCTCGTATTAGTCGGTAAAAAGAACGCTTCAGCACTCGCAAACGAAGCGTATTTCAATGACCGTAAATATAAAAACATTCTGTTTACTGATTTCGTTGAAGACAATCAACTAAGCTGGCTCTACTCTCATGCAAGCGCCTACGTCTTCCCATCACTCATGGAAGGCTTTGGCCTCCCTGGCCTCGAAGCTATGGGCTATGGCACGCCAGTTGTCAGCAGCAACGCTACCTGCCTTCCAGAGGTCTATGGCCCTGCTGCACACTATTTCGACCCACTCGACACTAGCGACATGGCTGAAGCAATTGACCAAGTATTAAGTGACGACACAATCCGTACTCGTTTATCAAAAGCTGGGTACAAACAAATCAAGAAATATTCTTGGAAGAAGATGGCAAAAGAAACACACGCTGTTTACATGAAAGCTTTAAACTCTTAAACTTTTCTTTTTAGTTTTAAAGATACTAAAAGCGAAGTGCAACCCACAAAAAACCTGCCCAAGCAGTTTTTTCTGGCGTGTAACGGTATCTGAAAAACTAAAAAGGAAAGTTTAAGGCTATTAAGAACTTGCTTGGCTAATAGAAATACTTCGCTCAAGGCCTTCCCCAACAGAAAAAGTCTTAATATCCGAATATTCCGTAGCTACCTGGTGCACAATTCGACGATCCGCCGCATTCAACTGCATCACCTTTGTCGTACCATTCTTCCGCACTTCCTCAATCCATCCGCGTGCTTCAGTAGCCAGGCGTTCATTTCGCAGCTTCTTATAATCTGCAATGTCCACATTTACCCGTGTTAACGCAGCATTTTTATTACGTAGAACGGTCGAAACTAAATACTGCAAGCTTCGTAACGTTTCTGCGTTTCGTCCAATAAGTAAGCTATTAAGGTCTGTTGAAGGGACTGATAATTCAATTACATCGTCTTCAACTGATACTGCTACATCTACGTTCACTTCAAAGAAGGTCAAAAGGTCGGCCACGTACGTTCGGGCAAATTCTATTGATTCTTCTCTGTTCATGAATTTCCCTTTTTACTTGGTGTATCTTTGGCTTTGATTCGAGTAATGTTTGGGCCTTTGCTTTCAGTAACCTTTGCTTCAGTCGCTACTTTAGCGCGAGCTTTTGCAGTCGCTTTTTTACCAACTACCTTAGCAGGTTCGTCTGCCATTTTATCCATCTCTTCAGCATCACGCTTTAGAAGGAAGTGTTGTTGAACAGCAGCAAAGACGTTTGAAACAACGTAGTAAAGTACAAGTGCACCAGGGAGGCTCATCATAATAAAGAACATCATAAATGGTAAGAATTTCACCATCTTGCCCATCATTACAGCGTTGAGTTCAGCTTGGTCAGGTTGTTTACCTTCGCCAGCTTCAGATAATACGTCGCGTAGACGCTTCGTAGTAGTCGTAGGGGATGTCTGCTTTGAAATAATGTATTGAGTCGCCGCTGCAATAACTGCAAGAAGCACGAGGAAGATATTAATACCGTTTGCACCAATAGCGTGGGTCGTAAGGTCAACAAAACCAAGGAATTGTTCGTTGAAGTTATCAGGGTTTGTAAGCAAGTCTTGGACTGGCTTGAGGTTTTGCATAAAACCATAGGTAAAGTGTGCAATTTGGTCACGGTGAGTAGTGAAGATTTGAATCACTTGGAAGAGGGCGATGAAAATTGGAAGCTGAATTAACAGCATCAAAATAGAACGGAATGGTTTTACTTCATGTTGCTTGTAAAGTTCAAGCATTTGCATACTTTCAGCTTGGCGGTTGCCTTTGCTAGCAGCTTTAATACGCTTTAGCTCTGGCTGGAGTTTACGCATTGCCTTTACTTGGTGTAGTTGACGAACAACAAGTGGATATAAAGCGAAACGAATAATTATAGTAAATATAATAATCGCGATACCGAAATCGGCACCAGGAATAACGCTGTAGATAAACAACAACAAGTTAAAGATTGGTTGTACAACAATTAATTCAAAGATATTCACAGATTAGCCTCACATGGTTACTAGCGTATAGTATACCAGTTTTAAGCCTCTTTAAACAGACCTGCTTTAATAAATAACTGGTCTAGCTGGCTAGTGATTTCCTCGGCAGGAAGTGTACGCAGTTCAGCGGATGTACATATAAGTACAACATCATGGATACCTTCTATTTGAGGTAGGTGAGTACGAATGTATTCATAAAGGCGACGGCGAATACGGTTTCGGCCAACCGCGCCTTTAATTACTTTTTTACTCACAACCACAGAAAAGCGAGAATACTTACGACGGTCATTCGTTGTCGTCTTTAAAGTAATCGTTTGGGTACGAATAGCTTTGCCGTTTGCATATACGTAACGCAAACTATTGTGGCCATGGAATCGGTATAGGGCAGATATCATCTATAAAATAGTATACCGTAAAAAAATAACCACTTCGGGTGAAGTGGTTATAATTTGTTATAAAACCGATTATTTGGTTTTATTAACTGTCAATTGTGCACGGCCTTTAAGACGACGTCGCTTTAATACAGCGCGTCCAGCTTTAGACGAAATACGTGCACGAAAACCGTGTACTCGCATACGGTGACGTGTGTGTGGTTGAAAAGTTCGTTTTGGCATATCTCGATTATTATACCTCCGTAGCCCCTATAAATCAATCCCCTGGCCTCCAAAAGCTTGCTTTTTCGACAAACCGTGACGTTATATATCAAAACTATCCCCCTATTTATACTAGTTATCCACACATTAACAGGGGTGGCTTACAATTGTGGATAAATCTACTCCCTTAGTCCCCTCTTTTTTTATATTCGTTTTATGGTTGTGGAAAACTCTGGCTTTCGGGTATAGTATAAGGAGTAAACGAGCGAATGTAGGAGTTTAGGGGATCATGCAAAAAGACGTACATGCACTTTGGCACAGCGTGCTGGGTGAAATAGAACTATCGGTTTCAGGGCCGAACTTCAATATGTATTGGTCTGATACTAAGTTATTACGTTTTGATGAGAACGAAGCACTCTTCGAAGTACGAAACGTATTCATTAAGCGACAGTTCGAAACAAAGTTCGACAAAACTGTTCGTGAGATGCTCGAGAAAAACGGTATCACCTCCCCTAATCTTACTTATATAGTCCAAACAACAAACAAGAAGCCACGCATTAGCCGTGAAACAACTAGTGAGTCTATGGAATATACTTCCAACCAAACTTCTCGCTCATCTGGCCCAGCGCCAACTGGCATGCTTTCAACGATGTCATCTACCAATGGTCTTAACCCGCGCTATACTTTTGATAACTTCATCGTTGGTTCAAGTAACGACCTCGCTCACTCTGCCAGCCAAGCTGTTGCAACAAGCCCGGGTACGAAATATAACCCTATCTACTTCTATGGTGGTGTTGGTTTAGGTAAAACCCACCTTATGCAGGCAATTGGTAACGAAATTGTCGCGAACAACCCAGAAGCGCGCGTATTATATGTAAGCTCTGAAACATTTGTAAATGAATTCCTTGATTACATTCGTTTTAAGAAAAAAGGTTTCTCTGATAAATACCGTAATGTCGATGTACTTATTGTCGATGACATGCAATTTATTGCTAATAAAGAAAAGACTCAAGAAGAATTCTTCCATACCTTTAACTTCCTGCACCAAAATAATAAACAAATTATTATCAGTAGTGATAAACCACCACGTAGCATTCCAACACTTACTGAACGTCTTCGTAGTCGTTTTGAAATGGGTATGGCTATTGATATTCAAATGCCTGACTTTGAAACCCGTTGCGCAATTATTAATGCCAAAGCTGGGCTTTCAGGAGTAACCTTAAATTCGGAAACAGTTGAATACCTTGCAACTAATATCAAAACGAACATACGTGAACTTGAAGGTGCATTAAACCAATTACTCGCTTTCGCTGATCTTCACCGGGTTGAACCAGACATTGCTACAGCTGAAGGTTTACTCGGCAGCGCGCATATGTCACGCCCTCAACACTTGTCTAGTAAAAAGATTATCGACCAAACTGCTAAGCATTTCTCGTTAAAACTTGAGGAAATTTGTGGAAACAAGCGCGACAAGCATATCGTCACACCGCGTCAAATTGCGATGTACTTACTTCGAAGCGAACTTCATTTAAGCTTCCCTAAGATCGCCGGTGAACTTGGCCGCAAAGACCACACAACTGCCATTCACTCTGTTGAAAAGATTGAAAAAGCTATTAAACTTGATTTCGTCATTCGTGAACAAGTAGCCGCTATTAGGGAGAAATTATATGCTTAAAACTGTAATATCTACCTGGGTAAAAAATGTGTACAGCCTGCGGATAGATAGTGGTATGAATAGTGGGAATCCCCAACTTTCATACACACCCCCTACTAACGCTCCTACACTTATACTTGTACAACTCACTAGTTTCACCCAAGTTTCGACCATGTTATCAACGGTTTTATCCACGCTAAAAAACCAAATTCAACCACTGTTAATTGCCGACTTATACCCTGTTTCCACAGCACCTACTATTAAGAAGAAAAAAGAAAATAAGGAAAGGAACTCATAACAATGGAACTCTCAGTAACTCAAGACAACTTCGCAAAAGCACTATCAGCCGTTGGTCGAGTAGCCAGTACTAAAACTCAATTACCAATACTTAGTAATATTCTTTTAAGGACAGATGGGAACAGACTTTTAATCGCAGCAACTAACCTCGAAATTGCATCTACCCAATATATAGGTGCAAAGATAGTAAAGCCTGGTTCAATTACCGTACCAGCAAAACTTATATCTGAATTCGTAAGTAGCCTACCTAAAGACACTGTTGAATTAAAGATTGTTGGTGAGAATATCCACATCACTTGTGGAAAATACCACTCAATTATTAATGGTGTTATAGCAGATGACTTTCCTGAGCTTCCAACTATCAACGAAGCAAGTTCAGTAACTTACTCGCTTAATACAGAAGAATTCAAACAAGCTATCTCACAAACAATTATTACATCCAGTTCAGACTCAACCAGGCCTGTTCTAACGGGTGTCTACTGGCACTCGCATGAAGGATGGATCTATTTAGCTGCAACCGACGGGTATCGCCTCTCAGAGCGTCGCCTTGTTGAAACAAAAAGCGAAGTTGCGGCAATTATTCCAGCAACCACACTTCAAGAAGTACTTCGTTCAATTGACGACTCTGTAGATACTATTGATGTACTGTTTGATGAAAGCCAAGTTCGCTTCCGTATTAACGACGCAGAGGTTATTAGCCGTTTAGTTGATGGCAACTTCCCTGATTACCGTCAACTGATTCCACCAAGCTCAGACATTACTGCAATTCTTAAGAAACCTGAGTTTACTCGAGTAACAAAAGTAGCTGGTTTATTCGCTCGTGAATCTGGCGGTAGTGTTACGGTGACTGTTGATGAAGACGCAAAGTCTGTATCTCTTCACTCAATCGCTTCGGAGTTTGGTGAAAATACCTCAGAACTTGATGGCGAAATTACTGGTAGTGGCCAAGTAACTCTTAACTCACGTTACTTAACCGAAGCCCTCGGTGTACTTGATGCTGACGTTATTTCATTCAGCTTTAATGGCAAACTCTCTCCTTGTATCTTGAAATCAACAGATAAAGATACAAATTATTACCACGTTATCATGCCTTTAAAGAGCTAATATAACTTTCCACTTTGTTGTGGAAGATACAACATATGACTTCTATAAAAAACCTTCACGTTCAACACCTTCGTTCACACGATGCGTATATGATTGAGTTCTCGCCCGATGTGACGATTATTACTGGTGCAAACGGGAGTGGTAAAACGAGCCTGCTTGAGGCTATTTACGTATCGCTTCAAGGAACTTCATTTAAAGGAAGTGATAGCGACTTATTAAAAAAAGAAGCGCCGTGGTGGCGCATTGATGTTTCGTTTGATGACGAGCCGAATCGTGTAGTTAAGTTTGATCCTGAAAAAGTAACCAGTCGCAAACAATTTAGTATCGATAGTAAAACAACTGCTCGTATTCCTGCTAAGTTAAAATACCCAGTCGTTTTATTCGAACCTGAAGATCTTCGTTTACTTCATGGCTCCCCTGCCCGCCGCCGCCAGTTCATAGATAGGTTTATTAGCCAATTAAACCCCCTCTATGGCCCAACGCTCCGTAAATACGAACGTTCGCTTAAGCAACGAAACAATCTTCTTAAAAACGCTCTTGTGTCGAATGATGAATTATTTGCTTGGAATATTTCACTTGCCGAACATGGTTCATTTGTTATCGAGCAACGCATCGCCTTTATTGAGCAAATTAATCAAAACTTAGGCCGCTTGTATCAAGAAATCGCCGGCAATCACGACGATGTTTCAATTCACTACTCGCATACCTTCGTGGGTGATATTAAACAAAAGCTATTAAACGAACTCACAACTCACCTAGAACGCGATCGTTACTTGGGCAATACTTCTGTTGGCCCGCATCGTCATGATGTTATATTCCAAATTAATAACTCCCCTGCCCTCTCTATAGCATCCCGGGGTGAAGCACGAACAATCGTACTCGCATTAAAGTTTCTTGAAGTAGATATTATTGAGCAACTTATTGATAAGCAGCCAATCATTCTCCTTGATGACGTCTTCTCTGAACTCGATGCTAATCGTCAAAACCTTCTTACAAGTCAATTAAAAGGTCACCAAATTATTATCACTTCCGCAACAAGCCATGCGGGAAAACACCTTCGACACGTTGAACTGTAACTAATCTGTGTGAGTAAACTGGTTGCCGTACACAACTTCCCATTTAGTAGGGTCAATATCATTATCTTTCATAGACTGAACAGCCTGCTCTCTGTAGAATGGTTCATCGATTGCAAGGTTTACACAGATACCTAGAACAGACGAATCGTCTGGGTCAACTGAACATGAAGTTATAGTGAAATACTTTTCAAAGATAGGAAGTTTAGGTACGAATGGATATTCTTTTTCCAATTTCTGTGCAGATTCAGCAACAACAAAACCGCCAATACGGCTAATTCGCTGTTGCATTGTCGCAGAGGCAACTTCTTTTTCAGCAGCTTCTGTAAGAGGTTTGAGATAAACGTATAACTCAGATACTTCTCCATCTTTAACCTCTACAGTTTGTGTTTTTGATTCAAAGCCTTCTTTAGATAATTCAACTGTTAATGTTCCGGTTTTTGTACTGACCGTCGATTCGTAACTTACGGAAGTATTCTTTCCATCAATCTTAGCGGTAATTTTATCTGGAACAACAATAAATTTAATACCAGTTGAGGGCTTTATTGTTGTAGATACTCCAAAAATAATAAGTGCGGCAACGAGTAACCCAAAAATAATCACTGGAATTAGTATTCGTTTATTTCTTAACATATTACTTTAACCTCCAAACTGAAGCGCCGTTAGCTATCATCCAAGTTGGTGAACTCGAATTTCGAACGCTTGGTACGCGTTGTTCGTATGAAGCATCGGCTGCAACGTAATCACCGTTCTTTCCGGTGTAAATAATAATGTGACTCTCGATAGCCATAATATCCCCTGGCATTAATTCGTTCATTTGAATAGAACCAAGAGCTTGATACTTAGGGCTACTATTCATGTATTTGATTAAACTACCAACACCGACAGCTGGGAATGATTCATCCGCCTTAGATGCGTGAAGGACAGTTGAAACAAATCGTCCACAGTCAGTAATTTGCGGGTAACTCGCAGGCGCGCCGTTGAACTCTACAATTGCTTTTCGGTACGCTTCTTTAGCAAGTGAAGCGTCGGTCATGCCATCGGTTGCAGGTGTGTCGCGAGTATAATTAAGCGCGGTTTTAACGATATCACCGGACACTGCACCAGAGGAACTACAGTCTGATGATAGTTTTGCGCCACCTAGGTATACCAACACTGAAAGCGCACCGGCCTTATTACCGTCTATACCACTCACTGCTGGGTCTGCAGGTTTGCCAACCCAACTCATATTTACATGTGACGCATCGAAACCGTTCATTACGTACGGAGATTGATCGTAGGTTTTTCCAGCTTGCTTATATAGATATCCACGGTTGTAGGCAAGATAGGCATTCCCCCACTGCTCTAACGTAATAGATTCCGGTGTTACAGACAAATCAATACCATACACTCCAGACGCCATTTTTATAAAGTGGTTCGCAGCATTGAGGGCATCCTCATTTGGGTCGCTTACAACATTTTGCCCATCAACGTTTATACCGGTTCCTAGTTTTGCACCGTTAAAAATACTCTGTGTTGCACTCATACCAGCTTCCCGGTAGTGAATTGCTGCAACCACTTGCCATGGAAGCCCTGTCTTAGTTTGAGCGTACATGTACCTGTCTTTATTTTGTTCAGCAAGGTCTTTAATTTTACGGCCATCTAAATAAGAAACAGTTGCTGCTGGTAGGGCTGAATTATCTCCTACGACAATTGAGGTGCTACTGTCAGGGCTACATATGTTGTCACACTGGTCGTAGTAAAAGTTTCCGTTTGTACTCGAGAACCCCTCGTCACAACTTAAAGGAACGAGCGCATTTGCGGTATTCGAACTAATGCCTGTTAAAGAAATAACCAAGCTAGCGATTATAAGAGCAGATATAAAGAGTCGTAGTTTTCGCATATTAAATTCCCGGAACTCCATTTAATTGGAAGAATTGATAAGGGTCAATTCGAGTACCTGCGGGCGAGAAGCCGCCTGCATTTTTAGTATACTTACTATAAACACTAGGGTCTGTTACCTTTGAAATATCGAGTTCGAAGTGAAGGTGATCTCCCGTGGCATCCCCGACCTGACCAACCTTACCAATAACTTGGCCTGCTTTTACAACATCACCTTTTTTAACAAGAATTGCACTTTCGTGGAAATACTTAGTTACGAGTCCGTCGGCGTGTTGTATCGAGGTAATGACGTTCTTACCTTCACCCGCACCAATTACTACTCCGTCTGACATGGCATATACATTTTTACCAGCAGATTGTTGGAAGTCAAACCCAACGTGCCAAGATGAACAACCTCGACATGGAGATTTGCGTGGGCCAAATGTACCACCGGCAGAACTATAGGGAGGATCAATTGGCAGAACAATCGCTCCTGTTGCTGCCGCTGTATCACCCGCTGCATCAGGTTCATCTGGGTATTCGCGGTCATCAAGCATATCGCTTAAACGTACATCAACCATGTAAATAGATTTATTTGCGCGTTCTTGGTCTTCAATAGTACAACCCTTAGCTGTTAATAAATCACCTTCTCCACACATATCGAGTACTTCTTGAATTTCACCGTCTTCAGTTGGCAACCCGCTATCTTCATCGTATTGTCCTTGAACAGAAGTGAGTACACTTGAAACCGGTTCGTCGGTAAATTCAGAAGGAATATCTGTACATAATTCACCATAAGGGCCAACTGCGACTGCCGAATCAACTCCAAACTCTGCTGCGTTTGAACAACGCTCAACGAGATTATTTGTGGTTGCAAAGGTACTTGTTGATAGTTGCTTAAAGGGTTGAGTAAATAAATATCCTAGTGATGACAGAGCATTTTTTGCGATGTTATTTGGTACATAGGCATTCGTGTAATAGCTCGCGGCGATACTTCCTAAGAAGGTGTACGGACTTGAAATGTCAAAAGGACTCTTACCTATCCGTTCTTCTTCTGCATAGTCATTCAAATACGATTGATTATCATTACTGGCTTTAGCAAGTTGAGCTGTTGTAAGTACTCCACCACCGGTTGAAAGGAGTGAGTTGCTAAAGAAAAAGCTAAGACCCCCACCAAACACATCACCTAAGTCTTCATTTTTTGCATTAGCAATATCTTCATTACCTAGTACGGCAGCAATAGTTTCTGGAGGAATAAGTGCGAATAATGATTGAACACCTTGTGCTATAAATCCAGAAATAGCTTCTGCACCAAGGATTGCACCACCACCCACTAATGCTGCTTTCATAACAGCGATAGCAACGGCTCCAATCCCACCGGTTGCCGCTCCAATCCCCGCTTCTATAGTTGTAGCAGCAATTTGGGCTTGAGGGCTATAAATGGTGTCACAAGTACTTTTCGTAACTGGATTTTGGGCGAACTCGGTAATACCTTTTGTGGCAGTTAGGGCACTATATCCAGGTATGAACCTTTTGTAATTATTACTCGAGCTCTTTGTGTCATTAAATAATATACTTTTAATACCAAATGAATCCATGGCTGACTTTGATTGTGTTCCATCAGGCAAGAGTACTGTCGCTGTAAGAAGCGCACCGATTGTTGCCATTGTTGCCGGATCAATCTCACCCGTTTTAACCATACTTGAGGCCGTAAGAATCAAGGTGGACGCAAGCAGTATTTCCTGACGCATTTGGTAAAGCCGCGATACTTTGGTAAAGAAACCAGGTGCGTTAATAGCAGTACAAGCAATGGTACCCGCTAAAATAACAGGGTCAGAACCAGATTTAGTGAACTTTTTAGTAGCAGATTCAGCCTCTGCTTCAACCGCCTCGTTAATTGCCGTTCGCGCTGCGTTGTTCTTTTCTTCTGGTGTTGTGGCGGCCCTTACTTTGTTGTCTTTGTCCCCGCCTTCAGCGATATTCTTTAAGGTCTTTTCGGGGTCTTCATCGTCAATGGTATTGGTAGTTTTCCCTGTTCTATCTATACCGAGCGGCTTATAGAATAAATTCTTAATATAAGAGTCGGCATAGCCGATATACCTCATGTTGTATGCAGTAGTAAACGCCTTTCTAAACTCGGCGTTAGATCGCAAAGTAGATACAAAGTCTTTCGCATTAACAGCGACCGTTTTACCGGAGCTATCAACGAATGTATAGGATGTAGGTTTAGCATTCGGATACCCAATTTTAGTTTTTTCAATTGCGCTACCATCTGCATTGAGTGCCTTAATACCATAATCATCAAGCCGAGAAAGAAATGCATTTGTAGGCCGACTAAAGCGACAAGCTACCTTTACGACATTACAAGAACCACTCGTAACTTCGGTCGTCATCTTCATATCAATAACTCTATACAGGCGCCGTGTAAGAACATTGCTTTGACTATCGCGGTTAACAGTCGCAACTTCACCTAGGTTAAGTAGTAGCCCGCCGAGCGGTGTAACACCACTAATAATAGCGATTGCGATTCCAATAATTCCACCACCACCAAAAATACCAGTTCGACGCCAGAACTGAACACGGGTTAATTTTTTCTTACCATTCCCCTTTTCGCCGGTAAAAGTCGATTTAAAGTCATTTGCAGCACCCTTGTCACCCTGTGCTTCGCGTTGATTTATGCCAATCGGTGTAACATTTGAAGAAGGTTCACCGGCGTTGCCTTGTTTTTCGGCATTAGCTAAATCTTGAGTACTGTTAGGAACGGCACTTAAATTGCCGCGCTCAGGGGTCGATTCTCCACCGCCTTGAATATTTCTGAGATCAGGACGAATATTCGGCTCAATGTCGGGCTGGTATTTTCGGTTCGGCTCCATAATTAGCTCTTATTATACTCTCGTTATTGGTTTTGGGCTGATTGAATCGCTGCTTGGGGGTTTGTCGTAATAAGTTGCTGTTCAGTAGGGCTCGCCTGAATTTGAATATGCACGTGGCTTTGGCCGGCAAAGAACAAACCTTGTCCAATTGGGAAGTTCGCTAAACGCTTCTTCTCTTCTTCGGTAAGTTTGAAAATGTCCGAAAGTACATCAACCGCACTTGACGATTGTTTTAGGAGTAATTGCATTGAACTATTGGCAACAATTGCGCGTCCCATTTTGCTGCTCATGAAGTCTTCAACGTCTTGAGTAATAGTTGTAAGGCCAAGGTAATATTTACGAGCTCGCTTTGCTAAGCTAAACAAGAAGTTCGCTGAGTCGTCGTATTTCATTAATTGCCACGCTTCATCAACAATAAGCATTCGCTTCTTTTGAACCGTACGTGTAATGTTCCAAATGTGGCTCAGTACAATGTACATCGCAACGGGGCGAAGTTCATCTTCAAGGTCACGAATATTAAATACAACCATAGGGTTATTAATATCGATATTTGATTGTTGGCTAAAGATACCAGCAAATGTACCAGTCGTATATTTACGAAGCCGTTGAGCTAATGATGGCCCAGTACCACCCATGTGAAGCAGTGTGTCGTAAAGGTCGCTAATGGTTGGCGGTGGTGAATTATACGTAAGTGGATCGCTTGTAATACCAACGCGTGCATAGGTATCAATCAGTGCCTGATCAAGGTCAGCTTCTTCAATTGGTGTAAGCGCTGAAACGGCCACACCGTTAGCCATTTGTGTACCACCAAGCATTAAACGGAACAGCCCGTGGAGTGTTACAAGATTTGCGCGAAGTGCGTCGTCAGCTTCATCGTTATCGATAACACGCGGAAGGTCGAATGGGTTAATGCGAGTATTTGAGTTAAGGCTTAAACGAATATACGCACCACCTACTGCTTCGGCAAGTTTTTGGTACTCATTTTCTGGGTCAATAATAATAACTTCAGTACCGAGCATCATACTGCGTAAAGCTTCGAGTTTAACAGTGAACGACTTACCTGCACCAGATTTCGCGAAGACAATCATGTTAGCGTTTTCAAGTTTAAAACGGTCAAAGATAACCAAACCATTATTGTGCATGTTAATTCCATAAAGAATTCCACTATTGTCGGTAAGGTCAGCACTCGTGAATGGGAAGCTGGTACTAATAGCACCAGTGTTCATGTTACGGCGAATTTGCAGTTGGTCAGAAAGTTGAGGAATAGTGCTATTAAGCCCCTGTTCTTGTTGCGACGAAGCAACTTTACTAAATACCAATTGCTGTCCGAAGATTGTTTCAACTTTTTGCTGAACGAAATTAAGTTCGTCCATGCTGTCAGCCCAGAGTGTTACATATAACCCAAAACGGAAGAAACGTTCTTGTCCGAGTTGAATTTGGTCACGAAGTTCCTCGGCGTCATTAATAGCAGCTTCAAGCGCAGGGTCACGAGTACGGCCTTTTTCGTTGTTGATCGAAGTACTCGCCTCAAGTTGTGTAACCTTCTTACGGAGATTATTAAGTACTACTTGGCTATCAACTGGGTAGACATACATACTCACGTCTAACACTTCGTCGATATTGATAAGTGAACTTAACCAACCAGTCGCAATTTGGCGAGGATACCCATATACATATAATGTACGGCCATATTTAGTTCCAAGACGGAAATAAGATGAGTGGATTTCAATACTACTTGGTGCAATCAAATCACGAAGGGTTGAAACACCTTTCAAGAAAGCTTGCTCTACTTCAGCTTGTTCTTTTGCGCGTTGTTGCGCTGCTACGTCGACTGCTGAAAGTTGCTTAGCCATAATTAATAGCCTCCGTTCTGGGTTGGGTCTTGTTGTGCTGCACTCGGTGCTTTTCTTACAAAGGTTGTTGCGACATTATCGAAATTACCAAGCGGTTGGTTTACCGAAGTGTCAGGGTTGTAGAAATTGTAGTACAACTCCCCTAGTGCTTTAGTATCGAGTTGAACACTGTGAACACCAATTTGGAACATTCCAGAAACAACCACATCAATACGATTCTTAATTTCATCTTTAGCTTTTTGGTATGCAGCTGTATCGATTTTTGTTACACCATTCGTAGGACGTGCAAATAATTTTCCGAAGAATCCTTTTCCTTGGTCGACTAAATTAGCAGCATCACCTAATGGGAAGTATGGTACGACAATATAAAATGATTTCTCCATAATATTGGCATCTTGTGCGAGTGCATCCATAAAACCGATGTAATCATCCATAAGTACGCCAAGAAGCATATTGTCTTGTGTACGGCGAATAACTGCAAGTTTTTCAATGTATGGCCCAATGTCAACACGTTGTGAACGAACTAAAATTTGCACAGGAAATGTAAGTGAGTTCAAAAAGTTTTGATAACTATATTCAATACCTTCGCGTTCGCGGTCGCTCATAAGGTCGAAGTTGATTGATTTACATGCAATAACAGCCCTGAAAGAGCCATCGAGCATAATAACCATTCCATCGCGAAGCTCGGAAAGTTGAAGAGTACTTTGAGTTGAGTTGTTATTCCTTGGCGCTGCTTTGACAGGCGCGTTTGAACCAATTGGCGCTGCTTGAGGTGCCTGTTGAGGCATTTGTTGCTGCATAGGAGCAGGGGCACCTTGCATTTGGGGTACAGGAGGTACTCCGTTTACTGGTGGAATAGGATATGAAGAATTATTTGGCGGCATAGCCTCTGCACCACTCTTTCTAAGGAAGATTTATCTTAACGAAATGAAAACTTCATCAGAAGCTTCTTCTTCGATTTTTTTATGAATTTGGTCACCCATACTCTGTAATGTAGCTATAGATACATCATCGTTCTTTACGAGGTTTATTATACCAGCTGGTATAGGTGTCTCGCTAGTGGTTACTGAACTTTGTGCCACAGGAGTTGGTGCTATAGGGGCCATAGGAGCTACAGGAGCCGGTATAGGTGCTGTATAAATAGGTCGCACGTATTCTGGTTCGATATTCTGCTCAGCTCTGTGAGAAGGGTCATTAAGCGGTTGAATAACTGTTTGTTGAATGTCTGTTGGGTACGGATCAAACTCGGGCATAACCATAGCTGGTGCTTGTGTTTGAACCCGCGCCAGGTTTGGAATTGGCGCTGCTGGTGCAAACGTTGTCGCTTTCATGCGCTCAATTGCCTCTTCCTTAACTCTATTTGCTGATTGCGACATCATCTGGTCAAATGACTGAGCAATCGAAGTATTGTCGTCTAGAATATCAACAGCACTTTGTGCTTCAAGCACTACATCGTTATTAACAGAGGCGTTCGGTGCAGCACCAGCACCACGAATTGCCCAACCACCAGAGTCGACAATATCTGCTAAGTAACTTAAACGCTGCGCAGCTTCACCTTGGGATAAATTTTTTGTTCGGCTATCTTCATAACTTTTAGGTGCAGTGATTTCGATAACATTTTCAATTCCCTCTGGATCCCACAATCGACTTCGAGGTTTTAAGTAAAACGAAACCATTGCTGCCATGTACACTTCCATTGGTTGATCTTTTCGAAGCGGCAATGCTAACGCACCAAAGAATATGATAATTGGCAGAGGGATAATAACCAAACCGATAAATATTTGCGCAAGTCCCCAGGCAGCAGCCCCAGCTAACACCACTGCTATTAAGTAGATGAACTGGCGGAAGCTAAATGGGCCGATAAGTTTATCGTCAGCTTCTACATCTTGAGGTACTTTATACGTTGCCATAGTGCTTCTAGTATATCAACTTCTAAGGGTGCATTGATATGTCATTAATTTTTGAGAAGTTTTTACCAATCTTTTTATTGAGTATTGGATCCGCTAATACATCCCTAGCGTTAGAAATAGTCTTGGCTCGTTCAGGTGCAGTAACGTTCTTTAGTTGGTCATGGATAAACGCAAGTTCTTGTTTATCTCCGGTAGCAAGCTTGTCAGCTGAGTAAACATTCGCCCTAATAGCATCTCGGGCAAGTGTTTCTGTATTTATTCCACTACCAGTTTTGATTGCCCCAAGTGCTACACCACCAACGTATCCAGGCCTGTTAGAAGATGACGCAAGCGTGTCGGCAAGGTGAGCCCTGAGTGAAGTATCTTTGCTGTTTCCCACTGTATCGATAACAGACCTTGTTGCGTCATGGTCACCCATTTGTACAATAGAACTAATAGCGGCTTTTTGAGTCGCAACGTCGGCTGTAATTTTTCGACCGTTATGTTCGATGGTATTACCTTTAGCAAGTGACGTAACTTGATCGACGTTCAAGCCTAATTTATCGATAGTGGCTTTTGCAGCAGTCACGTTCTCAGCTTCAATCTTTGCATTGATTCTTTCACCAAGCCTGCTTTGGTCAGACCCAAACTTACCCGTGTTTTGGTTAACCTTGCTGTTTAATGCAGAACTAGCGTTACGGCTCCAGTTTAATGGGTTCCTGTTTGAACCTTTATATGAACCACCCAAAATTTGTGCACGTCGAATTTTAGCTTCTTGGCTTCTGAATTGCCCAAGTTGGCCAAGCTTTGAAGTATTCTTAACTTCTCCACTAACCTTCCCGTTCAACTTAGAACTCATACCTGATAATTTCTGCCCAACTGAACCAGCAGCGTTTAAAGAGCCCTTAAGTAAGCTTGGAATGACGAATAATGGCAATGTAGCTACACCAATGGCAACAACTTGCATCATCGGGTTATCTTGAGCGGTGTTTTTAATAACACTTGCCGCTAATGTGGAAGCACCAAATACAACTGAAATTATTGGGAAGACAATAAGCAGTGCAAAGAACATTTTGTACCATTTCTTGAACCACTGTTCTGTATTTGGCAGAAGGTATGCAACAAAAGCAAGTGGAGCCACGATAACAAGAAGTACAATTAACGCTGTCCTTGCAATAAGAATAAGTACAACAAGTAGTAGTGCAAGTACGGCAGCTAGAATTACCGGCCCGGTTACTGCCAAGGCAAGCCCTACAGCACCGGCAATAATACCAGTAACAATTACCGCAATCCCAAGCCCATTACCCGATGCGTCGCCACTTGATACATCGCCACTTATTTGTGCGTAACTATTACTAAGTGCACTATTAAGTGAATAGCCAAGAATATTACTTAAGTCGACAGCAATCTGGCATATAAAGAACGATATATTTACAAGAATTGCTGCAATGACAATACGTGGCAATAATTTCTTAACACCATAATTACTAACCCCTTGGCCAGTAAGTTGGGAGAAGATAATCATAAGAAAGGCAATAACGAAGGCAACGTTTGCAATGTTTCGTATAGTTGCCCAGGCAGCTCGCACGCTTGGGTCAGAAATAACATCGCTCCTTGTTTCTAGGAACGTTGAAGAAAGGAAGCTAAATGCACTATCGGCAATTGTTGCTGTAAAGCTAAGTAATGGACAGATAATCCAACCAAGCCCTTCAACTCCACAACTCGACTTACCTTCTTCTGCAGGAGTACAAGGGTTGCCACTTGCGTCGGTAACTGCACCCGTTGCACTACAGCCAGCTCCCGTGTTTGCTGTTGGCGGTGTTGATTCATCTACACCTTCATTAGCCTTTAAATACGTTTGGTATCCAAGTACCATTGCACTATCGGCTTTAGACAACGCGGTTGCGATTTGTGCACAGGTGAGTGTTTTGCCTTGCCATAAGTTAACAGAATAACCAGTACCCCTATCGCGATCTGATGCAACAAATTTCGACGCAGTAGGCGTTGATGAGCCAGATGTAAATGTTTGAATAGTATAGGTAGAACCACCGGCTACAGCTCGACACTGTGATTGGAAACTTTTAAGGTAGAGTGAATACGCTCCACCAAGTTTCGTAATACTATCTATGTCAGTCGATGAGTTGCCTAATGTGGTTTTCCAAAAAGTATCTAATTTTCCTGCTAGATTGCCAGGTGCTTTAAAGTCATTGTTTGTACCTTCACTTGTGGCCGCACAACCAACACTCGTTACTTCTCGAGTGAATCCAAGTGTACATAATAATTGCGGTCCGCTTTCGTAACCCCATAGCGCTGCTGCTTTAGCAATCCACGCCCTACCCTCTTCGTCACCACAATTTTGTGCACCATCACCGGTAACACCACGAGGGTCATTAAATGCACCTACATTAACACCGTTTGTTTGCGTTACGCCTTGTCGGCCATTAAACCAGTCAAAATCACTCGCATTTTGCTGGCTCATCGAATTGTTCTTAAAGCCGAGAGTTGAGTTTTTGAACCAGCCGCCATCTGCGCAAGCACGAAGTGCTTTATAGTATGCAAACGAAGTAGCCTGGTCACCAGGGGCTAACGTAGAAGTTTTTGTAACCGCTAAAACTTGTTGTGCTGGCGCAATCACCCCAAGGGTAACGAACATAAACATGGCAACTATACTTAGTACAATACGTTTGCGTGGTTTTGCACTAGATAACGAAAAGTAAGCCCTAAAAGAGCTTACTTTTGCAGATGTTTTTGTGTTAGTCCTAGTATGCGGAGATGAAAATCTCATAATATAGGACTATTTAAGCACAAACGCGATGTATTGAGAAGGTAAACAGCCGAGATGCTGAACCGGTCTAACTACTTAGATTCTAGGGTTGCAACTTTTTCTACACCATCAACAATTTGCGTTGTATAAGTAAAGGTAAAGTTGTTGTTGTCTATGTTAAGTAAGTTAGGCCATAATTCGCCAGCTTTGTTTTCTGAGGCGTTGTTAAATTCAGTAGCTAGTGTGGTGTAGACTTTTTCGCCAGAGGCCTGCACTTCTACGGTCGTTGAGTTGGCGGTTGCAGAGTAATCAAAAGGCGTTTGTCCTAATAGGTCGGTTTTGAAGAACAATTCCAAGTTCAATTTATTGTCATCGGTTTTTCGTTGTACGAATTCAACAAGTATAGGGTCTTCTTGCCAGTTAGGTGCAAGTAGCGCAGCAGTATATTTATCTGCGTTTGCTTTAACAAGAGTATCTAAGTATGCTGAGCTATCGTCACCTGCTTTTACCCATTCCATTTCGTTTTCTTGAGTAGCACCATCCATGCTCCAGTCGGTGATAACGGTTTCAACAAAAGCTTCACCGTATTCTGTTTCAGAAAGACCAGCGGGGATTTCAAGTGAATCGGTGACGGGAGGGGTAACAACTTCACCGGTACCATCTCCATCAGTCGCAGGTGGGTCGACAATAACTTCGCCTGTAGTAGTACCATCGGTATCTTCAGATCCGATAGTTTGAGGGTCACTCATTGCTTTAACACTAAAGAAACCACCGACAGCAATAGCTGCGCCAGCAAGTACAGTCCCACCAATTATCCATGGGCGACGAGAAGTTTTGTTAGCTTTCGTTGCAGTTTCGGTTGCCTCAGGTGCTACGAGTGTAGGTCCAGCTGCTTCTTCTGCGGTTTTGTCACCGGTAAGGAAGTCGATCTCAACAGGATTGTCTTCGCCTTCACGTAATGAAGGGAATTGTGTAAGGGGCGCTACTTCAAGAGGAGTGTCGTTGTATTCACGAACAATTTCATCTCCAGAGTGTTCTACTGTAGGTTTCTTGATTTGTTCTGGTTGTGGTGTTGAGGGAAAATCCATTGAAGCTTTGATTCCTTATTAACTTATTACATTAAAGATGGTCATACTATTGCACTTCAGCGTTGGAATGCTGTTTGGAACAAATATAACACAAAACATCACAAAAGTAAAGAGCTTATGTCATTTTTACTGGTTATGTCTAGGGATGTATATTGCAATATCCTCTAAAACCCCGTAATCTATAACTAATATGAGTATAAAACAAACAATACGAAATTTTATGGCGGGCGCCTTCTTACTTATTGGGTTATCTTTTTTTATGGTACCCGCACCTGCATATGCAGCGTGTGACGCCGACCCTGCTACCCCTTGTTGTGGCGGCGTTAATACAGGCATTATCGGCTGTACACAAGATGGTACCGGTTCAGATATAAAGAATACTGGTTTATGGGGTATTCTTCTTTTAGTTATTAACATCCTTACAGCTGGTGTTGCGGTTATCGCCTTGGCGGGTATCGTATACGGCTCAATTCTTTACACCTCTGCCGGGGGTAGCCAAGAACAGGTTAAAAAGGCCATGGGTATATTTACTAATGTAGTTATAGGTATTATCGCCTTTGCTGGTATGTGGACGCTTCTTAACTTCTTAATACCAGGCGGAGTATTTAACTTATGAAGCAGTTAATTAAAAATATTATTTTTGGTGGTGCGTTTGTATTTCTTGTCGCTTCACCAGTGGCCGTAGTTACTACACCGCAAGCAACCTACGCGGTTACGGCTGCAGATTGTGAAAAGACTTTTCTGGCTATCCCCCCTTGGTATCGTGGGTTAACAAAAGATGAAGCGGGCACTTGTGCGATTGTATCGCCAAATGAAGTAGCTGGCGGACTTCAAGGCTTCATTATAAAGATTGCCTTGAATGTTATTCAGATTGGACTTGTTATAGCTGGCTGGATTGCCCTATTCTTCATACTTTATGGTGGTTTCTTGTTTATTACTGGCGGCAGCAACGCGAGTCAAATTGAAAAAGCTCGAAAAAGCATCCTGAATGCAGTTATTGGACTCGTTATTTCAATGGGCGCAATTGCGATTACTAACCTAGCTTTCGGAGCGCTTGTTGGTTCAGCAGTGGTGAACCCTGAGTTTGGTGTACCACAAATAGATGGAGATCTCCTGGTTCGTAACGGTATAAACCTTGCGTTCTACATTGCAGGTATCGTCGCAGTAATCGTTATTATTATTGCAGGAGTTTCATACGCAACTTCACTTGGCGATGCAGGTAAGATTACTCGAGCTAAGAATATGATCCTTTATGCCGTTATCGGTTTGGTTGTATTACTTGCAGCATTCGCAATTACTAACTTTGTTATGAGTAGGTTTTAAATGAAAAAATTCCAAACATTATTTGCAGCGTTTATATTAGTAGCTGTTAGTGCTTTTGCCTTAGTTCCTGCAAGTCCAGTCGGCGCCGCTGCGCTTGACGGTGCGTGTGTTAATAACGCAGATAGTGCGGTGTGTGTAAACAAAGATGATACAACAGGAGGGCTCGTAGGTCCGCTTATTAATACCCTACTCTTTATTGTCGGTGCAATTTCAGTAGTCATCATCATCATTGGAGGCGTTTTGTATGTCATCTCTGGTGGTAACTCGGGTAGTGTTACCAGGGCAAAGAATACTGTTACGTATGCTGTGGTTGGACTGCTTGTCGCCTTCCTCGCATACGCAATTGTTAACTGGGTATTCAAACTCTTTTAACAAACCAACCCCTACAAAGGTAAATAAGGGGTTAACAAACCGTACATAATCTGATATAACTAACGTAGATTTCATAAGAAAGGAAAACATATTAAAATGAACGTTATAACAAAAAAGACATTGACTGGCGTATTCGCAGCTTTCGTTTTTGCATTCGTAGCTTTGTTCGCTCCAATTACACCTACAGCTAGTGCTGCATGTACTGAGGCGGCTACTGGCCTACAAGCAGGACTTGAGTGTGCAAACCCTGGTGCAGACAACGTGCCACAGAACCTATTTGGCGATGGTTCAGTATTCACAACTATCGTAAACGTACTATTGTTCCTTATCGGTGCAATTAGCGTTATCATGCTTATCTACGGTGGTATTCGTTACACCATCTCAGGTGGTAACAGTGCAAACGTAACTGCTGCTAAGAACACTATCCTATATGCCCTTATCGGTTTGATCGTTGCATTCCTTGCATACGCAATCGTTAACTGGGTACTTGGTGCTGTTGGTACAGCAACTACCTAATAGTTGAAGACTATCCACTAAAACACCCTGCCTCTGCGCAGGGTGTTTTAAATTGGTTCAACCTAACTCCCCTGTATATCTTTCTAAATAAAATAACTCCCCGTTTTACCGAGGAGTTATTTATATAAACAAATAAACTATTGGATTTGAATCTTCTTAGCTTGTTCTTGCTTGATCTTGTTAAAGCTTACACTTAGAACGCCATCTTTTAAGACTGCTTCAACTTCGTCTTCTTTTACACTAACAGGAAGTGCCAAGGTGCGACTAAATTCACCCCAGTAACATTCTTGAATGTGCCAGTTAGTTGCCTCAGAATCGTCGCCGCTACTGAGAGTACCACTAATTGTTAAAATTCCGTCGCTAATGCTTACGTCTAAATCTTCTTTGTTTACACCGGCTGTACGAGCTTTAACTACAAGTTTGCTTTCGGTTTCGTACACGTCAACTGCAAGTTGACCCAAGAATTCTTCTTGGCTGTCGTCCCAGTCAGCATTGCTCGCAGGCACGCTAGTATCGTCGGTTTGCGTTAGGTCGTCATCACTTAAGAAAGCTGCTGCCAGCTCGTCTTCAATGAGTAAATCTTCGTTTGGTTTACGCGCCATGATATCCTCCACTTTCTCTAGGCTCATTTGACAAATAGTCCCTCGTATTATACCGGGCATATGCGGTATAATCAACCTAATGGGTGGTGTAAACGTAAAAAATACAATGATTGAGGCGCTTATGCAAAAAGTAGCCCCACACCTCTGTTTTGGATGTGGTAAAATGGGCACTCCATTATGCGATAATTGTAAAAATAACATCACCACCGAGCCATTTTATGGCTGTATTCTATGCGGAAACGTAAGCCCAGAAGGCATATGCGCACAACACGATGTGCCTATTTGTAAAGCCTGGGTAGTGAGTCAAAGGCTTACTGTGTTGAAAAGGGTTATTGATGCGTACAAGTTTGAAAACGTTAAAGCTGCTGCCTCTGTACTTACTGAACTAATGGACGCCTCTCTTCCGCTACTACCAGCTAATACTGTTCTTGTTCCAATTCCAACAGCTGCATCGCATATTCGACAGCGTGGCTACGATCATCTCGATGTATTGGCTCGATTGTTATCTCAAACCCGTGATATACCAAACACTCACCTACTGATTCGTTCGTCTTCAAAAACCCAGCACCGTCTTAACAAGGCTGAACGTCAAAAAGAAGCCGGCGAAGCATTCCATATTAATAAAGCGCTTTCTGTGGACGAGAACACTCCGTATCTACTATTAGATGACATTGTAACGACCGGTTCAACTATTACTTCTGCGGCAACCGTACTTGCTAACGCTGGTGCAAAAACAATCTTTGTAGCTGCACTTGCCTATCAACCTCTCGACTGATTGGCTTCAATCTGTTAAAATATCTCAAGTACCACACCTGGAGAGGTGGCCGAGTGGTTTATGGTAACGGTCTTGAAAACCGTCGTGGGGCAACTCACCGAGAGTTCGAATCTCTCCCTCTCCGCCAAAATTATAAATAACCTGCATATCTGCAGGTTATTTTGTATTTTAAAATTAAATCTTTTATAGACTGCTAGGACTAAAATCTCCACCAGATACACCAGACGAAACCGCACCAAGAACAAAGTTTACAGCTGCAAAGGCCAAGAAAGCGACAATGAGGCCGACGATTGCATAGAGAACGGTGTTTTTAGCTGCTGTAACAGCTGAAGAATTACCAGCTGAGGTAACATAACGAAGTCCACCGAAGATAATCATGATAACGGCTAGTGCACCCGCAATAAACAACAGTGTATTGGTGATTGTAGTGATAATACCGGCAGAGCCAAATAGAACACCTGGAACATTGTTTCCACGTGCAGATTCAACTCCTTCCATAAGTGTTAAAGCTGATGCTGAGTTGCTTATACCTAACGAAACTAGCACGGTGAGTGCGAGTGCGCCTACGATGAGTAATGGTAAAAACTTTTTCATAATTTTCCTTGTTATGTAACTATAATTCAATTATAGCAAATTAACCCCATGAATGCTAGTCTGCGCCCCTGTTTTATGATACAATCAATCTCGTTGTAAGTAGTACCCAAGTGGCTGCTGCGTGAAACGCAAATAAGAGATGGTTCCCATTCCCCTGTCTGCAGAACGTAATAGTTTCACATTAGTTTCTACTCATACATACGGAGGAGTACCCAAGTGGCTGAAGGGGATGGTTTGCTAAATCATTAGTCTGGGGAAACCTGGAGCGAGAGTTCGAATCTCTCCTCCTCCGCCAAAAGATTTCGCTCGGTTTTTACCGGGCGTTTTCTTTTGCCGCTCATGCTATACTAAATTTGTAATGGCAACAGATGACCAAAATAACTACTGGGAACAAAATCCTGACGAACAGCCGATTAACGGTGAACAGCCATTGGCTAACGTCGACCAACAGCCGTTAAATACACCCGATCAATCTGTTGCTGAATCTTCAGAACAAGCTATTGAAGAAGATACTATTGATAACCCGCCCATTACTTGGTCTGCACAAGAATACGTGCACATCGATAAGGGTGCTGGCTGGTTTATCCTATTCGTTATAGTTGTTTTAGGCCTTATTGCTGTTGATATCTTTTTATTAAAATCATGGACGTTCTCGGCGCTTGTTGTTGTTATGGCTGTGGCGATTGTTATCTATGTCCGCCGACCACCTCGAATGCTTACGTACGGCCTTAGCCCTGCTCAGGGACTATATGTAGGCGAACGGTTGTATCACTTTGACGAATTTAGGGCTTTTGGCCTTATTCAAGACGGTGAACATCACTCTATTATGCTTATTCCTCGCAAACGTTTTTCATCTGGTGTTTCAGTATTTTTCCCTGAAGAAGCTGGTGAGCGAATTGTCGATATCTTAGGCCAACGCTTACCAATAGAAGAATTGAAACTCGACATTGTCGACCTTATTATTCGTAAACTTCGCCTCTAATAAGACATTTCGTATCTGTTAGAATAGGTACATGACTAATCTTACTCGTACACCCAAAAATCAAGAAGTACCCTTACCGCCCGCTCCAGCACTCCCCTTTACTGTAAAAGCTAATGCGAAACAATATATTAAATCTCTCGGCATGACCCGTATTATTCTTGCATTAGGTATTACGGTTGTGTTTTGGGTGAGGCTCGGCCCGCTCGGCTGGCTTATTAGCGTGGTTTCTATAGCAGCACTTATTTCGTTAATTATTCTCCTCCTTACTCGACGTTCTATTACGGTTAATAGTGAAGGTGTTCATTATAAAACCAGCTTTGGCTTCAAAAAGTCTGTAAAGTTTGATGAAATCGAAGCGGCTGAAATTTTCGATAACTACACCGACCCCGGTTTCGGTGTAATGCCACGTATTATTCTTTCTAAAAAATCAGGCGGTTCCCTATTTTCTATTATCGGCATCTTTTGGCCATATGAAGGTATGACATCTATACTCTCCGCGCTAAGAAGTAAAAAGGTTCCATTGAATTTTTACATCGACCCAGTACAAAGCGCTCAAGTAGCTAAAGAGTTCCCGAAACTAGTCCCCTTTTACGAAGGACATCCGTATTGGGTTGCCGCAATTTCGGTTGTGGTGATTTTTGCAGCTATTTTTGCTGGCGTTGTTCTGTTCGTAATGTAGCTTTTTTACCTGAATCGTGGTACAATTTCATCTGTTCGCCTGAATTTTTTCAAGTGAAGGCACCTTCTAGTTACAAAGATAGAGCCCGTTGTTCTTAAGACAACGAGTTCTATCGTTTGCACCCGTAGCTCAGATGGATAGAGCGTCGGCTTGCGGAGCCGAAGGCCACAGGTTC